>JAAROH010007727.1_pt1 | contig 43672 bp, 39 predicted proteins | sample 7248631 | NCBI WGS metagenome assembly JAAROH01 (sample SAMN09772309, study PRJNA484901) | compost metagenome | isolation source: Vermicomposting unit | place: India | reverse complement strand
GCCCTGATGTTTACACGTTCAATCATTGATCAAGAAAAACAGTGGTTTTTCACCAACCTTCTAGAGGGCTGGTGAAAAACGGTTGTTTCTCTTGAGCAATGGGGGGCGTTTGAAAGGCGATCCTAATGCGACAAGGCTTTTCGCTTTGAGAAATAGGCTTGATCAGCGGTTGCCCCTTCAATCACGGCCTCCTAGGAAAACGCGCCAAGCGCCCTATCTCTCCCTTATCGTCCTCGACGACACGTCCGTTTTTCTGTTTGACAATATTGTCCAGCCATGCTAATCTAATCATCGGAAGGAATTTTTAAAATATTCCTACCATTGAAAGCGGGTACAAAAAACAAAGGAGGAGTCGGGGGATGATCTACGCACAACCCGGTCAGCCAGGCGCGCTTGTCACATTTAAAAAGCGCTACGAAAACTTTATTGGCGGCAAATGGGTGCCGCCGGTGGACGGCGAGTATTTTGAAAACATTACGCCGATCACCGGGCAGCCGTATTGCGAAGTGCCGCGCTCAAAAGCGGCGGACATCGAACTGGCGCTTGATGCCGCCCATGCGGCAAAAGAGGCGTGGGGGCGCACTTCACCTGCCGAGCGCGCCCGTTTGCTGAACAAAATCGCCGATCGGATGGAAGAAAACTTGGAAATGCTCGCGGTCGCGGAAACGTGGGAAAACGGCAAGCCGATCCGCGAGACGCTCGCAGCTGACATTCCGCTCGCCATTGACCATTTCCGCTATTTCGCCAGCTGCATTCGCACCCAAGAAGGAACGATTTCGGAAATCGACCACGATACGGTCGCCTATCATTTCAAAGAGCCGCTCGGCGTTGTCGGACAAATCATCCCGTGGAACTTCCCGATTTTAATGGCGGCTTGGAAACTCGCGCCAGCGCTCGCTGCCGGCAACTGCGTCGTGTTGAAACCGGCGGAGCAAACGCCGACGTCGATTCTCGTCCTCATCGAACTCATCGAAGATTTGCTTCCACCTGGCGTCGTCAACGTTGTGAACGGCTTTGGCTTAGAAGCCGGCAAGCCGCTCGCCTCGAATCCGCGCGTGGCGAAAGTGGCGTTCACCGGCGAAACGACGACCGGACGGCTCATCATGCAATACGCCTCGCAAAACATCGTACCGGTCACGCTTGAACTTGGCGGCAAGTCACCAAACATTTTCTTCCCCGATGTGATGGACAAAGATGACGAGTTTCTCGATAAAGCGCTCGAAGGGTTGACGATGTTCGCCTTAAACCAAGGCGAAGTGTGCACATGCCCGTCGCGCGCCCTCATCCACGAATCGATTTACGATGCGTTTATGGAACGGGCGCTTGAACGCGTTAAACAAATTAAACAAGGCAATCCGCTTGATACGGAAACGATGATCGGCGCGCAAGCCTCCTCTGAACAGCTTGAGAAAATTTTGTCGTACATCGACATCGGCAAACAAGAAGGCGCTGAACTTTTGATCGGCGGCGAACGGAACATGCTCGAAGGGGAACTCGCCGGCGGATATTATGTGAAGCCGACGATTTTCAAAGGACATAACAAAATGCGCATTTTCCAAGAAGAAATTTTCGGGCCGGTGTTGGCCGTCACGACATTCAAAGACAACGACGAAGCGCTTGCCATCGCCAATGAGACGCTGTACGGCCTCGGCGCCGGCGTCTGGACGCGCGACATCAACACCGCGTACCGGTTCGGCCGCGGCATCCAAGCCGGTCGCGTGTGGACGAACTGCTACCACCTCTACCCGGCTCACGCGGCGTTCGGCGGCTACAAAATGTCCGGCATCGGGCGCGAAACGCACAAAATGATGCTCGACCATTATCAACAGACGAAAAACTTGCTCGTCAGCTATTCGCCGAAAAAGCTCGGCTTGTTCTAACAGCCAGCGCTCCAGTTTCCCTGTTTCCAGTGGGGCAAGCGCCCAAACCACTCTTCCTCGCCTTTGTCGCAATCGAGGCGAAGCAACCACCCGTTTTGATGAGAGGGTGTCCCAAAAGGATCGGGATCCCCTCTTTCGTTGCTATATACACGCGTGCCGCACGATATGTTGTGCTTATCTTGAAGGCAGATAACCTTTTGGGTCAACAACCCTCTTTTCATAGGAGACTGAAAGGGGAGATGGAGCGGATGAAAAAAAGCTTCGTTTGCTTTCTTTTCGTCATATTTTCCTTTTTGTGTAATGGATGTGAACTTCGGGCGTATCACGCCGATGAGAACGAACATCATGACAACAATCCACTTACGGTGATGAAGTGGAATGTTTCGGCGCCCAATTGGACGCATGCTTCCTTGGTTGGAAACGAACTGTTTATTGCTGTCAATGCCGATCAAACGAACCGGGCATCGGTGAATGAATTGCTGGCTGTCAATGTGAAAACCAAAAAGCAACGAATGTTGTTTCAATCGGCTCATGAGGAAGCGATGGTGCAGTGGGTTCAAGCGAATAATCGTTGGGTTGTTTGGGAGGATTCTACATCGTTTGGGGCCGAATCGACCATCTAGGTCATGGATCGCAAGACAGGTTCTACATTTTTAGCGGCTCGGTCCAACTCCTCCCCACCAACAGTGTTTAACCCTGTGTTAGACGGAGATTATGTAGCATGGGCGGAAAAAGGTTCTCAGTTTGGGCAAGTGAAGCTATTCCATTTACCAACAAAACAAGGAAAAACCATTGGCCGCCTTGTTTCCCAAGGGTTATATAATGAATTTGTTTCGCTCCGGAACGGAAAAGTAATATGGACCGATTCGCACGATGGCAAAGGATATTATTATGTTTACGACATTCGCACCGGTAGGAGCGCTTCATATGAATCGCCTGCTCCGTTCCCCGCTTATGCAGAATACGATAATGGTTTGATTTATGCTATCCATTTAGAAGATTTGGAATACCCGGATCAGCAGACATTTGGATATTTTGATCTTAAAACGAAACGTTTTTCTCGTTTCCCTGTTTCTCATGGAATCATTCAATATTTTGATGTTTCTAACGGGAAGCTTGCCTTTTTGGATGATCGCGGAGCTGTATCGGTGTATGAGCAGCGAAACGGGAAATGGAAGGCGGTAAAGGTTTCTCTTGATCGTTATCCTAGACTGCTTTATTTTGATCAACAGGATCATTTAATCGTGGATCAGGAAGATACAAAGCAGGACCGGCGCTGGTTGAATATTGTGAAATGGCCATGAGAATGGAAAAGACAGTCTCCCGGCCAAGCGCCAGGCGAAGGATCCGGCTCAAGAACGCGACGCCAAGCGAACGTCCGGGACGTCATCCGCTGCGAATGAGGGGCGTGCTTGTTTCCCTTTCTTTTGTTTGTTGAGGGCATCGACCTCAGGCAAACAGCGGGGGCATTCCATTCGGAAAGAACTTACTGGGCAAAGGAGGAGAGCGATGGATGATGGAAGAGCCGAAAGTGATCGCAACGGAAGCGGCGTTGGCATTAATCGACAAGCTAAAAGCGAAATACGGACCGCTCATGTTCCATCAGTCGGGCGGGTGCTGCGACGGCAGTTCGCCGATGTGCTACCCGCTCGGCGAGTTGATCGTCGGTGATTCCGACGTATTGCTTGGCGAAATCGGCGGCTGCCCGTTTTACATCGCCAAAGCGCAATACGAATATTGGAAGCATACTCAACTGATTATCGATGTTGTTCCCGGGCGCGGCGGCATGTTTTCGCTTGAAGGTCCGGAAGGTGTTCGCTTTCTCACCCGCTCGCGCGTCTTCGGACAGGGCGCGGATGCAGGCGCGCCGTAGCCGCCATGCGGGATGCTGCTGTGAGGCCGCCATGTGCACCGCATGAATCGCTTAACCAATAAAAAACACGGAAGCTGCCATTCGTCCCCGTTCCCAGATGCTTTATCCGCTTCGGAGCGGTTTGTTCGTCGCAGCAAAAAAATGGCGGTCCGCCACCTGACCAAATGAGGCGCGGTCCGCCATTTCCTTTTCTTTACTCCGTCTCTCTTGCCTGCTTCATCGCCTCTGCCCGATCAGACAAGACAATCCGTTTCAAGCCGAACACTAACAGCAAGCCGACCGCGATAAACGCGAGCCCGAACCAAAAGACGGCTTGCAGGGAATCGACAAGCGATTGCTTCAGCACCGGCACGAACATGTCGCGCAGCGGCGCTGGAATTTTGGCCATCGTCTCCGGGCTGAAGAGAACGGAATACAGCCCTTGCGGATCGCTGTGAATCATGTCCGCAAAGCGGTCGACAAGCCCTTTCGCCTGTGCTGGCAACGCTTCAAGTTTCGGCATCAACCGCTCATCGAGCAACGCGCTTGACCGCTCGTTCATCACGGCGCCGAGCACGGTCATGCCAAACGTTCCGCCAATGGAACGGAAAAACTGGCTCGAAGAGGTGACAACGCCAAGTTCCGATTTCGAGAAGCTTTCTTGCAAAGCAAGCGTCAAAATCGGCATGACCAAACCGGTGCCAAGGCCGAGAATCATCATATATAGCGTTGCCGTCCATTTCGACGTGTCGATTCCCATCGTGCCAAGCAGCCCAAACGCGGCAACCATCACGGCCATGCCTATGATCAACTGCGGTTTGACGCCAATCCGATAAACGAGCCGGCCGCCGATGACACTGCTGATGATCATCGTGATCATCATCGGCGTCATGATCGTTCCCGACTGGGTGGCGCTCACCCCGATGATGCCTTGCATAAAAAACGGCACGAACATAATGGCGCCAAACATGCCGATGCTCATGAAAAAGCCGATGCCATTGAGAAGCGTAAACGCCCGATTGCGGAACAACCAAAGCGGGATGATCGGCTCCGCGGCCCGCTTTTCCGCCAAGGCAAACAAGACAAAACCAGCCGCCGCCAAAGCAAACAAGGAAATGATTTGCCAAGACCCCCACGGATAGCGGTCGCCGCCAAACGTTAATCCGAGCAATAGACTGACCACTCCGACTGTCAAGGTCGTCATCCCTGCGACGTCAAATTTGACCGGCCCTTCGGCTTTGTGTTTGCTTAATCCCATGGCGATCAGCACGGTGGCGACAATGCCGACGGGCAAATTGATATAAAACACCCAACGCCAGCTCAAGTGATCGACGATAAAGCCGCCGACTTGTGGACCGAGCACGGAAGCGAGGCCGTACAGGCCGCCGAACACCCCTTGCCATTTGGCGCGCTCTTTGCCCGTAAACACGTCGCCGATGACCACCATCGCCATCGGCATCATAATGCCGCCGCCGATGCCTTGAAGGCCGCGATAAAGAATAAGCTGGGTCATATCGTTTGCCATGCCGCAAAGGGCTGAACCGATCATAAAGATGACGAGCCCGCTCACGTACACGAGCCGCCGCCCCAACAAATCAGCGAGTTTCCCGGCGATCGGCACGACTGTCGTTGATGTTAACATATACGCCGTCGTCAGCCACGTCATGATCCCCAACCCGTGAAGCTCGCCGACAATGCGCGGCATCGCGGTTCCGACAATCGTCCCGTCCAAAGCCGCAAACAACATCGCGATCACCAGTCCGGTAATCAACAGCGAACGATGCCGGATCGTACCGACCGGCGCCGTCAATGCTTTCTCCATGTTTCCCTCTCCCATCGCTCCGATTGTTGATACGCTTGAATTTCATCGTTGAGCGCTGCCAAAGCGTCGGCGAGCGGAGGAGCCGCGTGTTGCCGCAAATACAACCGCAACGCCTCCACCAAATACGCTCTTGGCGACCCATCGCGGCCAAGCAGCTCCTCCTCCAACGCCGCGATCGCCTCAAGCATCTCCCGCGCCTGTTTCGAGCGAAGCTCCCGCGCCGCCGCGCGGGCAGCGGAAAACGCTGAAGCGAGCCGCTCGCGCTGCCGTTGTCGCTCCCGTTCTTCGAGCTCCACCCACGGCGCGAGCGATTCTTTCGTGAGCAGCGGCGGCTCATCAGCCGCAAAGCTGGCGACAATCGCATCGAAGCGGCGCGCGAGGAAGCGAGCGATCTCGTCCGCGTTCAACGCCTCCTCGTGAAAAAAACAATAAAACAAATATTGCCGGACAATGCCGTTGATCATCATGGCCACATCATACACGTACGGGCGAACCGCCTCGCCGTAGACGTCCTCTAAGCGGGTGCAATACCACCAAAAAAGACGACCGTGCTGGCGGAACATATAACGCTCGACTTCTGGATTTACTTTCGGCAGCTGTTCCGACATGATCATGCGCAAAAAATCTTTATACTCATGAATATGGGAAAAGTGGGCCGACAGCTGGCGAATCCATCGCTCTTTTTCCGTCCCTTCCCCGTCGTCCGCTGTCAGCTCAGCCACCATTTTTTCGCTGTAGTGGCGAAGCACCGCCAAGAGCAAGTCTTCCTTCGAGGCAAAATGGTGGTAAAACGCCCCTTTGGAAATGCCCCAGGCATCCACCAAGTCCTGAATCGACGTCGCATGGTAGCCTTTTTCGGCAAACAATTTCATCGCCATTTCAATAAATTGCGTGCGCCGTTCATCCATGGCAGCGGCTCATCCCCTGCTTGCCTGCCGTCAGCCAGGAACGATCCGACCGCAAGGCGATCCTCGGTTTCACCAAGCTAGCGCGCACGCCGCGCCGCCGCAGCCACTCCACCAACTTTCGCACATCCGTCATCGTTCTCGCCTCCACCTTTTGACCGAATAGTCAATGTTATTATAAACGATCGTTATCGTTTTACGCAAACATTTTACCAAACTTCTTTGACCAAGTAGTCAAAGATCAACAGATATTGTTTGAATGGGTAGTCATATGATGAATAGCGGCAAAATGACAGCGGTCGAGCGTCTCACGGACGCCGACCGCCCCTCATTGCTTGCTCCGCGGCGAGCGCCAACGCCCCGGCCACACCGGCGTTGTCACCTAACCCCGGAGATACGATATATTCCCCTATGTTCTCCAACACCGCCTCATGCTGCACATAACCGTTCAATAGCTCCTGTACACGCTGGCGCACCAACGGCAAGATGGACAGCTGTTTCATCACCCCACCGCCAACAATGACCTTCTTGGGAGATAGGATCAGCACATAGTTGGCGATGGCTTGGGCGAGATAAAACGCCTCGAGCTCCCAGACCTCCTTCCGGTCGGCCAGCTCCGCCCCCTTTTTCCCCCAACGCCGCTCAATCGCTGGGCCGGACGCCATGCCTTCCAAACAGTCGCCATGATACGGGCAGATGCCGGCAAACGCGTCATCCGGATGGCGACGGACGAACATATGGCCCATTTCTGGATGAAGCAGGCCGTGAAGCAGGCGCCCTTCCACGACAGCGCCGACACCAATGCCCGTCCCGACCGTCATATACAGGCAACTGTCAAGCCCTTGCGCCGCCCCCCAGCGCTGCTCGCCAAGCGCCGCGGCGTTAACATCCGTGTCAAAACCGATCGGCACCGGGAACGCTTGTTTTAGCGTGCCGACAACGTCGAAATTCGCCCACGCCTGTTTTGGCGTACTTGTTATGTGCCCGTACGTTGGACTGTCCGGACGCAAATCGACCGGGCCGAACGACCCGATGCCGATCGCCTCAACGTTGTGCGGACGGAAAAAGTCGATGACGCGCCCCATCGTCTCGTCCGGCGTCGTCGTCGGAAACACCGCCCGTTCACGGATGTTCCCTTGTTCATCGCCGAGGGCACAGACAAATTTCGTGCCCCCGGCTTCAACGGCTCCTAGAATCATACCGATTTCCCTTTCCTTCTCGTAGTGTTGATGTTCGATTTTGACGGCAGCCACTCTCTTTTTCTATGTTCATTCTACCACCTTCGTCGGTTCCACTCGCCCACGGAAGGATCACCGACGGTGCCTTTCTTTATCGTATCAACGGTTCGCCCGAATTGTAAAGCGTGCGGCCGCGAACCTAGAGGAGCGGTGATTTAAGGAAACAGGCTGCTTACCAACCTCGTTTCTCAAATCGAAAAGCCCTGTGCTTTTCACACGCTCCCCCATTGTTCAAGAGAAGCAACCGTTTTTCATGACCTTCTAGAAGGCCGGTGATTTAAGGGGGCAATCCGCTTATCAAAGGTTTCTTAAATAGATAAGTCTTGTCGCATCAGGAGCGCCTTTCACACGTTCCCCCATTGCTCAAGAGAAGCAACCGTTTTTCACGACCTTCTAATAATTTGGAGAAAACAATCGTTTTACAACTTGTCCCATTAACGTTTTTAGGCGCACCGATGTCACAACGATATCGCTTTACACGGCGCTGGTAGAAAAAATCTACATATCATGATTGACATGGCATTTATCATCATGATACGATGATCAAAACAAAGTATTCCTATATGAATTAACAAATATAGAAGGGGGAGGTGAAGCCGTGTCCACGATCGTTATTGTTAATGGAAATCCATCGCCGACATCGCGACTTAATGGACTCATTGACTATGCGGAACATGCTTTACATCAAGCGGGATTCACGACTGAACAGATTCGTGTGGCCGATTTGCCCGCTGAGGATTTATTGCGGGCTCGATTTGACGGCCCCGCCATTGTCGCGGCCAATCAAAAAGTGGAGAAGGCTCAAGGCGTGATCATTGCCAGTCCGGTTTACAAAGCAGCCTACACGGGAGTATTGAAAGCGTATTTGGATTTGCTCCCGCAAAAAGGGTTACAACACAAAGTCGTTCTTCCGTTGTTTATTGGCGGCTCTCTCGCTCACCTGTTAGCCATTGACTACGCATTGAAACCCGTTCTGTCCGCCTTGGGTGCACGCTATATTTTGAGCGGCGTATACGCTGTCGATCAATGGGTAAAACGCCTCCATGAAGGCGGATACTCGTTGCCCGAAGAACTGACGCGTCGGCTCGATGAAAGCATATCAGAGTTGGAGTCTGCCATTCGGCGCCTTGCGATTCCAAGTTTCACAAACTAGCTCCATTCCACCTACTCTTCCTGTCATGATGAAAGCAGATTGACTTCAGCTGAAGGACAATCTGCTTTTTTGTGATCGAAAAAAGATGGGACAAGAAGGGAAAGAAACCCTATGGACTTACGCACCATTAAAACGTTCCAAACGGTTGTCAAACATAAAAGCTTCCAGCGAGCTGCTGAAGAGTTGAACTACGCGCAATCGACTGTGACGACTCATATCAAAAACTTAGAAGCAGAGCTCGGCATCACGCTCATTAAGCGAGGAAAACCGTTCCAGTTGACCGAGGCAGGCAAATTGTTAAGTGAGAAAGGGGAATTTTTGCTCAAAAGCTTCGACCATTTACAAAAAACATTGAAAGAATGCATTGATGGCGAAAGAGGCGTCGTCCGCATCGGGGTGATGGAGCCGACAGCCAGTCACCGTCTTCCTGCATGGCTCAGCGCCTTTCGGGACAAGCAGCCGAACATTCTGTTTACAATTCAAATTCATAGCAACCAAATGCTTGTGGACATGGTAGAGCGGGGAGACATCGATGCAGCCATTTGCGCAACACCGGAAACCATGGCAGGAGCGAGCTTTGAACCGTTGTTTTCCGAAGAAGTGGTGCTGCTTTCTCCGGCCTCTCACCCATTAGCGAAACGATCTGTCGTTTATCTTCGCGATTTGGCCGATGAGCCGCTGCTTGTAACGAGCGCCGCCTGCCCATTTCGACGCAATTTGGAAAAACGCCTGGTGGAGTTAGGCATTCAACCTTTATACAAAACCGAGATTAGCAACATGTTGGCGCTGAAATATTATGTCCATGCTTCGCTTGGCATCGCTGTCGTGCCGAAGATTGCTGTCACTCCTCCTCCTGCAGGAACGGTGGCACAACCGATCGCCGATTTTCGCGATGGACTGACCGTTGGCATCTTACGGATGTTTACGAGTGAAGCGAGCCACCCTGCAACGGAAAAATGGCTTCGCTTTTTGCTTGATCAATGTGCTGGCAGATGCTCTACGGATCTTCACATTTTTTGAACGATCACTTCTATTTTTTCAATTTTACAAATGGAAGTAGCTCCTTTATATTTTTTATTAAACCTATAAAGTTACTATGAAATGATATGGAGAGGAACATTGATGATCATTGCCCTTGTTCTCGATGAGCAGGAAAACGTTGTCCCCATCATTGAAGGAGCGACCATTCGCCTTTATCACACGAGTTCGCAAACGTACGAAGACTATCCGAATATCGCCAAGCAGTTGCAAGCGGGACGCCGAAGCGCGGTTCTCCATTTCGCCAAAGAAAAAGGAGCCGACGCCTTCGCTTCCCCGCCGAATATGTTTTGTGAACGCTCTTACGCTCAAGCAGTCGAGCAACAAGTCAAATTTTATTTGTTGGAACAGCCGATTCCGTTCCGAGAATTCGAAAAGCGGTGGCGGAATGGTCTGCTTTCATCAAGTGATCGGTTGCCTTCGGAAATGATTGTCGCCAGCTGACAAGGACCGCTCACGAACAACGATCAAAACGAAAAGCGCTCTGTTCTCTTTGACGGTCCTGCGATGATCCATCCCGATCACAAGGAGGCGGAAACATGATTGAATTTATGACGATGGCCCCGACATCTGGAGACAGCACATTCGTCGGTCTTGGCAGCAATTCGACGAACTTGAACAGTTGGACCGGAACGGACGAGAATCCAGAGCGTCCACCGACAGTCGAGTACATTGAGGCGATTGCGAAAGCAGCGGAAGCCCATGGCTTTTCCACGCTGCTGTTGCCGACAGGCGCAGGTTGCCTCGATTCGTTGGCCGTCGCTGCTTATCTGGCAGCGCGGACGACTAAATTGCACCTTCTGTTCGCCGCCCGTCCTGGCGCCACTTCACCTGCTATTTTTGCCAAACAATTGGCGACGATCAATTGTTGGACACATGGGCGGGCATTGCCCAATATCGTGACAGGCGGTTCACCAGAAGAATTAGCGGCTGAGGGGGACTTTCTTGACCATGATACGCGATATGAACGGACGAGGGAATACATCCATCTGTTGAAGCAACTGTTTACTCTCCCTTCCGTCACGTATGAAGGACGGTTTTACCGTCTCGAAAACGCCTCACTGTTTCCGAAACCCGCACAGCGCCCACCCATTTATTTCGGAGGCGCCTCGGACATTGCCAAAGAAGTGGCGGCGAAAGAAGCGGACGTGTACATGATGTGGGGCGAGACGTTCGAACGGATGAAAGAACGGATCGAGGAAATGAAGCAAAAAGCAGCGCATTATGGCCGGACGCTGCGTTACAGCATCTCGTTTCAAGTCGTGTTGGGCGAAACGGAAAAAGAAGCATGGGAGCAGGCCGATGCGTTGGTCAGCCATCTGTCGGAGTCAGCGAAACGAAAAAAGGACGAGCTGATTCAAAAGGGAGATTCGGTTGGTGCGAAACGATTGCACGAATTGATGAAAACGAGCGCCGAGCGGCGTTTCCAAATCGGTCCGAACTTATGGGCCGGGCTCACTCAAGTGCTGTCGGGCAACTCGATTGCGCTCGTCGGTACTCCCGAGCAGGTGGCTGATCGGCTGATTGAATTCATCGGCCTCGGCTTTGATTACGTATTGTTGCGCGGCTTTCCTCACTTAGAGACGATCGAGCAAGTAGGAACTTCCGTGATCCCTCTTGTTCGCGAGCGCCTTCGACAAACGGAAGTATGGATCTAATCGCGATTTGCAACAACAAGCCGGTGATTTGCGCGCTATCGGCTTGATCAACAAAGAGGTTCCTATTGCAAATCACATCTGGACACCGTCATCTACGAAAGGAGAGTCCATGGCATGCGTGTGCGGCAAATGAAATTCGGGCTGTTTCTCATGGGCGTCGGCCATCATATCGCCGCATGGCGACACCCCGATGTGCGGCCGGAATGGTGTGAAGATTTCACATTTTTTCGCCGCATTGCTGAAATAGCGGAACAAGGGAAGCTGGACATGTTGTTTGTCAGCGACGGGCTCGCTATCGAGCCGTTGTCTCACCCTGCCGAGATCGTCCGGCTCGAGCCGTTCACACTGCTCGCCGCTTTAGCAGCTGTGACCCATCGCATCGGGTTGGCTGGCACTGCTTCCACCACATACAATGAACCGTTTCACATCGCGCGAAAATTTTCCTCGCTCGATCATATTAGCCGCGGGCGAGCAGCGTGGAACATCGTAACGTCTTACTATGAGGAAGAAGCGTACAACTTCAGCCAAACGGCCCATTTGGAACATCGGCTGCGCTACGAGCGTGCGCGTGAATTTGTCGATGTCGTCAACGGTCTGTGGGAAAGTTGGGACGAAGAGGCACTGATTCGCGATCAATCATCCGGAATCTACTTTCATGCCGAAAAGTGGCGGCCACTAAATCATCATGGAACACATTTTTCTGTGCGCGGACCGCTGAACTCTTCGCGTCCGCCGCAAGGAAAACCGGTCTTGATTCAAGCCGGCTCATCACAAGACGGCATCCGTTTCGCCGCCCATGTTGCAGAAGTCGTGTTTACCGCCCAATCGACGTTGACTGACGCCCAGCGGTTTTACCAAACTGTGAAACAGGAAGCCGCACGCGCCGGACGCAACCCTGACCATATGTTGATCATGCCTGGCGTAGCCCCTTACATTGGCCGAACCGAACAGGAAGCAAGGGAGCAATATGAACAATTGCAGGAGCTGATCGTACCAGAGGTCGGACTGGCGTTTTTATCCGACTACTTAGGCAGCATCGACTTTTCGGGTTATTCACTGGATGATCCGCTTCCCGACGACATTCCAGAAACAAATGGAAACCAAAGCCGGCGTCAACTCATCATTGATCTAGCGCGCCGCGAACGATTGACGATTCGCCAATTGTACCAACGAATCGCCGGGGCGCGAGGGCACTTTACGATCATTGGCACTCCCGAACAAGTCGCGGACCAACTCGAATACTGGTTTCTCCAAGGGGCAGCGGACGGGTTTAATCTCATGTTCCCATATTATCCAAATGGACTGCAATCATTCGTTGAGCATGTGATCCCAATTTTGCAAAAACGCGGGTTATTCCGTCGCAACTATGAAGGAACAACATTGAGAGACCACTTAGGATTGCCGGTGCCAAAGTCGATCCGCGTGTGAGGAATCGAAAAATCAAGACCAATCGTCGAACATCGATCGAAAAGGAGAGATTCCATTGTCGTTTCCCGATGTCATCCCACAATTAGCCAATGATTTATCACAACTGTTTGTGAAAACGGAACGTCACGAACAACTGTTGCACCAGGCGGCCATGCTTGCAGAACAATTTCGCCAGAACATGCGGCAAATCGATGAAGAAGCGATGTTTCCGTTTGAGCATTTCAACCGTTTGAAAGAAACGAACTATTTGTCGTTGACCGTGCCCAACCAATTCGGCGGGCAAGAGTTGTCCTTATATGAATTGATTCTCATTCAAGAACGGCTTAGCCAAGGGGATGCTTCCACCGGGTTGTGCGCCGGTTGGCATTTGGGACTTGTCTACGACATTCGCGAACGCAACACATGGAATCGGCGCACCTTTGAATGGCTTTGCCGCGAAATTGTCGAACGAAAAGCGGTCATCAACCGGCTCGCCACCGAAGAAGCAACCGGAAGCCCGACGCGCGGAGGAAAGCCGGTCACGACGGCAGTGAAACGCGATGGAAAATGGATTCTCACCGGAAGAAAATCATTTGCTTCAATGGCAGAAGCCTTGGACTACTCATTGGTGACCGCAACGATTGCCGATACGGGAAAAGTCGGATTTTTCCTCGTCGATCATCGACTCGACGGCATTCGCATTGAACAAACGTGGAACATGATCGCCATGCGCGGGACAAGAAGCGATGACGTCATTTTCGACCATGTCGAACTGCCTCAAGATGCTTTAGTCGAACTCGATCAATTGGAATTCGTCAAAGGAGGAGGAAGCCGAGCGTGGCTTTTGCATATTCCAGCCTGCTATTTAGGGACGGCCATCGCGGCGAGAAATTACGCCATTTCGTTTGCCTTACACTATCAACCGAACAGCGTATTCGAACCGATCATCCATCTATCGCACGTTCGGCAAAAAATCGCGCAAATGGACATGGAATTGTTTCAAGCTCGACATTTTCTTTATTTTGTGGCCGAACGATGGGATACGCTTCCAGAAAAACGCCCATTCATGGATCGGGAATTGGCAGCCGCCAAATATATTGCCTTAAACAGCGCCAACCGAGTCGTCGATTTGGCCATGCGCATCGTCGGCGCCAAAAGCTTGCAGCTTTCCAACCCGTTGCAACAATATTACCGCGACGTTCGGGCGGGATTGCATAATCCGCCGATGGAAGACGCTGTCTTGGAATTGCTTGCGTCCCAAGCCATTTCCAATGGAACGACAACCGCCAAAAAAGCAAACACAAATCCACATCCTTCTCCGACCATTTGAAAGGAGGAACGACATGATTGACATTGAACAGTTGACGAAAATGTACAACGTCCATCGGAAAGAAGTGGTCGGCGTCGACCATGTTTCCCTTTCCATCCAAAGCGGGGAAATCTTTGGCATCATTGGACATAGTGGCGCTGGAAAAAGCACCTTGCTCCGGTGCATCAATTTATTGGAGCGACCGACATCCGGCCGCATCATCATCGATGACACCGACATCACCGCCTTGTCTGGAGCGGCATTGCGCGAAGCGCGATTGAAGATCGGTATGATTTTTCAACAATTTTGCTTAATTCGTTCCAAAACGGTGTTTGAAAACATCGCCTTTGCCTTGCGAGCGGCAGGCAAGACAAAAACCGAAATCGAAACTCGCGTCCACGAGCTGCTAGAAATGGTTGGACTTTTGGATAAACGTGACGCTTATCCGTCTCAATTAAGCGGAGGGCAAAAACAGCGCGTCGGTATCGCCCGCGCCTTAGCCAACAATCCGACCGTCCTGTTGTGCGACGAGGCGACATCCGCCCTCGATCCAGCGACAACGTCTTCTATTTTGCAGTTGCTCAAGCAAATTAATCGCGAACTCGGCATTACCATTGTCGTCATTACGCATGAAATGGAAGTCATTAAAGAAATTTGCGACCGTGTCGCTGTGATGCAAAACGGCCGCATTGTCGAAATCGGCCGCGTATACGATCTGTTTACCCAACCGCAGCAGCCGTTGACCCGCTCGTTCGTTGAGCATGTGCTGCGCCTAGATGTTCCAGAACGTCTGCTTCAAGCGCGAACCGGAACGTTAGTGCGGATTTTGTTCCAAGGGCCTGCCGCTGAACAAGCCATCCTATCCGACACGCTGCAAACATTCCGTGTGCGCGGGAACATTTTGCACGGAAAAATTGAGTACATTAACGACACACCGCTTGGGGTGCTGCTGTTAGAATTGAGCGGAGATGAACAGGAAGTCGAGCGCGCCATTCGCTACATGGCCGAACGGACAAAAGGAGTCGAGGTGATCGATCGTGCCGCTTGAAGCGCTGGCTCCAGAACTATTAAAAGCGTTCTGGGATACGTTGTACATGGTGGGCATTTCTCTGTTAGCCGCCGTCATCGCCGGGCTTCCGCTTGGGGTGCTCTTATTTGTGACAGATCGTGGTTTGTTTTGGGAAAACAAACCACTGCAAACCATTCTCGGTTTTCTCATCAACATCGTCCGCTCGATCCCATTTATCATTTTGCTAGTCGCCTTGCTACCGTTGACAAAACTGCTCGTTGGCACCACCATTGGTCCAACAGCAGCGGCCGTCTCGCTGTCCGTGGCCGCCACGCCATTTTTCGCCCGCATTGTGGAAACCGCTTTGCGGGAAGTCGATAAAGGCGTGATTGAAGCTGCTACCGCCGTAGGAGCCACTCCGTGGATGATTATCAAAGATGTTCTGCTGTCCGATGCTCTTCCCGGCATCATCCATGGGCTCACCATTACGGCAATCAGCTTGATCGGCTACTCAGCGATGGCCGGCATTGTCGGAGGCGGCGGTGTGGGGGATCTAGCCATTCGTTTTGGTTATTATCGATACGACAACACGGTGATGATTACAACGATTATCATTCTTCTCTGCTTAGTGCAGGTCGTCCAGTTTGTCGGCGACTCGATCGCCCGCTGGATCGATAAGCGATAAACGTTTCGCATGAGCGAAGCGCCTGTTCCGTCAAGCAACACTGGCCTCGCTTTCAACCGATAATGGCTGCCTTTTTTGCGGCATTGACCAACCTTTTTATGAGGAGGAATCGTTCATGAAGCGTTTTTCTTTTCTATTCGCCCTTATTGTATTGATCTTCGGAGCAACAGGCTGCTCATCATCCTCTTCCTCGGCACAAGAGGAAAAGAAAACGATCACGATCGGCGCCACCGCCGGTCCATACAGCGATCAAATCCGCGAAGCCATTCAGCCTTATCTAGAAAAGAAAGGATACAAAGTGAAATTAATTGAATTCAATGATTACGTGCAGCCCAATATCGCACTAGATCAGAAAGAAATTGACGCCAACGTGTTTCAAAACCAAATGTATCTTGAAAACTTCGCCAAAACACATCAAATGAAATTGCAGCCCTTGATCTCGATTCCGACCGTTCCAATCGGTTTATATTCAAAAAAACATACGTCCCTCGATGACATTCGGGACGGAACGACCATCGCCTTGCCGAACGAACCGGTCAATCAAGCGCGGGCGCTAACGATGCTGCAGCAGCTCGGCCTTTTAGAACTAAAGAAAGATGTCGAACCGACAAAAGCATCGGAAAAAGATATTGCCAAATTTCACAAAAACATCATTCTCAAACCATTGGATCCCGCTCAACTGCCGCGGGCGTTGGGCGATGTGGACTACGCCTTGATCAACGGCAACTTCGCCTTATCGTCTGGGTTAAAATTAACCGAAGCCGTCGCCTTAGAAAAAACGCCTGATTACTACTTGATCGTCGTCACCATCCGTCCGGAGGACAAAGACAAACCTTTTGTCAAAGATTTGATCGCCGCTTACAAATCGAAAGAATTCGCTAAATTGATCAAAGAAGATCCGAAGTACAAAGGATACGTATGGCCCGATTGGTTCCAAAAACAATGATCCATAGCAGCCGGCGGCTCGTCATCACGAGAGCCGCCAGTCTTGAAAGGAGGACAAATTGATGGATCAACCCCTATTATTCAATGCCTTTGAGATGGCAAGCGCGATGCATAATGCCCACGGTTTATGGAAGCATCCCGACAGCGAGCGCCACCGCCGCTACAAAGAGCTCCACTACTGGATCGAAATGGCTAAGCGCCTCGAAGCCGGGCTGTTTGACGCTGTTTTCTTTGCTGATGTGCTCGGGGTGTACGACACGTATCGACAAAGCAAAGATCCATCGATTCGCGACGGGATGCAATTTCCACTAAACGACGCTTCCTTAATCATTCCAGTCATGGCGAGCGTCACGACCCATCTTTCATTCGTGTTAACGGCAAGCACCACTTATGAGCACCCGTTCCATATCGCAAGGCGATTTTCCACGCTGGACCATCTGACAAACGGCCGCATCGCGTGGAATATTGTCACCTCTTATTTGCCCAATGCGGCCAAAAACTTTGGATTGGAGAGAATGATCGCCCATGATCAGAGATATGAGGTCGCGGATGAGTGTTTGGAAGTGACTTATAAGTTGTGGGAGGGAAGCTGGGAAGAAGGTGCCTTCCTCGAAGATCGCGAGACAGGCGTGTTGATTGATCCTGGCAAAATTCATCCGATCAACCATCACGGCGCCTTTTTCTCTGTCGAAGGTCCGCATTTATGCGAGCCTTCCCCGCAACGCACGCCAGTGTTGTACCAAGCTGGTTCATCCGAACGCGGGAGGGCGTTCGCGGCCAAACACGCGGAGTGTGTTTTCGTCGGCGCTCCGTCCCCCGAACGGCTGTCATTCTACATTCAAGACATTCGCCAACGAGCCGAGCGATACGGAAGAGATCCGCAACAACTGAAATTTTTCACCTTTTTAACGGTCATTGTCGCCAAAACGACGGAGCAAGCGGAAGCAAAATATGAACAATTGCGCCGCCTATGGAGCATGGACGCCGCCAAAGCCCAATTCAGCGGGGCGAGCGGCTATGACTTGGCTGAATATGAAGCCAAGCCAGCCGATGAACCGTTCTTGTTCCGCGCCACGGATCATGGACACTACAAAGCTGCTTCATTAACAAAAGACGCCACAAAACCGCTAACGATCGGTGAGGCGCTTCAAAAAGCCGGAACGCTCACACGGGAATCCGTCATAATCGGCAACCCGATACAGGTCGCCGACGCCATCGAAGAGCGAGCTCGGCGCTCGGGGGTGGATGGATTCAATTTAACCCATCTGATCACGCCCAAAGATTTGGACGATTTCATTGAATATGTCGTTCCCATCCTGCAACGACGCGGTCTATACAAAACCGCCTACACCCCTGGAACCATGCGGGAGAAGCTATTCGGGAACGGCCCGCGCCTGGCGCATGATCATCCCGCTGCCGCGTTCCGCCCGATCGGCTCACGAACAGACGGCTAGCTCTAGGACAGCCGTCTTCTTTCGCGACCAAGTCCGCCGCTTCAACGAGAAGATCAGAATAACGACAGCACAGACATTCGAAATGATAAGGTGCCCGCTCGTTCGTGGGCACCTTCCCTTGCTAGACGACCACCGCACGTTGGAAAAGCCAAGCCGTCGTGATCTGCAGCAACTGTTCTCGCGCGGAGACGGAAGAAAACGTGTGATCCGCTTCTGGGATGACTTGTTTGGCAAATCGTGAATCGGCTCGTTGCCCGAATGCTTCCCCATAGACATCTGCATACGTGACAGGAATTTCTTGATCGGCTATTCCATGGACAAGGAGGACATCACCCGGAAACTGTTTCGCCGCCTGCAACGGGTCGATGTCAACGAGCGAAGTGAAAAAGGAAGGGGACAATCGATATCCGCGGTACTCAATCGTTTCACCATCCGAGCGGCCATACCCATCTGTGGCAATGCGGACAATATCTGCATGTGGATACGCAACAGGCGCCCAAAGCACCAATCGTTCGACTCGCCGATCCAATGCAGCTGTGACCGTCGCCACCGCCCCTCCCAAACTATGGCCGAGAAGCACAAGCGGCCGACGCTGAAACGACGGAAATTGTTCCACTGTACGAATGACATCTCTCGTTTGTCGAATGAAATCATCAAATCGGTTTTTTCCATATTCTCCACTGCTCTCCCCACAACCAGCATAATCAAAACGGACGACTCCGACTCCGGCCGAAGCAAATCGTTCCGCTGCTTGGACAAACAACCGATCCACACCAATCCTCGTACCGATAAACCCATGACAAATGACAACAACAGGCACATCATCACGATCAACCGACACAGCTGGATCATGAATCGAAACCGCCAAGCGTTCCCCTCCGCTCTCAATATACTGGAATCGAATCAACTGCTCTCTCCCCTTTCACCCATCCTTTAATTCATAGTAAATAAATATGAATAGTATGTTTTTATGTTATCTTACCACGCTTTTGCATGACCGTCAACGTTCCCTATCGCTGCCCTACTCCACCAATCAGCTGGCAAGCAGGAGGCATGGAAGAGAAAAGAGCACACCATCCACCGGCAATATCAAGCATTCTTAACGCAATACCGGCAAGGGCCGGAACAAAGACACCGCGGCCACTCTTTCACTTTCATCATCCCCCATTTTGCTTACCAGAGCGACCGCGACCGGGTTGTCGCGGCGAATGTACTCACGCCATGGCAACTTGCGCAGTTCAACGGTAAGAAAATGGAAACCAACAACGGTTAGGAACGAAAACTGGATGGTGAACGAGGACGGTTCATTGCGGATGGTGTCATAGCTGAAGATGGCAATGGGCAGAATGCGGCGGCGGTATTTTCGAAACAATCGCTGACATAAAGGAACATGCGCTCGGGAAACGCCGGCTGCGTGTAGCGCTGCGAAGCGATCGCCTCCCTCACCCTCAAGGCTCAACTATTCTACAAGACAAAAGAGAAAAGCCGCCATGATGGCGGCTTGACGGAGACGTTTTCCGTTTTTCGCCCGTTCAACCCTTCACCGAACCAGCCAACAACCCACGAACAAAATATTTGCCAAGGAAAATGTACACAAGCAAGGTCGGCAGCGCTGCCAACAGGGCTCCCGCCATTTGCACGTTCCATTGCACGATTTGGCTGCCGGATAAGTTTTGCAAGGCGACCATGATCGGCTGTTTGTCCGATGTCGTGATCGTCACGGCGAACAAAAACTCGTTCCAAATGTTTGTAAACTGCCAGATCGCCACGACGACAAATCCAGTGATGGACAAGGGGAGCATAATATAACGAAAAATACGGACAAACCCAGCGCCGTCGATTTTCGCCGACTCAATCATTTCATCAGGAATCGCGGCGTAGAAATTCCGAAACATCAGCGTGGTGATCGGAATGCCGTAGACGACATGAACGAACACAAGTCCTGGAATCGTGTTGTACAGCCCGATTTCGCGCAAAAATTGGATCAGCGGGATGAGAATGCTTTGATACGGAATGAACATTCCGAACAAAATAAGCGTAAAAAGCGTATCTGCCCCCTTAAATTTCCATTTCGAAAGCACGTAGCCGTTGAGCGCCCCCAGCAGCGCGGACAACAACGTCGCCGGTACGACGAGCAGCAGCGAATTCCAAAAGTTTGGGGCGAGTTTGTCAAACGCTGTGGCGTAGCTGCTCCAATCGATGGTCGACGGGAGCTTCCACATATCGGCCAATGTCACTTCATCAAGCGGCTTCAAGCTCGTGATGACCATGACATACACCGGCATGAGGAAAAACACGCTCATGGCAACGGCCAGCGCATACAAAAACGGCCGGGCCCATACGGATCTCGCCATCACGATCCCCCCTTGCGGCTCGAGATAAGGTACGGAACAATAAAGATGGCCACCGATAGCAGCATCACCATGGCGATCGCCGCTCCGTTCGCATAATAGTTGCCGCGGAACGTCGTTTCAAACATGTACACGCCCGGCACATCGGTGACAAAGTTCGCCCCCGGCCCGGTCATGGCGTAAATCAAATCGAAAATTTTGAGCGAAATATGAGCCATAATGATGATGACGCTGACCGTGATCGGCCGGAGGAGCGGCAAGATGATTTTCCAATACAATTGAAACTCGGTCGCCCCGTCCATCCGCGCCGCTTCCCGCACCTCATCCGGAATGGCGCGCAGGCCGGCGAGATACATCGCGACGGCAAAGCCAGTCATTTGCCAAACAGCCGCCACAACCACCGCAATGATGGCGACCGGGATGCCAAATTCAATCTTGCCCCAATGAAATCCGAACAAGATGTTCGTATCCGTATACCATTTTCCGTCCAAGCCAAGTGGTTTTAAAAACAAGTTGACGCCCGTGGACGGATTGAACAGCCATTGCCATACGACCCCGGTGACGACAAAGGACAAGGCCATCGGGAAAAAGAAAATGTTGCGAAACAACGACTCGCCGCGCAGCTTTTGGTCAAGCAGAATGGCAAGCAGTTGGCCGAGCACAATGACGGCGGCGATAAACAGCACCGTAAACACAAGCGTATTGCGCAAGTCGGCTTGAAAGCGGAAATCATGAAACAAATACAAATAGTTTTTCAACCCGGCAAACGACCAATCCGGCACAAGGAAGTTCCAGTTGCTTAACGACACATACCCCGTCCAGCCGATAAACCCGTACACAAATAAGAAAATCAATACGACCGACGGCGCCAAAAACGCCGCTGCCAGCCAATGATCGGCCGTCCATTTCCGCTTTTTCCGCACCGAGGGGACATATGCTGTCTTCTCGGCTGGCGTGATGTTGACCGTTTCCACTACGATCCCTCCTCATGATGACGAAAAGGGGAAGAGAATGGCTCCCGTCCCCTTTTCCCGATTACTTCTTCAGTTCTGCGGCGGCTGATGCCAACGTGTCGATGAACGTCTTCACATCTTTTTGCGTCACGAAAATGTTGACGGCCTGATTCACCTTCGTGACAAACCCTTCCGGTGCTGCCGAACCGTGCGCTAAGCTCGGCGCCAGCTCCGCTGTCTTGAAGTCTTGCATCGTTTGCTTGCCGTATTCATCGTACTTGGACGGATCGGCGTCAATGCGGGCCGGGATGGAGCCTTTCAGCGGATTAAACGCATCTTGCCCTTCGACCGAACCAAGCACCGCTAAAAACTTCTTCACATCGTCCGGATTTTTCACGCCTTTCGGCAGGCCGAACGTATCGGTGATGACCATAAACTTGCCTTCCGTATTCGGCACCGGCACATAGCCGAAGTCTTGATTCACTTTCAATTTCAAATCGTTGACAAAGTAGCTCTTCACCCAGTCGCCCATCACGTACATGGCCGCCTTTCCTTCGGCGACGAGCTGGGCGGCGTCTTGCCAGTTGCGCGAACTATGGTCTTCGTTAATATAGCCAAGCATTTTCTTAAACGTCTCAACGGCTTGTTTCACTTGCGGATCGTTAAACGACAATTCTCCCGTCCAAAGTTTCTTGTAGTTTTCCGTTCCGAGCGTGCCAAGCAGCACATTTTCAAACAGGTGCGTCGCTGCCCACGGTTCTTTGTCGCCCAAGGCGAGCGGCGTAATGCCTTTTGCTTTCAGCTTGTCGGCCACTTGGAAAAACTCGTCGAACGTTTTCGGCGGCTGAAGCCCATTGTCGGCAAAGATTTTCTTGTTGTACCACAGCACGTTGCCGCGGTGAATATTGACCGGCACCGAGTAAATGTTGCCGTCTTTGCTCACCATGTCAATCAACGCTTTCGGGAATTTGTCCATCCAGCCTTCTTTTTCATATAAATCGTTGAGCGGCTCCATTTTGCCGGCGGCCACCCAGCCTTCATTGAGTTCTGCCCCGCCGTGCACTTGGAACGTCGATGGCGGATCGTTTCCTTGCATGCGGCTCGCTAGAACCGCTTTGGCGTTCGTTCCCGCCCCGCCGGCCACCGCGGCGTTTTCGACTTGAATATCCGGATATTTTTCTTGGAACAGTTTGATCAGCGCTTTTAAGCCGTCTTCCTCACCGGCTCCCGTCCACCAGCTGAAAATCTCGAGTTTCTCTCCCGCTTTTTGGCTGCCTTGTTTGGCGTCATCGGACGAAGAAGAGTTCGAGCTGCAGCCGGACAGCGCCACTCCGACGCCAAGCGCCAACGCCAGCCATGCGGATGCTCTCTTTCTCATGTTCCTCCCCCTTTGCATCTGTTTTTTGAAACCCCTTTCAATACTGAGTGTACTATGCATCGCTCATCAATCGGCGGCTTGATTTCTTCACTTTTTTGCGTTTTTCTTCACTTTTTTGTTTTCCGTTCTGCTGTTGGGCAAACGAAAGCTCTCGGGTGGCCGTTTCGTCCTAATAGCGCGAAAAAAGCCCGTCTCCCCATCAGGGGGCGGGCTTCGGTTCGGACGCCGGAAAGAGGGGCGGGGCAGCCAACTTCGTTGCGGGATTTGCCCGTGTCGCCGCCTTCCTTATTGTGAAGACAGCACTCCCTTTGTCAGCGCGCCTGTACTTTTTTCCGGTATTCGCTCGGCGATAAGCCGGTCTGCTTTTTAAAGACGCGGCTGAAATAGTTCGGGTCGTTGTAGCCAATCGAAAAACAAATTTCTTTTAGGCTGAGGTCCGTGCGAGCGAGCGCTTCTTTCGCCCGTTCGATGCGCACGTTCGTCACGTAATCGATAAACGTGATGCCAAACTGCTCTTTGAACAGTTTGCTGAAGTAGTACGGACTCATCCCGGCTTGTTCCGCCACTTCTTCAAGCGTGAGCGGCTCGGCATAACGGCGGTCAATGTACTCTTTCGCCTTCCCCAGTTTGCCGTGGGCATGCTGCTGGCGCCAAACCTCGAGATCGGCGGCGATGCGGTCCAGTTCATCAAGCGCCGCTCGCTTCAATTGTGCCGCCGATCGGCAAGAAGCAAACGAAACGATCCGCCCATAGCGAATCCCGAGTTCCGCCAACAGGCGCCCCATCCATATGAACGTCTCCTCCGCTTTGCGCGCGGCGGACAGCAGTGGGAAGGAGGAAGTCAGTTCATCGATATAGGTCCGACACACGAACCGCGCCTGCTCGATGTCGCCAAGACGCAATGCCTCAAACAGCTGCTGATCCCGTTCCGCCGCCCGGCCGACACGCATCGCCTCGGCGGGCGGAAACCCGACTTGCGCTTTTTGCTGTTCCGCGTAATAGCGGGCGGCCGACAGCGCCTCATAGTATGACAAACGAAGTTGATCCAAACGAGAAACCGGGGAGCCGAGTCCGATATAGAGCGCGGCGCCGTACCGGGAGGAAAACCGCCGTGTCAAATCAAGGGCCAACGTTTGAATAGCCGACTTCCACGCCAACTCCGCATCGTCCGGACTTTGGAAAAACAAGACCGGCAAACGTCCGCTTGCCATCCGTCCGATCAAATAACGCGCTGGCGCCTGTTCCTCGAGCTGTTCGCTCGCCCATGATTTCCATTCGTCACTTTTCGCTGGATCGGGAAACTGAAGGACGATAAACATGCCGACGGCCAGCGAAAACGGCAGCAGTTCCTTCCACCGCTCCCATTCTTCCGCTGGGACGTCTTCCGTCATGAGGACGGACAGCCATTCATTTTCCACAAATGTCTGAAGCCGGCGAATTTGCTCGTGCAATTGGCGGTTTCGTTCCTCGTGCTGCCGCTTGACGGCGATTTCTTGGCTGACCCGTTCCAACGCGGAAAGGATCTCTTCCTTCCGGCTCGGTTTCAATACATACTCCTTGACGCCAAAGCGCATCGCTTGTTTTGCATAGTCAAACAAATCAAACGCCGACACAATGATGAACTCGATATCGAGGCCGTCTTGGCGAATCGCCTCGATCGCTTGCAGTCCATCAAGACCGGGCATTTTGATGTCGATGAGCATCACATCTGGACAATATTGCTTGGCAATGTCAATGGCCTCGCGCCCGTTGGCGCCCTCGGCGACCACCTCGACATCCGGAAGGTGGTCGTTGATCATTTTGCAAAGCGCTCTTCGCTCCAACGCCTCGTCATCGACGATCGCCACTTTCACCGCTCATCCCCCCTTGCCATCTTGGCAGCCATAACCGCACCGTCGTTCCTTTTCTTGGCGCAGACTCGATTTTGGCCACATCCATCGCTCCGTAAAACAGCTGCAGCCGGCGAATGACATTGCGCAAGCCGATGCCGGTCGAATGGCCGCGCCCTTGCTCACGGCGCGCCGGCGGTTCTTCGCCGCGGATCAACGCATCAAGCTCCGCTTTCACCTGCTCATCCATGCCAACGCCATTGTCGCGCACTTCCACAACGACCCGCCCGTTTTCGGCAAAAACGGACACGGATAGCTCGGCTCCCTGCTCGTACGTCTCAATGCCATGGATGAACGCATTTTCAATCAGCGGCTGCAACGTAAGCGGCGGAATCGGTTGATCGAGGCAAGATGGCTCCGCCTCTAACGAAAACTTGATCCGATCAAAAAACCGCGTCTGCTGGATGAAGAAATATTCGCGGGCGATGCGCACCTCATCGGCAAGCGTCACCGTCCGCTGCAAATCGCCCAAGTTGTAGCGCAAAATGGCCGCCACCGCCTCAATCAGCCGCGACGTTTGCTGGGCGTCCTCCAAGTACGCCATTTTCGCCACCGTGTTCAGCGTATTGAATAAAAAATGCGGATTGATTTGGCTTTGCAAGCTTTTGAGTTCCAGCTCCTTCACCAGCCGGTCGAGCTCCGCCTTTTGTTTCATCTCCGCTATCAGCCGCTTTAAATTGCGGCGCATGTCATTAAACGTGATCGTCAACAGCCGCAGCTCATCGTTGGTCATCGGCTCAATATCCGGCCCGTCCAGCCGCCCGTCAGCAATGGATCGGGCAGCGCGCGAGAGAAGAATGATCGGCTTCGTTAAGTGGCCGGAAAAGAACACCGCCAGCAAGGCGCCAAGCAACAACGTCGTGACAAACAATCCCATTCCCATATAGCGGAAATAGCGGTTGCGCCGCTCCACTTCATCGTACCGCCGTTGGTAGGCCGTCAGCTCATCGTCAATCAAGTTTAACGTTTCCTCTTGCAAAAAGGACGCAATGTTCATCGTTTCATGCAAGTGGGACGAGTACAAGCCAATATTTCCAGCTTGAAAATGATAGACGGTCAGCGCCGCCTCCTCCAGCAAACTTTCAATCATATGTTCATAGTTTTCTGCCGCCAGCCGGTCGGACAGCACCGGCAAGATGGCGCCGAGCTGCCGGCGGCGTTGCTGCAGCCAGCGGAACTCCTGCTCATAAGCGCGTGCATACCGTCCTTCTTTTTCCGAGACGTACGCATTGAGCTGTTCCATCATTCGGTTTGCCCGCTGCGACACCTCATTGAGCAACAACAATCGGCGCATCCGGTGATCATAATCGCTCATCATCTCTTCGCTCGTCTCATACAAAAGAAACACCGCTCCGTTTAGCAAAAGCAAAAAGACGGTAAAGCAAAGCAGCATCTTCGTCCGAATGTTCATCTGAATTCCACCCCGCTGTCACCGGCGCTTTGTCGCCTGCATCGTCCTGCCGCTTCCAGCCGAACGTGGTCGAACGTCAAGTAAATCACCCAACGTTCTGAGACTGAGACGCTGGAAACTTCCAGCCGAACGTGGTCGAACGTCAAGGCCGGCCATCTCTCATGCTTTGGCGGCGTTCGCCAACCGTTCTCCGCTTTCCGCCTTCTCCCGACGGAGGCTTGGCAGGCACCTTCATGGCGTGTTGACCTCATAATTGCGCGCCGGGCGCAGCGGCAAGTCTTTTTTCCGAATGACTTTCGTCTCCGTATTCGTCACCGCCGGCACGTCTTTCCCGGCGACGAGCTCGGCCATCAGTTGGACAGCCTTGTATCCCATTTCATACGGCTCCTGCACGACGGTCGCCGCAATCGTTCCTTTTTGCAAATAGCGGATCGTCTCAGGAAGCGTGTCAAAACCGATAATATACGTCTTTTGCTCCCGATGAAACTGCTCGACCACCTTGGCAACGCCAATCGCATCGAGCGCACTCGTGCCGTAAAACGCATTCACATCCGGGTGCTTTTTCAAAATCGTATACGCCTTTTCCGCGGCTTGCACACGCGTAATGTGCGACTCTTCGATGGCAACGATGCGGATGCCTTTTTCCTGTCTCACCGCATCCTCAAATCCGCGCACTCGCAGCTGTTGGTGCGCCGCCGTCAAACTGCCGGTAATAATCGCGACCGTCGCCTTGCCCTCCGTATCCTCAGCTAACGCTCGTCCCGCAAGAAAACCGGCATAATAATTATCCGTTCCCACATAGGCGACACGTCGGCTCATCGGGGCATCCGTATCGATCGTCACCACAGGAATATTTTTGTCCGTGATTTCGTTAATCACTGGGACAAATTCCGCTTCCGTCAACCCTTGGGTGATGATCCCATCGACTTTCGCTGCCGCGGCTTTTTTCAAAATGCGCAAATGCTCATCAATATTCGCCTGCCGCGGGCCGATATACTCGAGGTCAACCCCCAGTTCTTTCGCCGCCGCTTTCGCTCCTTTTTCCACGAGCCTCCAGTAATCATTATCGAGTTCCTCCGGCACAAGCACGAAATGATAGGCCTCTTTCGTTGTTTCCGGAACCCGTTCCTTCTCTGATTTCGGATACGCATACACGTTCCAAGCGCAATAGGCGGTGAAGGAAGCGCTTGCAAGCAGCGCGGCGATGCCGCCTCCGTAAAACAGCCGTTTCCACCAATCGCGCATCTTGGATCCCTCCTACCGCCATTGTACACGAACGTCGGGGCGCTAGCCTAGAAGGCCCGTGAAAAACCGCTGATTCCCTTCATCAATGGGAGAATGAGTGAAAAACAGATTGGCTGCATTGGAACGGCGTCCCCTCCGATTTTTACTCTTTCAACTTTTCCACCACTTCCACTGGCAGTCCGGTCAACTCACAAATCGTTGGCACGTCATATCCTTTCTCTAGCATCCGTTTCGCAACGTCCATCCTGCCTTTTTCGATTCCTTTTTCCATCCCTTTTTCCATTCCTTTTTCAATCCCCTTTTCCATCCCCCGTTGCTCGTACGACACGATGAGATCCATCACTTTTTTCGCTTCCTTCGTTTCCATTTCGTTCACCTCGTTTCGCAATTCGAGTTCCTCTTGTTCGGACAACCGCAAGTACGTCTCAAAAAAGCCAAACAACAGCCGCTGTTTCGCTTCGTCAAGCTCCAAGCGGACGAGCATGCGCAAAAATTCTTTTTTCACTGCCACTCTTTCACTTTCATTATACCCCATTTTGCTTAACAGAGCGGCGGCGACCGGGTTGTCGCGGCGAATGTACTCGCGCCATGGCAACTTGCGCAGTTCAACGGTCAGAAAACGGAAATCAACAACGGTTAGGAACGGAAACTGGATGGTGAACGAGGACGGTTCATCGCGGATGGCGTCATAGCTGAAGATGGCAATGGGCAGAATGCGGCGGCGGTATTTTTGAAACAAACGACTGACATAAAGGAACATGCGCTCGGGAAACGCCGGCTGCGTATAGCTTTGGTGCTCAATATGGACGATGATCAGCCCGTCTTCCCCCTTCAACTTCGTTTCCACCAATAGATCCACACGGTGCTTTTCGCCGACTGCCACATCCGTAAACACCTCTTCCGACAAAAAGGTGACGTGGCGGAAGTCGACTTGTTCATACACGTGCGGGAAAAACAGAAGCAAAAACTCTTCAAAAAACGTCGACAACAGCTCCTTGAACAGCCGGTTATGGTCGATTCGCGTTTCGGACACAGTCTCCCTCCTTGTGATATTTGAACTTCTTTTATTTTCTTCACCGCGCCTTGGGCAAAATCCTGCCGAAAAGGCTGGTGAAAAGCATTGATTTTGGTCTAAAATAAAGGGAATATGAATGGGAAAAAGCCCTTGTGTTGTGCGGCTTTTCACAATGAAATGACAAAGCCGCCAACGGCGGGCGGCTTTGTCCATCATTTTTGAAGCGGCCGTTTAGCGCCCGGCCGCTGTTTTGGTCTGTTTGAAAAACTGCGGCAAATCTTCTTTATGCGCTTCCAACATTTCGTCCAACATTTGTTTGGCGATGGTGTCAGACGGGACAAGCGGGTTGATCGTCATGGCGACGAGCGCGGTTTGGTAGTCGCCGGTCACGGCCGCTTCAGCAGCGACGCGCTCGAACGACTTGATTTGCTGGACGAGGCCGCGCACCGCAACCGGCAAGTCGCCGACTGCGATCGGTTTCGGTCCATCTTTTGTAATGACGCAGTTGACCTCAACAGCCGATTCCGGCGGAATGCTGGCAATGGCGCCGTTGTTTCTCGTGTTGACCGGCTGAATGTCGCGCTTATCGTTGTAAATGGAGCTGATCAAGCTGCAAGCCGCGTCGCTGTAGTACGCCCCGCCCCGTTTCTCGAGCTGCGGCGGCTTGATGGCCAAGTTCGGATCTTTGTACAGCTCGAACAGCTCTTTTTCAAGCTGCTGCACAACCTCGGCGCGCGTCCCTTTCGTTTTCGCCGCCTCGAGCTCTTCAGCCAACATTTTGTCCGTTTGGAAGTAGTAGCGGTGGTACGGGCACGGCAATACGTTTAACCCTTTCAAAAAGTCCGGCTCCCAGCCAAGGTCAACGATGTTTTTCATCGTCACACCGGAGCGGTCTGGATGGGCGACGAGATCAATCACCTTGTCGGTCACCTCGACGCCGTCGAGATAAACATGCAAGCCAAACACCATATGGTTCAAGCCGGCGAAATCAATGTGCACGCGGTCGGCATCAACGCCAAGCAGCTTGGCAACGCCCATGCGCATGCCGATCGGCACGTTGCACAAGCCGACGACTTTTTCCTGCTTCGTGTAGCGCAAGACGGCTTCCGTCACCATCCCAGCCGGGTTTGTGAAGTTGATCAGCCACGCATCGGGGCAAAGCTCTTCCATATCGCGAATGATGTCCAAAATGACCGGAATCGTCCGCAATCCCTTAAACAATCCGCCCGGCCCGTTTGTCTCCTGGCCGATCACCCCGTATTTGAGCGGGATGCGCTCGTCTTTCGCCCGCGCCTCTAGGCCGCCGACGCGAAACTGCGTCGTAACAAAGTCTGCACCTTCCAAAGCCCGGCGACGGTCGAGCGTCAAATGAATCTCGATCGGCACGCCGGCTTTTTCGACCATCCGTTTGGCCAGTGCGCCGACGATTTCGAGTTTTTCTTTGCCTTCCGGAATATCGACAAGCCACAATTCCCCGACTGGCAATTCATGATAACGCTTGATCAACCCTTCGACCAATTCCGGCGTGTAGCTCGACCCGCCGCCAATGGTCGCAATTTTCAATCGTTTATCCATATTCCTCTTCCCCTTTCGCCCTGTTGGGCATGGTATAATCAATGTAGGAATCAACCAATGGGCTTGAAAGCGCCATCCTTTCCCAGCTATCGCACGTTCCGTCCCATGAAAGCGAGGTGTCCCGATGTTCACTCCTGAACAAATCGCCCAGTTCTCCGAGCTCGACTACGCCATTTACGACTATGTGATGAAACATCCGCATGAAGTCGCGTACATGCGCATCCGCGAGCTCGCCGAAGCCGTCCATGTCTCGCCGCCGACCGTGCTCCGCTTTTGCAAGAAAGTCGGCTGCGACGGGTTCAGCGAGTTTAAAACGAAATGGAAGCTATACTTGCGGGAAAACGAACGAACGTCAATCATCAGCAGCCAAGAGGCATTACGGGAGTTTTTCGAGCGGACGCTGACGGCCGATTACGAGCGGACCATTCTGGATGCAGCAGCCGCGATCGCCCGGGCGGATCACGTCATTTTCGTCGGATCGGGCAGCTCCGGCATTTTGGCTGAATACGGCTCGCGCTACTTTTCCGCCTTTCAAAAGTTTTCCGTCTACATCAAGGACCCGTTTTTTCCGATTTACGGCCATTATTTCCACAACTGCGCCGTGATCGCCTTGTCGGTGTCCGGCGAAACGCCGCACACGCTCGCCCAAGTGCACCGCTTGAAAGAAAAAGGAAGCACGATCATCAGCATCACCAACCGGAAACATTGCTCGCTCGCGAACATCTCCGACTATAACTTGACCTATTACGCCACCGCGGAGCGGATCGGACAGACAGATGTCACAACCCAGCTCCCGGTCATCTACTTGCTCGAACGGTTAGCGAAAGAAATGTATCGACTGCTAGGACGAGAGACGGAAACGATCGGAAAGGACAGCAACCCAACCGTTTGAGCCCAACTCTGCTGATTGCGGCAACGCCATCGCCTTGTTGTTGGCTCCATCTACTATTACTAAACCGCGCCTGAGGGCAAAAGTAAAGGGCATGGCACCCTGTTGTAACAAAAGGAAAACGAAAAACAACTGTTTCTGTATTGTAACGATATGTTACAAGAGCGAGAGCGGCTGGGCAGCTCACATTTCCCTTTTTGAACAAGGTCAAAACGTTTATTCACTCACATTTCGCACCGTAACAAGGTAGAAACAGCGGATTTTTTATTTCAGAATCACTGTTTGACCAACACGACAAGTGATGGCAATCCTTTTTCTGCCATCGCTTGTCGTGCCGTATGACGTTGCACGTAAATGCTCTCATCCATGCCCAATCCCTGCAGAATCCTTCGCTGATCCGGATTGAGGAAGCGATCCAGTGCGCGTTGGATGCGTCTATCCGGCGGCTTGAACAGGACGACTTTCACATACTCAAATAAAAACCGCCTGTCCCGTCGGCCCGGTCAGCTTGCTTCCTCCAGCCCACTTGAACAGGCGTTCCGATGCGGTGAACAGACACACAGCGCCGAACCGGATTGGGCATCCGCTTCCGCCAGAGCGGCTTTGACGATTCGAAACAGCAATGGGCCTCTGGTGATCAAAGAGGAGTTGGCGGCTTTCGCCTTCTCATACTACCATTGGGGGTGAATCAATCACTGCACTTGGATGCATACGGATTACAATTATCTACTCTCTCTACGTCCCTTGATCAAACCTATGAAATTAGTGATGACAAGAAAAGTAGCAATGATCCACGCCGTATTGCTAATCGTCTCCCTAGAAACCAGCTTGTACAAAATAAAAGAAATGACCGATAGAATAAATACGATATTCATCCACTTCATCATTTTCACGCTCCACATCTTTCTTACTCATGTCGCAATGCTTCCACAGCAGGTTGTTTTGCTGCTTTATTTGCAGGGACAAAAGAAGCTAAAACACCTAACAGCCCGCTAAACAGAACAAGAAGTACAACTTGAATAAAACGAAACTGGAAAAGGTCCAAATTACTCTTTTTCATTACCGTCGTTACAACATAATTTGCTGCTTTTCCCACTGTGATTGAACCTAAAATTCCGAATACTCCCCCAATGATGCCGATCAACATTCCTTCTGTGACAAATATGCGGCGAATATCCGAACGAAATGCACCGATTGCTTTTAAAATGCCAATCTCTCGAGTTCGCTCTAAAACACTCACGTATAAGACGATGCCAATCATAATCGATGAAACGATAAGCGATATGCCAGACAACATTCCCAATGCAATACTTGCGAAGGAGACATACTCATTAATTTCATTTTGACTTTCTTCATCTGTCTGCACTTTATACCCCATCTCCCTAATTTTACTCTTTAAAGGTGCTATATCCTTGATGGACGATGGGATAATTGTGAAAGATAAAGCACTTGTACTATTGCCTATCGATTCTTTCATAATCTTCTGTGACAATCCATAAGAAATTCCTACCGTATCGAGTAGAGGGATCGAATTATTCTTTACCACCCCTACTACCGTCGCATTAACGTTCACTGTCGGATAAATTTCTTTTAAGGACATTAACTGTACAACAAGTGACACATTTTTTCCAACAGCCTCTTTCGAATCTTTAAACAGTTTTTTGGCTATGCGCTCAGGTAGCACAATTTCATCTCTTTGATCGTCTGGAAACCTTCCTTTCACGATATATTTTTTCCCATATATGACCTCAGCATATCTTCTAGGAGACAAACTTTCAGCTGATGACGTAGCTTTTGCTCCTTCTTTCGTTTTCATACTTATTTGAAATGGATTGTACGGATAGATGTCCCTTACTCCTTTGATTTCCCTCAACCGGACAATGTCGTTCTCATTCAAAACCGCAAACTGTTCATTTGCTACACTTAAAGATGATTTTGCTGTCGCTTCATCTATCGAACTAGATAACTTTTCTTTAACACCATTGCCTAAAGCCATAATGATAGATAACCCAAAAATTCCGATTGATGCGCCTATAGCAGTTAAAATATTTCTCCATTTTTTATTTTTTATATTTCGAAATGACAGTTTGCAGGTGGTAAGCAAGTCTAGTTTTTTGCCTTTGCTTCCTATCCACTTATCCACATCTTCAACTTCTACTGCATGTGCAACATCCTCATCTTCAATAATTTTCCCATCTCTCATCCTTATGATTCGATCTGCATATGAGACTAACTCTTGAGAATGTGTAACAACCAACACGACTTTTCCCTGTTGTGAAATTTTCCTTAGTATTTCCATTATACGTGCTGAGTTTTCTGAGTCTAATGCTCCCGTTGGTTCGTCTGCTAATATAATGTCTGGATCGTTTGCTAGCGCTCTCGCTATTGCTACACGTTGCTTTTGTCCTCCACTCAACTGATTAGGGAGATAATTCAATTTATCTCCTAATCCTACCATATTTAGAAGCTCTATCGCCCTTCTTTTTCTTTCTTCTTTCGATTTCCCTAACAAAGTCATGCTCATCTCTACGTTTTCTAGAGCGCTCAAATGGGGAATAAGGTTAAAGCTTTGGAACACAAACCCGATCTTTTCTCGTCGTAAGCATGCCCATTCCTTTTCATTGAATTCCCGAACATTTATCGATTGAAAAATGTATTCTCCCTCATCCGCATAGTCTAAACCGCCAATAATATTTAATAAGGTCGATTTTCCACATCCTGACTCCCCTAATAAACAAATGAGTTGCCCTTTTTGAAGATGCAGAGAAACCCCTTTCAACACCTCAATGCTTTCACTACCTAATTTGTAGTACTTTTTTATATTCCGCAGAATGATCAATGATTTCCATTCCTTTCAACGTAAAGATTTCTGTTTAGACAATTTATAAAGAAATAACCCCAAAAATATATTATTCTTTCAAACAAAACAGAAAAACATATCCATTTATTACAATATCAGATTCTCTAAAAACTCACAATTATGTTGTTGGAACGCTTAGCGGATTTCTTCTTTGCACCACCCACCGATCAAAAGAAAAATCCCCGCCAACAGGCAGGGATGCAGAGCGTCCGCTATGGCAAAAAAATTTTCCCCGGATTAAGAATGCCGTTTGGGTCAAACAATTGTTTCAGCCGCTTCATCCATCCTACGGCATCGCCCTTTTCCTCGCGCAAAAACGTCCGTTTGCCGATGCCGATGCCGTGCTCGCCCGTGCACGTGCCGCCGCGCGATAGGGCGTAGCGGACGATATGAGCATGTACTTGCTCGATTCGCGCCATCTCCTCGGCATCGTTCGGATCAAAAGCAAGCACGGTATGGTAGTTGCCATCGCCGACATGGCCGAAAATGGCGGCGGTCATGTTCTGTTCATTCACAAGCCGGCGCGTATCGGCGATCGCCCCCGGCAGCTCGGACAACGGCACGCACACATCGGTCGAGAGCATTGCTTTGCCCGGATAGGCGGCTTGAATGGCGAACGCCGCATGGTGGCGCGCTTCCCACAGCTTGGCGCGAGCGAGCGAATCGGTCTCGACCACAAAGGAAACCGCGCCTTCGGACTCGCACAATTCTTTGACGAGTTCCGTCCCATCGTCCACGCTTGCCCGGCTGCCGCTCAATTCGATAAACAGCGTCGGCTTTACCGGATAATCCGTCTTTTTGTATGCGTTGACCGCGGCGATCGTCGCCTCATCCACAAGCTCAATTTTTCCGGGCTCAACGCCCGCTTTCAACACGGCAAACGCCGCCTGCGCCGCGGCCTCAAGCGTCGGAAAGCACGCTTTGATGGCCGTGGTCGCCTCCGGAATGCCGTGCAGGCGGACGATGAGACGGGTAAAAATCCCTAGCGTCCCTTCCGATCCGACGAACAAGCCGGTAAGATGATAGCCGGCGGACGATTTGACCGCCAAGCTGCCCGTTTGGATGACCGACCCGTCGGCAAGCACCACGTCAAGGCCGAGCACGTGATCGCGCATAACGCCGTATTTGACGCTGTTCGTGCCACTGGCATTCGTTGCCGCCATACCGCCGATCGTTGCATCCGCCCCCGGGTCGACGGGGAAAAACAGCCCGTACGGCTTGAGCGCTTGATTGAGTTGTAGCCGCGTCACCCCCGGCTCAACGATGGCGAGAAAATCGTCGGACCGGATGTCAACAATGTGATTCATTTGTGTCATATCGAGGCTGATGCCGCCTTCAACCGGAATGACATGCCCTTCCAAACTCGTGCCGGCGCCAAACGGCGTCACAGGGATGCGGTGCTCGTTGGCAAACGCCAACACCCGGCTCACTTCCTCCGCCGTTTTTGGAAACACGACGACATCCGGTTGGCGCGGCGCATGGTAGGCGATGCCTTTGCTATGGTGCTCAAGCACCGTTTCGTTTTGGCTCACCCGCTCTCGGTCGCCGATCAGTTCCAGCAGCGATTCATATACACCCATCGCTCTCCCCCTTTTGTCTATCGAATGACCCGGCCGCACCAGCCCCCTTCCATCACCGGGCGCTGGGCAGCCCATCCGTCAGTAGCGCAGCAACGTTTCGATTCCTTCCGTGATACGAGCTGGATTCGGCAGCCAATCATCTTCCACCGACGGCACCGGGTATGGCGTGTCATACCCGGCGACGCGCACGATGGGGGCCGAGAGGACGAATAGCGCTCGCTCGCTGATCAAGGCCGCCACTTCGGCGCCGAATCCGCTCGTTTTCACCGCTTCATGGACGATCATCACCCGCCCCGTTTTTTCGACCGAGGCGAGGATGGCATCGATATCGAGCGGCTGAAGGCAGCGCAGATCGATCACTTCCGCGTCAATCCCTTTCGTCCGCATCTCATCGGCCAGTTTGGCGACAAGCGGCACGGTTGCCCCCCACGTAATGATCGTCAAATCTTCTCCTTCTTTCACAACCCGCGCTTGGCCGAGCGGAATCGTGTACGGTTCTTCCGGCACCTCCATCCGAAACGCCCGATACAGCTTCATCGGCTCCAAAAACAGCACCGGATCATCGTCGCGAATGGCGGAAATGAGCAATCCTTTCGCATCGTACGGATTGGATGGCATCACGACTTTCAAGCCCGGAGAATGGGTAAACAGCGCCTCCAACGCATCGGAGTGCAGCTCCGGCGTCCGCACTCCGCCGCCGTACGGGCTGCGCACGACGATCGGGCACGAAAACCGCCCGCCGGAGCGGAAGCGAATGCGCGCCGCCTGCGCAGCGAGCTGGTCCATCGCTTGATACACAAACCCAAGAAATTGGATTTCGGCAATCGGCCGCATGCCATTGATCGCCAACCCGATCGACGTGCCGATGATGCCGGATTCAGCCAGCGGCGTATCGAACACACGGTCAGGGCCAAACTGCTCAAGCAACCCATCCGTCGCCCGAAAGACGCCGCCGTTTTCGCCGACATCCTCGCCAAGCACGATGACGCGCGAATTGCGCTCCATCTCTTGGCGCATCGCTTCATTGATCGCTTCGATCATCGTCAATTCAGCCATTTATTTCACCCCTTTTGCCTGCTTGCGCCGCATCACTTCCACTTTTTGCTCGGCAAGCAATTTCGGCGCCTCGCTGTACACATGATCGAATACATCGGCAATGGAACCGGATGGGCTGGCAATGGCGGCCTCATACGCCGCTGTCACTTCCGCGTTCACTTCGGCAACGAATGCTTCTTCCTGCGCCTCCGTCCACAACCCGCGCCGCGCAAGCAGCACACGCACGCGGTGGAGCGGATCTTTCCGCCGCCACGCTTCGACTTCTTCCGGCCGCCGGTACTTCGTCGGGTCGTCCGCCGTTGTATGCGGCCCAAGCCGATACGTGAGCGCCTCGATCAACATCGGCCCTTCCCCGCGGCGCGCCGCATCAACCGCCTGTCTCATCGTTTCATACACCGCCAACACGTCGTTGCCGTCAACCAGCACTCCTTTCATCCCGTAGGCAAGCGCCTTTTGTGCGATCGTTCGGCTCGCCGTCTGCTTGGCGTACGGAACGCTAATCGCATACTGGTTGTTTTGGCAGAAAAAGATGACCGGCACGTTGTATACCGCGGCAAAGTTCATCGCTTCATGAAAATCGCCTTCCGATGTCGCCCCATCGCCGAAATAAGCCACCGATACGTGCGGCTCGCCTTTCAATTTCGATGCCCACGCACAGCCGACGGCATGCAGCGTCTGAGCGGCAATGATGATTTGCGTCGGAAAAATGTTCACCCCATCCGGCATCCGCTTTCCCGACAGGCGACCCTGCACGTAATAGAAAAACTGTTCAAGCGGCATGCCCTGCAACAAACAGACCGCCACTTCACGGTAGCTCGGGAAAATCCAGTCGTCGTTTCGGAGCGCAAGAGCGCTGCCGACTTGCGCCGCCTCTTGGCCGCTGAACGGCGCATACGTTCCAATCCGTCCTTGCCGCTGCATGCGCAACAGCCGCTCATCGATGACGCGCGCCCGCCGCATCGCCCGATAAGCATCAAGCAGCCACCCATCAGAAAACGCCGCCAGCTTCTGTTCATCGCCATTCCCATGTTCATCGAGAATTTGCACCATCTCGATGGACAGCTCATTTGGATCGAACATCGAATCCCCTTCCATCATTGATTTGCTGATCACGGCCTGAGTCAGTTCACCCAAAGAAAGCGAACCGACGACTGCCTACCGAACATCGAGCAGCAGCACTTCCGGATGGCTCAAATAGTGCGCCACCGTCCGCATAAACCGTCCGGCCGGCTCACCGTCAATGACACGGTGATCAAACGTGAGCGAGATCCCCATCATGTCGCGAATGACAATCTCATCGTCGATCACGACCGGTTTCCGCTTGATGGCATGCGCCCCGAAAATCGCCACTTCCGGGTAATTGATGATCGGCGTCGCAAACCATCCCCCGCCCGCGCCGGTGCTCGTGATCGTGAACGTGCTTCCTTGCAGCTCCTCAAGGCGAAGCGCCTGGCGGTGCGCTTTCTCAGAAAGTTCAGCGATTTCCACAGCCAACTCGCGAATCGATTTTTGATCGGCGTCGCGGATGACAGGCACCAACAGTCCCGCCTTCGTCGCCGTCGCGATGCCGATGTGATACCGTTTCTTCAACACGATTTCATTTGTCTCTTCATCCAGCACCGCGTTAAACATCGGATATTCCTTCAGCGCCCTTGTCACCGCCTTAATGATAAACGGCAAATACGTCAGCTTGATCTGCTCCTTCGCCAGTTCGCTGGCAAGGCTTTTTCGAATCTCGACGAGCTTCGTCACGTCGATCTCGTCCATCCCGGTCGCATGCGGCGCCGTATACACCGATTTCACCATTTTTTCGGCGATTTTTTTGCGCAAACCGCGGAGTGGAACGCGCTCCTCTTCCTCAAATAAGGTATCCAAGCCCGCGATGGATGTCCATGTGGCTATACTCGCCTGCTGCCCTTCAGCCGCACCGCCGGTCAGCAGAGTATCTTTCTTCGCTTCGTCCCTTGCCGCCACCGTCGCGGCCGCCTCCCGCTCCCTGACATAGCGCTCCAAATCGGCGAGCGTCACCCGGCCGCCTTCGCCCGTTCCTTCCACTTCATTGATCGGAACGCCCAACTCCCGCGCCCGCTTGCGCACCGACGGCGCCGCAATCGCCCGTTTGCGGGCCGGACGCGGCGCTTCTCCACGGGCAGCAGGCACAGGCTCCCGAACCGAATCTTCAGTCGGCGCCGCTTCCCCCGCGACCGCCGCCTCGATTTCCACGACAATCAACGGCTCTCCAACCTTCACCGTCGCCCCTTCCGGCCCAGCAAGTGCCACCACTTTCCCCGCTACCGGCGTCGTCATTTCGACCATGGCCTTATCAGTCTGTATTTCCGCAATCGGCTGATCGGCGTTGACGACATCCCCTTCACGGACGAGCCAACGGATGATCTCGGCTTCATGCAGCCCTTCGCCAATATCAGGCAACTTAAATTCATAGATCATAGCGATATCCCCTTCCCCTTCTTCTCGTGTTGCCATTGGAAACAAACACAATGGTGCAGCATCGATGGTGTGGAAATCATGAGGAAACACAACGGTTAAGCGCTTACAAATAGATGCGGTGAGAATCGTTTTTTCTACCAAAGCACCCAATTAATATTCGTAATTTTCTAACCTACAAACTTTATGATAGTATATAGATTGTGGCGCTGTCAATATAAGGAGAACGGACATTTTCCACCTGCTTCGACAATCAGCGACAGCCGTCTCTATTATCAAAAAATAATAACATGATTCCATTCACCCAAAACAACAGGAGCGGATCCAAAACGATGAGGAGGCAGTTTTTCACAACATCATAGAAGGACGTGAAAAACGACTTTCGCGCGCAAATTGGTGGCATTGGTGCAAACAAGAAGTTGATTCTACATGGATAAGTTGCCTTTCCGTCAAGGATATATTAAACGATTTCATTGCACTATATATTAAAAAACCACCCCAGACGGGATGGACAGAACATTGTAAATATTCAATTTACATAATCAATCACTATAGACGTCTTTTAAAAAACCAACTAACTTCATAGTCGACCAGACAATCACAAACACCACAATATAGATCGTTATAAAAATAACAACGCCTTTCAAAAAAAGAAGGGGAACGCCTTTCCATCCTTCTTTCAACCAACTCATATACAAAAGACACACAAGAAATGCAAAGAATGCAATGTAATTTTTTTTCATAACTACTTCCTCCTAGCGAAAAATTAATTGACAAAATAACCATATGTCAACTCTTTTTTTAGAATAAATTGTATATAACGAAATGAAAAACCATCTTGAATACAAGATATATGCTGAGATAGCAATTCTAATTGTTTTTCTTCTTTTCTCGCCATTTTCACCCCGTCTTTTTTAAAAAGGTAGTGATCCAATCCGGCACAACAAAACCCATTTTCGCTCAATCAATTATGCTAAAATGAAGGACGACGAAAATGAAAGGAGAAGGACCATGGTTCGATTCGCAACAATCGGCACAAACTGGATCACCGAAGCGTTTATCGACGCCGCGCGGCTCGTCGATTCCTTTGAACTCGCCGCCGTCTGCTCGCGGACGGACGAGACAGCGAAGCGGTTTGCCGAGAAGGTTGGCGCACCGCGCACATTCACTGATTTACACGAACTGGCAGGCAGCCCTGACATTGACGCCGTCTACATCGCGAGCCCCAATGCGTTCCACGCTGAACAAGCGATTTTGTTGATGAACCACGGCAAACACGTCCTATGTGAAAAACCGCTCGCCTCGAATGCGAAAGAAGTCGAGGCGATGATCGCAGCGGCCGAACGAAACGGCGTTGTTCTGATGGAAGCGATGAAGTCAACGCTCATGCCCAACTTCGCAGCCATCCGCGAGCACCTGCCGAAACTCGGCCGCATCCGCCGCTATGTGGCGAACTACTGCCAATATTCATCGCGCTATGACGCCTACAAACAAGGGGCGGTGCTGAACGCCTTCAACCCCGCTTTCTCGAACGGGGCGCTCATGGACCTTGGCGTCTACTGCCTGTACCCGATGGTCGTTTTGTTCGGCAAGCCCCGCAGCGTGAAGGCGCAAAGCGTAAAGCTCGCATCCGGCGTTGACGGTGAGGGGGCGATCGTGTTGGATTACGGGGACATGGATGCAGTCGTCTTTTATTCCAAAATCACAAACTCGCACTTGCCTTCAGAAATCCAAGGCGAAGACGGAAACATGATCATCGACGCCATCCATACGCCGGCGAAAATCGACATTCGCTACCGCGACGGGCGCGTCGAGGACATCACCGTCCCGCAAGACAAACCGCCGATGTATTACGAGGCGAAAGAGTTTATCCGTCTCATCGAAAGCGGGGAACGGGAGTCTGCCATCAACTCGCACCGCCATTCGCTTTGGACGATGGAAATCATGGACGAAGCGCGAAGACAAACCGGCATCCTCTTTCCCGCCGACGAGCGATAAATGAAAAGTTCCAACCGGGTCTGTGTAAGGACCGGTTGGAACTCTTTTTCAGGCGGTTCTTTTGCCTCATCGGATTCCGTTGATAAGCAAAACGGAGTAGCGTGTATGTGCACCCAACCAAGGACTGAGGACCGAGCTCCTTACTGGAAACCACGGTGTCACCTTCGGCTAAAATACGGGCCAAGCCATCCGTTTTCGTGCGTAATGACAAACGTCCAGTTGAACTCGCTGTCCACCACGTATAGATCGACCTTGTCGTTTTCCATTGCCAGATCGGCAGCTTTCAAACCGGAAGCGTCCTCCACTTTGAACGCATCGTCGCTGTGTTGAAAGAAAAGATAGCAGCACGTTTTCTCTTCTTGATCAAACGCCGTCTCCGCTTCTTCTCCCGTTAAACAGTCTCTCATTTCATAGCTGAACACATGCCATAAGTAGCCGTTGACTTCATTCCGATTATGAAGGTGGATGTGTTGTTTTTCTTCCGCAGTCAAATGGCCGGCAAACACCTTTTCCCACTGTTGTCGTAATTGCTCCCCGAAACCGGACTGTTTGCTGATTTTTATGTTTCGACGAGCTAACTGATGAAATAACTCCATTCGGTTTCTCCCCCTGTGACCTGATGCGGCACCGCCTTCATTGGTGTGCTCATTTCGTCTGTCAGCACGTGCGATGGATCGACAAGATGGCTTCTCACCATCTTTTTCGCGCCGAGCGGTTTTCGTCCGTTCAGCCACTTCCCTGTGTCCGTCCGCACTTCGATGAGCAGCTGCCGCGCACCCTATGCGCGACAGTTTCTGCACCTTGCCGCCCCGTTCCTATTCACCCGTCTCGGCAAAACGGCGGAGGCGCGCGCCAATTTCATCGCGCACGCGGCGGAACACCGCGAGTTTCTCCCCTTCTGTCCCTTCCGCTTTCGCCGGATCGTCAAAGCCCCAATGGACGCGCTTCACGTGCGGCGGAGTGACCGGACAATGGTCGGCCGCATGGCCGCACAGCGTCACAACCAAATCAGCGCGATTCAACAAGTCCGGGTCGATGACATCAGACGTTTGCTTCGCAATATCAATGCCGACTTCCTTCATCACCTTGACGGCATTCGGATTGAGCCCATGCGCTTCAATCCCGGCGCTGTACACGTCCCATTCATCGCCGAACAGTTGCTTGGCCCAGCCTTCCGCCATTTGGCTGCGGCATGAGTTTCCCGTGCATAAGAAATAAATGATTTTTTTCTTCATCGTTTCATTCCACCTTTCGTTTCGGTTCACAACCATCCGCCATCATTCACCTCGCTGCCAAAAGCAGCGGGCCGCGGGATTCACTGTCTCGATTTTGCGAATGGTTTCGCCTTGGTCCGGAACGTACGACAACACCGCTTGCAGCAGGGAGTAGTATTCGCTTTGCGGCCGGAGCGAATCATACACCCATTGCCCCCTCCGCTCCTCTTGGATCAGCCCGGCGTCTTTCAACTTGCGAAGATGCTGGCTGATCGCCGGCTGGCTTGACGAAAACACCTCAAGCAGCTCGCACACACAGCACTCCCGCTGATTCAAAATCGCCAAAATCGTCAGCCGCGTCGGATCGCCGAGCAGCTTCAATACCCGGGCTGTCGCTTTCATCTCCATTGCGAGTCGCTGCATATAAATGATTGGCTTATTAAAAAACGAACATCGCTCATGGAAATAATCACGCCAACCAACGATTGCTTCTGTCAATGAACATATAATTACGTGCTTAATAAGTCAATAGCGATATACCGAGAAAAGCAAGAAAAACGGGCGTGCCGCTCCCAGCACGCCCGCAAATGTTCCCCGCCCTCTGACGCCAACACACGTTAGTCCATCCGCTTTTTCGCCGCCAACAGAAGGTCGATCGCCTTCGTTCCGACTCCGACAAACGTCTCGAGAATCGCCTGTGCGCCGGCGATCGAAAAGATAAAAATCAACGGCATGGCGATCTTTGGGATGAATAAATACCCAAGCGCGAGAAAAACCGCGCTCCACACTCCCGCACACCAGTAACAGTTCAACAAATAGCCGAATTTCGATTTCGGCACCTTCTTGATTTCCGTACTCCCGTCTTCGTGTTGGATTGTCTCTTTTTTCATAAACGGATTGCGAATAAACTCCGTGATCTTATCAAAGACGATCAAGTGGGTGAACCGATAGCTGGCCAAAATGATCATGATGTACGTCATCCAGTCGAGTTCACGAAGCATGGCGAGTCCCTTTCTTTTGCGAGCTTTTCCTTTAGTATGAACCAAGAAGCGCTTCGTTATGAACCTAGATGGATGACGGACCCGATCAAGAGAAGGAGCGATATCAACTTTCGTGACAAAGCCAATCGCCATGGACGGCTGAGACCAGTTTCGTCGTATCGATAGTGAGGAAAAGGATTAGCAGTTGAAGCGGCTCATAAACTCATTGAATTTGGTTTTGACAAGATGGAATTAAACAGAATTGAGGCATTGGCTATGGTTGAAATGTTCAATCGTGGATAGTTTTACAAAAGTTAGGAAGGAAGGGGTTATGAGAGAACATAGGTATATAAAAGGTAAATTTGGGGATATCGCTATATTCTCGGTTCATCACCAAAAGATGTACTTGATTTTTATGTTACGATGTGATAGAGGTCTCTAGACGGACACGCAAAGTAAAACGCTGGATATTTCGATA
>JAAROH010007725.1_pt1 | contig 43930 bp, 46 predicted proteins | sample 7248631 | NCBI WGS metagenome assembly JAAROH01 (sample SAMN09772309, study PRJNA484901) | compost metagenome | isolation source: Vermicomposting unit | place: India | reverse complement strand
ATGCACTTTTTCAACACCACGAATGTCGAGTTGTTCGCGTGAAACTTGAGCTAGGTCCCGTCCTCATTCCAGGAGATGGGGTTCCCGGAGGCGTCCTCGTTGTTGCGGACCTGGACCGCCTTGAACTTCAGGCTGATGGTGCCGGTCTTGCCCTGGTACTCGTTGCCCGCCGCGAGCGGGAAGGACCACTGGACGTCGGCGGTCACGGTACCGCCGTTGCTGGCCTTGCCCAGCAGGATGGTGCCGCTGTCGCTCTTGCCGTTGACGGTGTAGGTCATCGGGTTGTTTCCGGAGAACAGGTCGCCGGAGACGCTGTGCTCAACGCCGACGAACGCTTCGAGGCTGCCCACGTAGGTGATCTGGTAGCTGCAGGAGCCGGAGTCGCCGGGCGCGATGTTGTCGGCGCTCAGATCACAGCTGGCGTTGAAGTCGTCGCCGAACCGGACGGTACCGGCCGTGAAGGTGTTGTTCGTGTTCTCGGTGCTGGCGGTGAACAGGGCGAAGGTGGCGCCGGTAACCAGAGCAGACAGGGCACCCACGGTTGCGAGGCTCAACAGGATCCTCTTCATTCGGTCTCACCCTCCAAAGAAATGGTGTTGGATCTGGAATCTGGATTCGCTGCCTGGGCGCAGGCCCGGCAACACTCGCACTGCAGACCGGCTGCAGGTGACTAACTGGGGGACTGGGCGTCGGCGGGTTTCTCGTCGGCCTGCCTGGCCTTCTCCTCCTCGGCGATCACCTGGAAGATCTTGCGGACCTCCAGGGCAATCAGCAGCACGCCCGGGACGATCACGAGGGAGATGATCCCCTCCCTGGTGTGCATGAAGTCCGAGAGGTAGCCGTAGTACGGAATCCGCCACCGGTGGATGCCGACGATCTGGGACCGCTGAACCGGGACCAGGTCAGGCGCCTCGTTGGCGTCGCCTTTGGTCACGTAGGCCGCCGGCTCGCCGTTGACCGACATGATACCGATGACCCGGTGGGTGATCAGCATGTCGGGGGCGTCTGCCGCCCGGAAGGTGATGACGTCGCCTTCCCGGATCTCGTGCTCCGGCCTCAGCGGCTCCACGATGATTGCGTCACCGGTCCTGATCGCCGGCTCCATGGAGCCGCTCAGCACGGTGAGCACCTTGTAGTCGAAAACCGTCGGGATCCGGTCGGGCGCCCTGCGCCCGGCGAGGGCCAACAGCACCGTCCCCGCCAGGGCGATGGCCAGTACCGCTGTCACGGCTCCACTGAGGATGCGCAGCAGGATCTTCACGTCGTCTGCCCCCCTGCGTCGGCGTCGTCCGCCGCGTCCGACCCGGTCAGCGGCTGCCCGGTGTCGTCGGGATCCGCTCCGTCATCGCCGGCAGAATCACCGTGGGCCTGTTCGCCGCCAGGCGAGCCGCCGTCGGCGTCGCCGGTGTCAGCATCAGCGTCCTCGGCGCCGGGGCCGTCCGCATCATCGCTAACGCCCGGGTCACCGTCATCGGGTGCGCCGTCTTCGGGCCCGGCGCTGTCGGGCTCGTCGCTGTCGGTCTCACCCGAACCGGCATCTCCGTCCCCGCCTGCGATCCCGTCGTCGGCGGCCTCGTCGGTCCCGCCGACCGCGTCGCCGGGCTGCTCAGCGCCAGACCCACTGTCGTCGGCGTCGTCCTCCGGCTCACCGGCGGTGTCACCCTCGGTGAGTTCGTCGTCGTGCGGTTCGCCGGTCCCCTCAGCGTCGTCCTCCACCGGCTCCCCGGCCGCATCTTCGTCCTCTTCCTTGCGGCCGTCCTGGTCGCCATCGCCGGGTTCGGCCGCCTCATCGCCGGGAGGAGCTGCGGCGGGGGCGCAGTCATCGGGCTCCGCAGCCTGCTCGCCTTCCTCCTCCTCCACGACGGCCTCGGCGGGAACCCCGCAGTCCGGAGCCGGATCGGGCAGCTGGCCGCCGGGAGCGTCAGCACACGGATCTGTCGTGTCAGGGGGCGCGGCGGCGCCACCATCCACGCCGTCCCCGGAAGGAACGGCCTCGTCGCCTGACTCGGATGCCGACCCGTCGTCACCGGGGGCCGCCGGTTCCCCGGCCCCTTCCCCGGGCTCATGACCGGCCTCGTCGGCAGCCTCAGGAGCCTCCGGTTCACCGTCGGACTCCGCAGCGGCCGGCTCCGGCGCGTCCTCGGCGGGCAGGCCCAGCAGGTCGGGATGCAGGCCGATGACGGCCTCGGACTCCTCCGTCTCCTCGGGGTCAGGCTCCCGGACCGGATCCCCCGACGCCTCCCCGCCTCGTGCTCCGGGCGCCGGCCATTCGGCGGGCCGGCAGGGATCCGGCGCGGGGACGATCACGACGGTGAACTCCATGCCCAGCTCCAGGAAGCCGCCCATTCCGTACACGGTCAGGTAACCCTGGTACTGGCCCGGCTGATCCGGCGTGCCGCTGACCACGATCTCGGCCGTCTCGCCCGGGCCCAGCACGCTGCGGGAGAGTGCTGCCCGTGCCCATGGGATGCCGGTCAGCTCCACCGAGAGGTCCACGCGCCGGTCGCTGATGTTCATGATCCGGAAGACCCGCACGACCTCCGAGCCCACCTGGTCCGGCCCGCCATCTTCCACCAGCTGGACCCGGCCCGAGGTGAAACGGAGCACCTGCGATGTGGTCAGGGCCTGGAACTGGATGCTCTGCGCCTGCCCGACGTCCTGGTTGAGAGCGAAGGTCGCCCCGGTCACGTGCCCGGCCGTCAGACTGGAGATCACCATCGTCACCGGGATCAGCACCAGGGGCAACCTGCTGCCGGACTCCCGGATCTGGCGACCCAGGGCCCGCATCGCCTTCTGCCGCAGCCGGCGCTTGCGCGTCATGCGTCGCAGCGGGCATCACCTCCCGTCGCGCCGATTATGGCACAGGGCCGCCTCACCTGTGGGCATGAATTCGCGGATGATTCTTCATATCAGTCTTGGCAAGTGAACATTTAAGGGAGTGATGGTGCGAGAGCCGCGGTCCTACGCGCATGAGGCCGCCGGCACGCGCACGCGCCGGCGGCCAGGGGAATACTTCGTAAGCATGATATTTTATGTTAGATCACCTGGGAGGATGAATTCGATCTTTTCGGCCATCACCCGCGCCGGGTGAGCAGGAGGCCATGACTTTTCGGCGAATTTGAGGAGTACTGTTCATGCTGCAGAGGAGCGTGCAGAATTATGGGCATCCAGGAGGCCGAGAAGACATCTGTGGCCGTCTACTCCCTGGAGCGGATCTGGGGCGCGCACCTCAGCCAGCGGGAACTGGAGGTCGGCCGTCTGCTGGTTTCCGGGCGCTCCACCCAGGAGATTGCGGCCGCGCTCTTTATCTCCGAGAACACGGTCAAGACGCACCTGCGCAACCTCTACCGCAAGACCAGAACGCGCAGCCGGGTGGAGCTGTACCGGGCGCTGATGGAGGCCGCCAGCGCGCCCGCGCGGATCGGAACGGTGGCAGAGGACCTGCCGGCCGAGTTCCAGCGGATTTTCGCCGACCTGCATCAGGACCAGGCTGAGGGCATGAACGCCACCGTGGTCCTCCTCCACCTGGAGTTCTTCCAGTCCGGCCTGGCGACGAGGGTGCCCGGCACCATCCTCACCGACCTGCTGGCCACGTCCATCCGCAGCCGTGACCATCTCCTGCCCTGGCGGGATGACCTCTACCTGCTGCTTCTGCCCGGGAGCGACCGGACCGCGGCCGTCGAGGTGGCCGACCGGCTGGTCCGCAAGGTGCAGCGGTGGGCCCAGCGGAAACGGCTGATGATGAGGGCCGCAGTGGGCGCCGCAGCCATCGCCGAGGGGGCGGGGACGGCCCCTTCCGTCGTGCAACTCGCCGTTCAACGCCTCAGACACGTCGATTACATTGATTAGTAGACCGCTCGACGCGAAACGGGCCAGGGCTCCGTGCCCTGGCCCGTTTCTCGCCTGTGCAGCGCCCGGTCAGCTGGCCGCGACCAGCCGCTCCTTCGGCTTCAGCGCCTCTTCCGCGGCCAGCGGATCGGTCATGTCCCGGAGCAGAACGCCCAGGTACTCCTGAATCTCCTGGGCCTCCCGCCACACCGGTTCCAGCCACTCCCGGATGCGGGCGCGCAGCTCCGCCTCGATCGCGGTGACCTGGGCCCCTTTCTCCGTGAGGCTCAGCATCACAACCCTGCGATCCCCCTGCAGGCGGAAGCGCTCCAGCCACCCGTCCCGCTCCAGCCGGTCGATGATGGCCGCCAGGTTGCCGCGGGTGCAGTAGACGGCGTCGTTCACCCGCTGCAGCATGGTCGGGCGCTCCACCGACAGCTCCCGGAGCACCTGGAACTGGGGCCAGCTGAGGCCGTAGGCCGAGCGCAGGTACCGTTCGCACTGCTGCTCGAGCCTGCTGGCCATCCGCCTCACCATGGCGATGCGCTCCACCGCCGCAACGTCGGTCCGGCTCAGGACACCCACCCCCATCTCCCGTTTCTCTACCTGTCATAACGTATCGCCACCGTTAAATGTTCACAGACAGCAATTGAAAGTGCATATTTTCCCTTGGATTGCGAGTATGATCAGGTCCGGCATATCCTCATGCAAAAATGACCGCCATCACCCCCCTGCCGGGGGACCCGTGGATAGATTGTGAGTAAACGACTGAACAATCACCCTTGTTTTGTCTTACATAATGATGCTATGATTACGGCGCAGGGGGCGCCCTCTGGTCCGAAACATCCGCTAGTCCATATTGTTCTACTATGGTCTGTTTGCTGTCTGTACATAGAGAGGGGTTGAAGGGTCATGCGCGAAGGCGTCGAGATGTGGGCACAGCCCGCGCTCAGCGACGACGAGCAGCTGGGACGGCTTATGGAGGTCATGGGCGGGTCCCTCCTTTCCTACGCCAACCGCCTCCTGGGCGACCCCTTCGCTGCCGAGGAGGTCTGCCAGGACGCCATGTACAAGGCCTGGTGCCACATGGAATCGCTGGAGCCCACCAGCCAACTGCGGGCGTGGCTGTATAAGGTGACGCGCAACGCCGCCCTCGACGTGTTGCGCAGCCAGCGGCACCAGACCACCGCCCTGCTGACCGAGGACCTGCTGGATCCGACCCCGGGGCCGGAGTCGGAGCTGGAGCGCAAGGCCTTCGTCGAGGCCCTGCGCGAAGCCCTGCACCGGCTGCCGCAGCACTACAACTCCGTGCTCAGCCTGCGGCTCCTGGCCGGCTATTCGTACCGCGACATCGCCGAGGAGCTGAACCTGCCGCTGGGAACGGTGAAGAGCCGGCTGCGCAACGGCCTGCAGTACCTCTCCCGTGAGTTGGCCAGTGTAGGGGTCGACCAGGGTTACCTCTCATGAAAGCAAACACCCGCGGGCCCTGCGCTTCGCATCCATGAAACACGGCCCTCGCCCGACGAGGGAAGCGGCGGACCTCCGGTCAGGAGGTTCGCCGCTCGTTCGTCTGGTTTCTCGTATGGGGAATGGTGAGGGTCCGGTAGACCGTACCATCCTCCATGAAGATATAGACGTTGTAGCCGCCGCTGGGCAGATCGTTGTCAGACCACAGGTAGTGATCGTCCCCGATGATGGGCGCCCAGTTCCACTTCGGGGTCGGATCCCACACCTGGATCCAGATCCCCTCGCCTTGTCCAGGTTGACGACTTCTCCTCCGGTCAGTTCCACCTGGCACAGGTCATACACCCGACCGGTCGCGGGGACGGCAACGTTGTCCGCCTTCAACTTGGGCCCGAAGGGAACCCACTCCATGTTCGTCCTCTGGGGTGCGAAGAACGTGATGGTCAACGTGCCCTGGGCGTTCTGGTACGCGTTGCCGGCTTCCTTCGGCAGTTCGACCGTGATGGTGATGTCGTGCTGCTCACCCGGCTGCAACACGTGTTCCGTCGGGCCGGCTTTCGTGATCCTCGCCGGCGCTGAGCCGCCGAACAGGGCGCCCTCCGTGTTGACCACGGTGGAGCAGCGCAGCGGAAGCGTGCAGGCGGTGAACTGCCCGCTGCTCTCCGCCTGGTCCGTGAACAGGGCGAGGGTCGTGGCGCCGAGCAGCCCGCCGGTCAGGATCACGAACAGGAGGCTTGACCAGACGAACCGAAGTCCCATTCCCCCCGGATGATGGAAAATGCCTGGACGGTCTCATTATGAAGGAGATAGGCATCGCCCGTGCGGGTGATTTTCGCTGCCGGCGAAATCACACGCGCCCGCGGGCGCGCACCGGCGCCGGGGGGTGACGCGGAAGATGCCCGGGCGTTGTGCTGCCTCCGCGCACTGCCCGGGCATCCTCATGCCTCCTGCCCGTCGCCCATCCGCGCCTCCAGGGCCTGGAGCCGCTCGAACAGCGGGTGGGCCTCGCCAAACCAGTGCCCCAGCGACAGGGTCAGGAACCGATGCAGCCCCTCCTCCACCTCGTCGATCCGCTCGCCCTTCTCCGTGAGCTCGAGGTAGATCACCCGGCGGTCCTCGGTCGACCGGGTCCGCCTCACCCATCCGTCCCGCTCCAGCCGGTCGACGATGCCGGTGATGTTGCTGTGGGTGCACGCCAGGGCGGCCGTCAGCCGCTTGGCCGACGTCGGGCCGCACTGCTTCAGCGTCCTGAGCACCGTGAACCCCGGCCAACTCAGGCCGTGGGTGCGCTTCAGGTAACCGTCGCACCGGGTCTGCAGGATGTGGGAGACCACCGACGCCGTCTGCACGTATGCCAGGGGATCCAGCGGCAGAGCGCTCGCTGCCAATGCAACCACCTCTCCCTCGGGGTCCGTCCCCGTACCTCTCTACCCCACAATACGTGCGTGACAACTAAAATGTTCACGTACTGGTCACATTCGCAGCATTCTGCGGTATGTTTCGACGATTGCGGCGCTGGGTATAACTCATAGCCAGGAGGTGGAGTGCGGATGAACACGCTGCTGCAGCAGCTGGAGGCATACCGGAACCGGGAGGAATCCCTGCGCTGGGAGGGGACGTTCGCCGACTACCTGGAGATCGTGGCCAGGAACCCGCGCGTGGCCCAGCATGCGCACGCCCGCATCTACAACATGATCGTCTCCCGCGGGGTGGAGGAAGTCAACGGCGTGCGGCGCTACCGCTTCTTCGAGCAGGAGCTCTTCGGCCTCGACCGCGCCCTGGAGCGGCTGGTGGAGGAGTACCTGCACCCCGCAGCCCGCCGCCTGGACGTGCGCAAGCGGATCCTCCTTCTCATGGGTCCGGTCAGCGGCGGGAAGTCCACCCTGGTCGCCCTGCTGAAGCGGGGGCTGGAGGAGTACAGCCGCACGCCGGAGGGAGCCGTCTACGCGATCCGCGGTTGCCCGATGCACGAGGAACCGCTGCACCTGGTACCCCGCGAGCTGCGGCCGATGCTGGAGAAGGAGCTGGGCGTGGTCATCGAGGGCGACCTCTGCCCCCGCTGCCGGCTGATGGTGCGGGAGGAGTACGGCGGCCGGATCGAGGAGGTGCCCGTGGTGCGGGTGTTCCTCTCGGAGGCGGACCGTGTGGGCATCGGCACCTTCAGCCCCTCCGACCCCAAGTCGCAGGACATCGCCGACCTCACGGGCTCCATCGACTTCTCCACCATCGGCGAGTACGGCTCCGAGTCTGACCCCCGCGCCTACCGTTTCGACGGCGAGCTGAACAAGGCCAACCGCGGCATCATGGAGTTTCAGGAGATGCTGAAGCTCGACGAGAAGTTCCTCTGGCATCTGCTCAGCCTCAGCCAGGAGGGCAACTTCAAGGCCGGCCGCTTCGCCCTCATCTCCGCAGACGAGCTGGTGGTCGCCCACACCAACGAGACCGAGTACCGGGCGTTCATCGCGAACAAGAAAAACGAGGCCCTGCAGAGCCGCATCATCGTCATCCCCATCCCATACAACCTGCGGGTCTCCGACGAGGTGCGCATCTACGAGAAGCTGATCCGACAGGCCGACACGGGCCACGTCCACATCGCCCCCCACGCGCTGTACACGGCCGCCGTCTTCTCCGTGCTGAGCCGCCTGAAGGAGTCGCAGCGGGCGGGCATGGACCTGATGAAGAAGCTGAAGCTCTACGACGGCGCCCACGTGGAGGGGTACACGCCGGAGGACGTGGCCGAACTGCAGCGCGAATTCGAAGGCGTCGAGGGGATGAGCGGGGTGGACCCCCGCTACGTGATCAACCGCATCTCCTCCGCGATCATCCGCAAGGGCGAGAACAGCGACAAGGCGTGCATCAACGCGCTGGACATTCTGCGCTCCCTGAAGGACGGTCTGGACCAGCACCCCTCCATCACCCCGGAGGAGCGGGAACGGCTGCTCTCCCTCATCGCCCTGGCCCGGCAGGAGTACGACGACATCGCCCGGCGGGAGGTCCAGAAGGCCTTCATCCACGCCTACGAGGACTCCGCCCGCACCCTCCTCGCCAACTACCTGGACAACGTGGAGGCGTTCTGCGGCGGCCGGAAGATCCGGGACCCGCTGACCGACGAGCTGCGGGAGCCCGACGAGCGGCTGATGCGGTCGATCGAGGAGCAGATCGGCGTCTCGGAGAACGCGAAGAAGGCCTTTCGGGAGGAGATCATGATCCGGCTGTCCACCTACGCCCGCCGGGGGATGACCTTTGACTACACCTCCCACGAGCGGCTCCGGGAGGCCATCGAGAAGAAGCTCTTCGCGGACCTGAAGGACGTCGTCAAGATCACCACGTCCCTGCACGCGCCCGACGCCGAACAGCAGCGGCGCATGGACGAGGTGGCAGAGCGGCTGGTGCAGGAGCACGGCTACTGCCCGTCCTGCGCCCACGAGCTGCTGCGCTACGTCGGCTCCCTGCTGAGCCGATAGCCACAGGGGCGACCCCGCGCACGCAACATGCCGCAGAGGAGGCGCGAGCGATGGCAGACCTGCCGTTTGTCATCTCCCGGGAGGACTGGTCCCTGCACCGCCAGGGGCAGATGGACCAGGAGCGGCACCAGGCGCGGATCCGGGAGGCCATCCGGGCCAACCTGGCCGACATCGTGAGCGACGAGGCCATTATCGCCAGCGACGGCCGCAAGGTGGTGCGGCTGCCGATCCGGGTCCTGAGGGAGTACCGGTTCCGGCTGGACTGGCAGAAGCAGCCCCGGGTGGGCGAGGCGGACGGCCCCGTCCGCCCCGGTGAGCCCGTCGGCCGGCCCGGCCGGGCAGCCGAGGCGGCCGGCGGCAGCGGCGCCGGCGACGAGGCCGGCGAAGACTGGTTCGAGACCGACGTGCCGCTGGAGGAGCTGGAGGAGCTGCTCTTCGCTGAGCTCTCCCTCCCCCACCTCGAACCCAAACAGGAGCCCCACCTGACCGTGCTGCACCACGAGTGGCGGGACGTGCGGCGCCAGGGGCTCTACGCCAATATCGACAAGAAGCGCACCTTGCTGGAAGCGATGAAGCGCAACCGGCTGGCCGGAAGGCCGCCCCTGGCGGGGATCCGCCGGGAGGACCTGCGCTTCCGGACCTGGGATGAGGCCGAGATCCCCGGAGCCAGCGCCGTGCTGATCATCATGATGGATACCTCGGGTTCCATGGGCACGGGGGAGAAGTACATCGCCCGCAGCCTCTGCCACTGGATGGTCCGCTTCCTCCGCACCCGGTATGAGCGGGTGAAGCTCCACTTCGTCGCCCACACCACCGAGGCGAAGGAGATGGACGAGGAGTCTTTCTTCACCCGGGGCGAATCCGGCGGCACCCGCTGCTCCTCGGCCTACGAGTATGCCCTGCAGCTCATCGACCGGCGGTACCCGCCCGACCGGCACAACCTCTACGCCTTCCACTTCTCCGACGGCGACAACCTCATCTCGGACAACCCCCGGGCGGTGGCCCTGCTGCGGAAGCTGCTGGAACGCTGCGCGCTGGTGGGCTACGGGCAGATCGAGACGCAGCCCCAGTACCTCTCCATGCCCTACTACCAGCCCAACACGCTCCTCACCCTGTTCCGCGAGGAGATCGACCACCCGCGCTTCGTCACCGCCCTGATCCGGGACCGCTCGGAGATCTACGCGGCCTTGCGGGCCTTCTTCCCGCGGCCGGGCGCCGGCGAAAGGGGGGCCGGATGACGTGGCCTGCGACCTGGACAGGCTGGGGGAGGCGGTTGAGGCGGTGGTCCGCCGGGCCCGGGCGGCGGGCCTGGACTTCTTCCCCCTGCGGTTCGAGCTCTGCCCGCCGGATGTGCTCTACACCTTCGGCGCCTACGGCATGCCCACCCGGTTCTCCCACTGGTCCTTCGGCAAGGCCTACCACCTGTTGAAGAGCCAGGCGAAGCTGGGGCTGACCAAGATCTACGAGCTGGTCATCAACTCCGATCCGTGCCACGCCTTCCTGCTGGAGTCCAACAGCCTGCTGGAGAACACGCTGGTGGCGGCCCACGTGCTGGCCCACGCCGACTTCTTCAAGCACAACTGGCGGTTCCAGTCCACCAACCGCCGGATGCTCCACTCCATGAGCGCCTTCGCCGAGCGGGTGCGCCGGTACGAGGAGAGGCTGGGCCGCGGGCCCGTCGAACGCTTCCTGGACGCCGCCCTCGCGGTCGCAGAGCAGATCGATCCGTTCCCCGGGCCGCGCCCGGCGCCGCAGCGCGACCTTCCCCTGTTCCTGCTGGAACGGGCCCCGGAGCTGGCGGACTGGGAGCGGGACATCCTCGCCAGCCTGCGGGAGGAGGCGCTCTACTTCCGCCCCCAGATGGAGACCAAGATCCTCAACGAAGGCTGGGCAACCTTCTGGCACGTGCGCCTTCTGCGGGAGCTGGACCTGCCCCCCGCCCAGGCCGTGGAGTTCGCCCGGATGCACGCGGCCGTGATCGCCCCCCATCCGCACCAGCTGAACCCCTACCGGCTGGGTTACCACCTGCTGGAGTCCATCGAGGCCCGTTACGGCCGCGAACGGCTCTTCGAGGTGCGCACCCTGGAGACCGACGTCTCCCTGGTCCGCAACTACCTCACCCCTGAGCTGTGCCAGGCGTTGAACCTCCACGTCTACGCCCAGCAGAACGGCCAGTGGCAGGTGGCGGCCACCGACTGGACCGCCGTGCGGGACCTGCTCCTGCGCCAGCTGGAGAACTGCGGGCTTCCCTACATTTGCGCCGAGGACGACAACTACCAGGGGAGGGGCGAACTCTACCTGCGCCACGGCTACGACGGAGTGGAACTGGACGTGACCCACCTGACGCACGCGCTGCGCCACGTGCATCACATCTGGCGCCGGCCCGTCCACCTGGAGACGGTGCAGGGCGGCCGAAACACCGTCTACACCTGCCATGGCGAAGAAGTGACGAGCCGGGTGCTGTGAACCAGCACCCGGCTACGCAATGTCTTCCAGGACTTCTCCGGAGCGGCGTACCGCCGCCTCCATCAGGGCTTCGGGCGAGGTCAGCCCCTCCAGCGAACTGGAACACGCCAGCGAGAAGAGCAGGTCGCAGCCGCTGACGCTGGCCCACTCCCCCAACCACAGGCCGAGGCGCATCGTGACGGTTCGGGCCACCTCCCGGTCCGTGGCCGGCAGCAGCCCCAGGAACTGGTCCTCAGACCAGCGGAAGGCCAGATCCGGAGCGCGGACCGCTTCCGACAGCGCCTCGGCTACGGCCAGGTCGGCCGCCACCCGCTCCACGACCGACAGCCGCTGCCTGCCCTGCGCCTCGAGCCAGATCAGCGAAACCCCCTGCCCCCGGTGCTTGCGCATGAGATCCAGTGCCCGGCGGCGGAAAGCCGTGCAGGGCAGGAACCCGGTCACCGGATCCCGCTTGCCCGCGGCCAGCTCTTCCTCCATGAGCAGCCTGCGGACAAGCTCCGCCCGCGACTCCGTGCCGGTCTTGCGCAAGATGTGGCGGATGTGGGTCTTCACCGTGTTCACCGTCACGAACAGCCGCCGCGCGACCTCCGCCGTGGGCAGCCCCGACAGCGCGAGCTGCGCGACTTCCAGTTCCCTTGGGCTCAGAAGCGGCCGCAGGCGGTCGACCACAACCTCCTGGGGGACGGCTGCGAACGCCTGCTCCCGCACCATCAAGCTCATGGGCGCTCCTCCCGTTCGCGCCTGGACGCCCGACCGTTTTCTGCGACAGAAATCCGACATCCCCATTTCTCATCCAGCGCTTATTTCGGTCGATTTCATCACCCATTCTACCGTATGGCCCTGAGCCGAGTCAACAGAAATTTTCCGCTATCTAGAACTGACTGGCGATAACACGAGACCACCCGGCCCTGTCGAAGGCCGGGTGGTCTCGTCCGCCTCGGGTTCCGTCACTTCTCGCGCCGGACCGTGCCGACGGCGCTGCGGTTGAAGGTCAGCTCCACGTTGGAGGCGACCTTGACCCGGATGGTGTTGTTGGTTTCGTCGACCGCCTGGATCACGCCGTGCAACCCGCCGATGGTCACGATCTCATCGCCGACCTTGAGCGAGTTCAGCATCTCCTGCCGCTTCTTCTGCTGCTGCTGCTGGGGGCGGATCATCATGAAGTACATCAGGACGAACAGCAGAATCAGGGGACCCCACTGCATAAGAAAGTCCAAGGCCATTTCCTCCTCGCTGTGCCATGGGTTCACTATACCACGTGCGCAGAGTGCCTGTACATTTTCCAACGGCCACATCCGGTATTCTGTCGAAGACCCCGCCGGCTCAGCGCTGGCCGGAGGCGTACATCAGCACTTGGATGGGCCGCATCCCGACCCGCTCGCCCAACCCCACGGCGGCGCTGCCGGTGGGCACGATCATCGAGACGGAGAACGCGCCCTTCAGGTAGCCCCAGCCCCGAACCCGCTCGACGAGGCCGGTGCCGATGCCCCGGCGCCGGTACTCCGGCAGGACGTACAGGTCGGAGATGTAGGTGTACAGCTCGGGCCGGAACAGGGCGGGCGGCTCCTGCAGGCTGCCGACGCAGTAGCCGACCGGGCCCTCCCCCCGGCCTTCGTCCTCCGCGATCATCACCACGGCTGCGGGATGCTCCAGGGCCTGGGCCAGGCCCGTCTTGGCGAACTGCATGAACCCCTCGGCCAGCGAGTACAGGCCCAGCTGGTTCTGCTGCTCCCGGGCGAAGGCCTCCACCAGGGGCAGAAGCGCGTTCAGGTCGGCACGGGTCGCGGCGCGGTACTGAATGGCCACTCTCGACTCCCCCTTGCAGCTAGCGGTTCTCGGGCAGGAGGGGCTCGGCGGGGCCGGGGGCGTGGCCGGCGCCGCCCGCCGCGCGGGCGCGCTCCCGGCGCTCCGCCTCGCCGGCGTGCCAGCGCTCCAGGAACGCCTTGCGGTACTCGGCGAAGGTGCCCGCGGCCAGGGCCGCCCGGATCTCCTCCATGAGCCGGACCAGAAAACGCAGGTTGTGAATGGAGCAGAGTCGGAGCCCGAGCATCTCATCCGCCTTCAGCAGGTGGCGGATGTAGGCCCGGCTGAAGTTCCGGCAGGCGTAGCAGTCACAGCCCTCCTGGATCGGCAGGAAATCCCGGGCGAACTCGGCGTTGCGCACGGTCATCTTGCCGTCGGGCACGAAGACCGTGCCGTGGCGGGCGATGCGGGTGGGGAGCACGCAGTCGAACATGTCGACGCCGCGCCAGACGCCCTCCACAAGGTCCTCGGGCGACCCGACGCCCATCAGATAGCGCGGCCGGTCGTCCGGCAGGAGCGGCACCTGCACCTCCAGCATCTCGTGCATCAGCTCCTTGGGCTCACCGACCGAAAGCCCGCCGATCCCGTAGCCGGGGAAGTCCAGCGCCACGATCTCCTCGGCGGACTGGCGGCGCAGGTCCGCGAAGGTGGAGCCCTGCACGATGCCGAAGAGGGCCTGTTCGTCAGGCCGGGCGTGGGCAGCCTTGCAGCGGGCGGCCCAGCGCGCCGTCCGCTCGATGGAGCGCTTGGCGTAGTCGTAGTCGCACGGCCACGGGGTGCACTCGTCGAAGGCCATGATGATGTCGGCGCCGAGCGCGTTCTCCACGGCGATGGCCTTCTCGGGGCTCAGGAAGTGGGTGCTGCCGTCGATGTGCGAACGGAACTGCACGCCCTCCTCGGTGATCTTGCGCAGGTCGGCCAGCGAAAAGACCTGAAAGCCCCCCGAGTCCGTGAGCACGGCGCCCTTCCAGTTCATGAACCGGTGCAGCCCGCCCGCCTCCTGCACCAGGTCGTGCCCCGGGCGCAGGTACAGGTGATAGGTATTGCTGAGGATGATCCGCGCCCCCAGATCCCAGACCTCCTCCGGGTTGAGGGTCTTGACGGTGGCCTGGGTGCCGACCGGCATGAAGACGGGCGTCTCGATCACCCCATGGGGGGTGTGGAGGCGCCCGAGCCGCGCGGCCGAGGCCGGATCACGCCTGAGTAACTCCCAACGAACCGCCAAAGGAATGCCTCCCCTGAGTTTCCTGAGGTATGGTAACACAACCGCCGGTGCGCCCGCCAGCGACCCGTCACAGGATCAGCATCGCGTCGCCGAAGCTGAAGAAGCGGTACCGCTGCGCCACGGCCTCCCGGTAGGCCCGCATGATCAGGTCGTGGCCGGCCAGCGCGGACACCAGCATCAGAAGGGTGGACTTGGGCAGGTGGAAGTTGGTCACCAGGGCATCCACCGCCTTGAAGCGGTATCCCGGGTAGATGAAGATGTCGGTCCAGCCCTCGCCGGGTCGGACCGTCCCGTCCTCGTCGGCGACGGTCTCCAGGGTGCGCACGGAGGTCGTGCCCACGGCGACCAGCCGCCCGCCCCCCTTCCGCACGGCATTGATGCCGGCGGCCGCCTCCGGCGAGACGTGGTAGAACTCGCTGTGCATCTTGTGCTGGGTGGGGTCCTCCACCTCCACCGGGCGGAAGGTGCCCAGGCCCACGTGCAGCGTGATCCGGTGGATCTCCACCCCCCGGGCCGCCAGCCGGTCCAGCAGCTCCGCCGTGAAGTGCAGCCCCGCCGTGGGAGCCGCCGCGGAGCCCCACTCCCGGGCGTAGACCGTCTGATAGCGCTCCGGCTCCTCCAGCTGCTCGTGGATGTACGGCGGCAGCGGCATCTGCCCCAGCCGCTCCAGCAGGTTCTCGAAGACGCCCTCATAATGAAAGTCGATGACCCGGCCCCCGTAGTCGGTGGGGCCAACCACGGTGCCGACGAGCAGGCCGTCGCCGAAGACGATCCGCTCGCCGGGGCGGGCCTTCTTCCCCGGTTTGACCAGGGTCTCCCACCGGTCCCGGTCGAGCCGCTTCAGCAGGAGCACCTCCATCGCGCCGCCGGTCTTCTCCCGGGAGCCGAGGAGCCGGGCGGGCATGACCCGGGTTTCGTTGATCACCAGCCCGTCGCCGGGGCGCAGGTACTCGGGCAGGTCGCGGAAGCAGCGGTGCTCGATGGCACCGCTTGCCCTGTGCACCACCATCAGCCGGGAGGCGTCGCGCGGCTCCACCGGCTTCTGGGCAATCAGTTCCTTGGGAAGGTCGTAGTCAAAGTCCGAGAGTCGCACTTCAACGGGTCTCCACCTTCGTGCCGGTATAGTAGTGGGTCAAGATCTCGATGTAGCTCTTCCCCAGCAGGGCCATGCCGTGCGCGCCCCACTGGGACATGCCGACCCCATGGCCGTGACCGCTGCCGCTGACCACGATCGCCTCGGGTTCGGCCTTCGGCGCCGGTCGGGGCTCAGGCAGCGGCTCGGGCTGTGGCTCGGGCTGTGGCGCCGGAACCGGCGTCGGTGCGCCACCCTGCTCGGGCTCCCGCGGGCGGGCGTCGCCCCGCGACGGCACCGTCGCGCCGGGCCGGGGCACCGCGCCCACGACGACATATCCGTGGGCCGAGGCCACCGCCGCGAGGCCCTCCAGCGGCTGCGCCACGCCGCCCGCACCCAGGGCGTAGCTGCCGGCGACCGGCCGGGCCCGGACGAGGCCGTCCGCCCCCAGCACGGCCACCGGAGCGGCCTTCGGCCCCTGCTCCGGCGCCGGATCCGGTGCGGGCTGAGGTTCAGGTTCCGTTGCCGGTGCGGGCGCTGGCGCCGGCGCCGGCTCGGGCTCGACCGCCGGATCGGCATCCGGGTCCGCCACGGACACGGGGCCCTCGGCCCCCGCCAGCGCGATCTGCCGGGGCGGCGCGGGCAGTCCGAGGGCGCTGCGCATCTGTTGCATGGTCAGGGTCCGGGAGCCCTCCGTGCCGACCACCTCCCAGGTAGCCGGCCTCCCGCTGGCCGCGGCGCGGCCCGGCGTAACCCCGGTCACCCGGCCCACGCCGAAGCCGGCGGCCTCCAGCCGCTGGCTGAACTCGTCCACCGTGAAGGTGCTGGACCAGGCAGTGTACCGGTTCTCCGGCAGGGCATCGTAGTCGGGTACCCCGCGCAGGTACCCCTGCGGCGACCCCCCGGTCCAGATATCCTCGTTGTTCTCGGTGTGGCCGCCCGAAGAGGAGTGGTAGTAGGCCGCAACGACGCGCCCCTGGTAGGTGATCACCTCGCCGGCCGTGGCCAGGACCGCCGCGGTGGCGCCGGGCTTCTCCTGGGCGATGCCCAGGTAAGCCTGGTCGTCGACGGTGGCGCGCAGGTCGAAGCCGTCCTCGGCCCACCGCTCCAGGTTGGCGACGGCGTAAGAGCGGGAGGCCACCGCCTGGGCCTTGAGCGCCTCCTCCGGCCAGCGGTGATCCATCTCCGCCGGGACGACGGAAAGGAGGTAGTCCTCCAGGTTGACGACGTTCACCACGGACAGCTGCCCCTTGGCCGTGACCACCAGCTGGATCTCGCCGCGGTAGGCCCTTCCCTGGAAGCTAATATACCCGCCGGGGAAGGGCACCAGCCGGACAGGGCCGGCGAACCACGACTGCAGGGGCTCCACGAACAGGCCGCCGCCGCTGAGGACGGCGCGCACGGAGGCGCCGGCCGGCACCTCCCCCAGGACCCCGCCGTCGGAGACGATCCAGAGGCCGCCTGTGCTGCCAACCTCCGCCGCCGTCTGGCCCCACGCCAGGCCGACCCGCACCGGGAAGTCCGCCGGCGGCGCCGGGACGGCCTCGTCCCCCGTCTCAGCCAGGGCGATGCGCGACCACGCGCCCGGCACGGGAGTCACCAGAACCAGCAGGAGCGCCGTGAGCAACGCCGTGGCAAGGGTGAAACGGGCTCGCAACGGGGCCACCGCCTTTACCTCAGGTTGGGAAAATCTATGACTCAATCGTTCGCTCCATCAAAGATGTTCTCCTCCCTGCGGGCGCAGAAAGGGGGTCGGCTGCCCGACCCCCTCAAGCGTCGCTCCCGTGCCTGTCCGGCCCGTTCCGGCCCCCCGGTCGGGCCGGTCATCGTCCCCCGGACCGGTGCGCTTCTGCCCGGATGGGCATTGCCGGCCCTGGCTTCCCTGCCCCGGCCGGTTCCGCTGCCGGGCCGGGTTGCCCCGGTCGGGGTTGCCCCGGTTGGACCGGCCGGTCGCCTCCGTCGTCATCCCGCGCCGAACGGCCGTTGGCGGAGCCGTTCTTGCCGGGGCCGCCCTTGTCGGAGCCATCCTTGCCAGCGTTCGCCTTGCCGGCGTTACCGGGCCGGCCGTCATCGAGGCGGCTGCCCTTGGAGTCACCCTGGGGCGCGCCGCCATTGCCCGGGCTGTCCTTGCCCGGGCCATCCTTCCCTGGGTTGCTCTTGCCCGGGTTGTCCTTGTTCGGGCCATCCTTGACGGGGTTGCTCTTGCCGGGGTTGGCCGCGCCCGGGCCGTCCTTGACCGGGTTGCTCTTGCCGGGGTTGGCCGCGCCCGGATTCCCTTTGCCTGGGCTGTCCTTGCCCGGCTTATCCTTCCCCCAGTCACCCTTGCCTGAGCTGTCCTTGCCGGAGTTGCCGGTCCAGAGGTTCCACCAGCTGTTGCTGTGCCGCTCCTCCCGACCGTCGTCAGCCCGCCCGTGGACGCCCCTGTCCCCGGCCGCGGCCGGCGTGGCGGCCGGCTGCGCCGGCGCGCGCCGCTGCTCGGCCCGGCTGAACACCTCGCCGGGGTCGATGCCCAGCGACTTCAGGAACTGGCCGGGCGGCACGTCGCGGATCGCGTCCGCCGTCACCTCCGGATGGTCGGCCTGCACCTCCTCCAGGATGATCAGCCTGGGCACCGTCAGGTCCTGCCGGCGGGCCTCCTCCACCTCGTCGGGGGTGGCCTGCACGACGGCGACGCCGGCCAGCGGGGCGGCGCCCTGACTCTCAGCCTCCTGAACCACCACGAACTGCAGGGCGCTGCGCGACTGCTCCACGATGGACTGCGTCAGCCCGGCGGACCGGCCCGTCCCGGCAAGCGGCGCCACCGCCACCACGACGGCGCTGTCGTCGGCGGCGGGGTTCAGCTTCCCGAGCCGGATGGCCTGCGCCGCGATGGCCCGGGTTACCGCCTCCACCGGCCGCCGGCGCCACTCAATCTGATCCAGCACCTCCTGGCCGTCCGCGTTCAGGCCCTCGGCCTCCACCACGTGCCGGCGGCCGTTCACGGTCAGCTGGATGCTCGGGTTGATGTCGATCATGACCAGCGCGGCCGGCTGGGCCAGGCTCCAGTGCCAGTACCCGACCGGCGCCAGAACCGCCAGCAGCACCGCGGCGGCTGCCGCCGCCCATATCCGGGCCCATCGCCGCAGCCCGGTCCCGGCATCCAGCGCGGGCACGAGGATCTCATCGCCCACCGCCGGGTCTCCGGCAGGCAGGGGAACGCGCCGGAACTCGCCCGTGGGGGTGAGCACGATCCCGGTCTTCCCCTCCACCTCCAGCAGAATGCCCTTCTGCATATGCGATGCCTCCTCGTGCATCTAGACCGCGATGTAGCCTCGCAGGTAGACGAAGTCCTCCAGGAGCAACAGTGCGACGGCGATGATGTACTTGCGCTGTCGCTCCAGCGTCTTGCGGCTGACCTCCACCCGCCGCTCCAGCTGCTTCAGGGGGAGCTCCCGGCGGCTGAGCAGGTGCCCGGCGAGCGCCGGGTCCTCGGCCACCATGCGGGCAATGGCGATCGCCCGTTCCCGGGCGTCGACGTGCTTGGGCGACGCCTCGACGAGGTCGCTGAACCGGATGCCGAACTCCGCCAGCCGGCGGGCGTAACGGGCGATCTCCTGCCTCCGTTCCTCGGCCTCCACCTGGCGCTGATGGGCGGCGATGGCCTCCTGCATCTCCAGCCCCTGCAGGGGGGTGCCGGCGTCATCTTCGGTTGTGAACTCGCTGAGCGGAACCTCCACCCGGCCCGCGTTCCGGCGGTAGAAGTCCACCAGCCGCCGCCGGATCACCATCTCCGCAAAGGGGATGAACGCGTTGCCCCGCTCCGGGTCGAACTTGTCGATCGCTTCGTTGAGGGCGATCAGACCCACCGAGACCTCCTCGTCCCGCCCGACCCTGAGATAGCGGCCTGTGACCTGGCTGCCCACCCGCAGGACGAGCGGTGTGTAGGCGCGGATCAGCTCTTCGCGTGCGGCCTTGTCGCCGGCCCTGGCCGGCCCTAGCAGCCGCTCCGCGGGAGAGGGGCCCCGCTCACCCGTGCCGTCCGAGAGGCTCAGCAGGAAGGTCAGCAGCAAATCCGTCACCTCTCGTCTGTCAGAGTGATTCGCCGGCGCTGCGCCGTTTCAGGGGGCAACCGCAACAGGAACCCAGTGGAACCCACGTGCGCCGGTAGGTCAGAACAGCCGGGGCTGGACCGGGCCCTCGGGCTCGTCGGGGTGATCGGTGTAGGGGATGTTCAGATACTCGTAGGCGGCCCGGGTCGCCACCCTCCCCCGCGGGGTGCGCTGCAGCAAGCCGATCTGCATGAGGTAGGGCTCGTACACGTCCTCGATCGTCTCCGGCTCCTCGCTGGTGGCCGCGGCGATGGTGTCCAGGCCCACGGGGCCTCCGCCGTAGTGGTGGATGATCGTCAGCAGCACCTTGTGATCCACCGTGTCCAGCCCCATGGCGTCGACCCCCATCATCCGCAGGCCGGCGTCAGCCACGTCGCGGGTGATGACGCCGTCCGCCCGGACCTGGGCGTAGTCCCGGAGCCGTCTCAGGAGCCGGTTCGCCACCCGGGGCGTCCCCCTGGAGCGGCGGGCGATCTCCCGGGCCCCGCCCGGATCGAGCGGCACGTTCAGGATGCGGGCCGCCCGCATCAGAATCCGGGTCAGCTCCTCCTCGGTGTAGAACTGCAGCTGCAGCACCACGCCGAACCGGTCCCGTAGCGGCGAGGTGAGGGCGCCGTAACGGGTGGTGGCGCCGATCAGGGTGAACCGGGGCAGGTCGAGCCGCAGGGTGCGCGCCGCCGGCCCCTTGCCCAGGATGATGTCGAGGGCGAAGTCCTCCATGGCCGGGTAAAGCGTCTCCTCCACCAGCCGGTTGAGCCGGTGGATCTCGTCGACGAAGAGCACATCCCCTTCGGAGAGCTGGGTCAGGATCGCGGCCAGGTCGCCCTGATGCGAGATCGCCGGGCCGGACGTGATGCGCAGGTTCACGCCCATCTCGTGCGCGATGATGTGGGCCAGGGTCGTCTTGCCCAGCCCGGGCGGCCCGTACAGCAGCACGTGATCCAACGGCTCGCCCCGTTTCTTCGCCGCCGCGATATAGATGGAGAGCTCCTCCTTCACCCGCTCCTGGCCGGGGTAGTCCGCCAGCCGCTGCGGACGGAGGGTTTCCTCGATGCGCGCGTCCTCCGGCCTGCGGTGGCCGGAGACGAACCGTTCCTCACTCATGCCGCATTACCCCCGGTAGAGTTGCTTCAGAGCCAGGCGGACCAGGGTCTCCACCGACGGCGCCTCGCCGGCCTCGGCCCGCACCCGGGCCAGGGCCGCAGCCGCCTCGCCGCGGCTGTACCCCAGCGCGATGAGCGCCTCGGACGCCTCGGCCCAGGCGTCGCCGGCCGGAGCCACCGCGACGGGCAGGCCGTCAGGAACCCCCCCGCCCCCGGCGGGCACGGCTCCGATCTTGTCCTTCAGCTCCAGCACCAGCCGTTGGGCCGTCTTCCGGCCGATGCCGGGCACCCGGCAGATGGCGTCGAGGTCCTCCAGCGCCACCGCCCGCCGGAACGCTGCGGGATCCGTGGTGGAGAGCACCGCGAGGGCCACCTTGGGCCCGACGCCGTCCACCCGCAGCAGCAACTCGAAAAGGTCGTACTCGGCCTGGGTCAGAAAGCCGTACAGGGTCAGGGCGTCCTCCCGCACCTGCAGGTAGGTGTACAGCTGCACCGCGGCGCCCTGGGCCGGCAGGCGCGACCGCGTGGAGGCGGGGACGAGGCAGCGGTAGCCCACCCCCGCCACATCAATGACGACCCAGTCGGCGCCGGCGGTTACCAGCTCGCCGCGCAGATGTGCAATCATGCTACGACAGACCTCCCAACCGGGCGGTGAGCCGCTCGCTGTGCAGGCCCGCCAGGGCGACGGCCAGGGCGTCGGCCGCGTCGTCCGGCTTCGGGATCTCCGGCAGCCCCAGCAGGGCCTGGACCATGCGCTGCACCTGCGCCTTGTCGGCGCGGCCGTAGCCGGTGACGGCCATCTTCACCTGCATCGGCGTGAACTCCCGGACCGGCACGCCGCTGTCCGCCGCGGCCAGCAGCACCACGCCCCGCGCCTGGCCCACGTGGATGGCCGTGGTCACGTTCCGCCCGAAGAAGAGCTCCTCCACCGCCAGGGCGTCGGGCCGGTGCCGGGCCATGAGGTCGGCGAGGCCGCGGTAGAGCGCTTGCAGCCTGAGCTCCGGCCGCATGTCGGGCGGGGTCTCCAGGCAGCCGTACTCCACCGCCCGCTCCCGCCCTGCGCCCGCGTCCTCCACGATGCCGTAGCCCATCCTTGCCGTGCCGGGGTCGATGCCGAGAATCCGCAAGGGCCCACCACCTCAGTTGCACGTTCGCTTACCGTTGTCTTGTTCGGGGTCCGAACAGGCTTGTCCTGCCCGGGCCCGGATTTCCGGTTGAAGCGAGCCAGGAGGCATGCTATTCTCAGGGAGTCGTAGAACCATACCTCAACTAACGCGCTGGCGGAGAGGGGACCCGAATATGGCAACCAGACGCCGCACGCTGTCCATCGTCCTGGCCGTCCTGCTGTTGCTCCTCGGGGGCTTCGCGGCCACGGCCTGGTTCGGCACGGGCCCGGTGAACGTGCTGCTGATGGGGCTGGACGAGGGCAGGACCCGCACCGACGTGGTGGTCCTGGCGCACCTGGAGCCCCGCAAGGGGATGCTCACCCTGCTGTCGCTGCCCAGGGACACCCTGGTGGAGATCGACTGCGCGCCCCTCAGCGAGTGGTGCGTGACGCCGGACAAGCTGGCCCACGCCCACGCCTACGGCGGCGAGCGCGGGCCGGAGGTCACGGTCGAGACGGTGGAGCGGCTCCTGGGGGTGGACATCGACCACTGGGTGCGGGTGGACTTCGAGGGCTTCCAGAAGGTCGTGGACCTCTTGGGCGGCGTGGACCTCGTCATCGACCAGGACATGCATTACGAGGACCCGTACGCGGACCCGCCGCTCCACATCCACTTCGAGGCGTCGGAAGAGCCGCAGCACCTGGACGGGCAGCGGGCGCTGGAGTTCGTCCGTTACCGCGGCGTCACCGGCGACATCGGCCGGACCGAGCGCACCAAGCAGTTCCTGGTGGCGCTGGCCCGGAAGGCCCGGGAGACCCAGTCGCTGACCCGGCTGCCCTCGGCCATCCGCACGGGCCTGGCGTACGTCGACACCGACATCGACGTCCGTACCGCCTTCTCCCTGGCCATCGCCGCGCTGCGGGTGGACCTGGACAGGACCCGGATGGAGACGCTGCCGGGCTGGGACGACCCCGGACACCGCCGGGGCTGGGTCTGGGTGCCGGACGAGGAGGCGGTGGCCGAGGTGGTCGACCGGCTGATCCTCCACCCGGAGCCGCCGGCTGATGAGCCGGAGGTCGGAAGCGAAGACTAACTTGCTGTCTGGAAATCATGTCCCGCCTCCCCAAGCCTCGCGGGGATAGGTATAATAATTGCGGTGCGTATTGACGCGGCTAGTTTGCATTTCAGTTGATCCTGAATCCGTGCGCAAGACAGGAGGTAGTCCCATGAACCTACGTCAGCGGGCGGCCGTAGCGCTCCTCTCCCTGTGCGCCCTGGTCCTCAGCGCCTGTGGCGGCTCCCAGCAGCCTCCCAGCAACCAGCCCCCGTCGGGCGGCGGGCAGCAGCAACAGCAGCAGGAGCCGCAGGGGTCGGCGGAGCCCAAGGAGATCGTGGTCTACACCTCGCACCAGGCCGACATCCACGAACCGCTGTTCAAGGCTTTCGAAGAGGCCACCGGCATCAAGGTGACCCCGGTCTACGCGGCCACGGGCGAGCTCTTCCAGCGGATGCGGGCGGAGGCCAACAACCCGCTGGGCGACGTGATCTTCGGCGGCGGCGCGGAGACCCACGAGGCCAACAAGGACCTCCTGCAGCCCTACGTGCCCAAGGAGATCGACAAGCTGGCGCCGGGCACCGTGGCCAAGGACAACAGCTGGACGGGCTTCACCGCCCTGCCCATCGTGATCATGTACAACACCAACCTGCTGACGGCCGACGAGGCGCCCAAGAGCTTCGCCGACCTGACCGACCCCAAGTGGGCGGGCAAGATCGCCATGCCTGACGCGGCCAAGTCCGGCTCCGCCTACACCACCGTGGTGACGATCCTGCACGCGATGGGCCGGGACGACGGCAAGGGCTGGGAGGTCATGAAGCAGATCGCGGCCAACGCCAAGATCCTGGCCTCGTCCTCCCAGGGCCCGAAGGGCACGAATGACGGCGAGTACGCCGTGTCCCTGACCCACGAGGAGGCGGCGTTCAAGTACGTCGCGGCGGGCGGCCCCGTGGGGATCGTCTACCCCGCAGAGGGCACCTCCAACGTGCCTGATGCCGTCGCGATCATCAAGGGTGCGAAGCACCCGGAGAACGCCAAGGCGTTCATCGACTTCATGGTCTCGCAGCAGATGCAGGAGTACGTGGCCAAGGAGCTGAACCGGCGTCCGGTGCGCACGGACGTCGCCCCGCCGGAGGGCCTGGAGGACGTGTCGAAGATCAAGTTCCTGGACTACGACATGGACTGGGCGGCGAACCAGCGCGAGGCCGTCCTCGACCAGTGGAAGGACATCGTGGTCCAGTAGCCGGCGGCCCTGATGGGGTGCTCCCTTGACGGGAGCACCCCACTGTCCTCATTGGGATGCGAACTTGTCGACGTGGAGGTCGGATGAATGTCGAAGGTCACCATCGAAGGAGTTGTCAAGCGCTTTGAGGGCCACACGGCGGTGAACGGGGTCTCCCTCACGGTGGAGTCCGGGGAGCTGTTCACGCTGCTGGGGCCGAGCGGCTGCGGCAAGACGACGCTCCTGCGGGTGCTGGCGGGCTTCTACCGTCAGGACGAGGGCAACGTGCGGTTCGGCGACCAGCTCGTGAACGACGTTCAGCCCCACAAGCGCAACACCGGCATGGTGTTCCAGAACTACGCGGTCTTCCCGCACATGACCGTCTTCGACAACGTGGCCTACGGCCTCAGGGCCCGCCGCGTCGGGGGCGAGGAGCTGAAGCGGCGGGTGATGGAAGCCCTGGAGATGGTGAGGATGGCCGATCTCCGGGACCGCATGCCGGCCCAGCTCTCGGGCGGTCAGCAGCAGCGGGTGGCCCTGGCCCGGGCCCTGGTGATCCAGCCGCAGCTGCTGCTGATGGACGAGCCGCTATCCAACCTGGACGCCAAGCTGCGCATCGAGATGCGCACCGAGATCCGGCGGCTGCAGCGGCAGTACGGCATCACCACTATCTACGTCACCCACGACCAGGAGGAGGCCCTGGCCATCTCCGACCGCATCGCCGTGATGAACCAGGGCCGCGTGGAGCAGGTGGGCACGCCCCGGGAGATCTACTTCCGCCCGCGGACCGTCTTCGTGGCCGGCTTCATCGGCACCACCAACCTGCTGCGGGGCCGGGTGGAAGGCGGCCAGGTCCGGGTGCTGGGCGCCGTGGTGCGGGAGGTGGCCGCCCCCGACGGCGAGTGCACCGTGGCCGTCCGGCCGGAGAACATCGCCCTGGGCGGGGGCGAGGTGAGCTTCACCGGCAGCGTGGAGGAGGCGCTCTTCGTGGGCAGCGCCACCACTGTCTTCGTGCGCACCCCTGACGGCCAGCGCATCGAGGTCCGCCTGCCCAACGAGACCGACCCGCCCCGGGTGGGCGAGCAGGCCACCTTCGGCTTCCGGCGCGCCGCGGCGGCGGTCTTCGGAACCCACGGCGAGGTGCTGTCGTGATGGCGGGCGCGCGGTTCTGGCGGAGGTGGACGTTCTGGCACTGGGTGACCGCGGTCTCGCTGCTGGTCCTGGCGGTGGTGCTGGTCTACCCGGTGGGCCAGCTGCTGATCAAGTCCTTCGTCGCCAAAGACGGCGGCTTCACCCTCAAGAACTACGTCACCTTCCTGAGCAAGCGGTACTACCGGCTGGCCCTGACCAACAGCCTCTGGGTCTGCACGGTCTCCACGATCATCGCGACGGCCATCGGCGTCCCCATGGCCTTCCTGCTGACCCGGTACCGGCTGCCGGGGAAGCCGCTCATCCGCACCCTGATCATCCTGTCGCTGCTCTCCCCGCCCTTCATCGGCACGTATTCCTGGATCGTGCTCCTGGGGCGGGCGGGCATCATCACCCGGGCCATGGAGGCCATCGGGATCACGCTCCCCACCATCTACGGCCCCCGGGGGATCATCCTGGTGTTCTCCCTCCACTTCTTCCCCTACGTCTACCTGTTCACGTCCGCGGCCCTGCAGTCCATCGACCGGTCGCTGGAAGAGGCCGCCGCGAACCTGGGCGTGAGCGGCTGGACCCGCTTCCGCACCATCACCCTGCCGCTGGTGCTGCCTTCGATCTCCGCCGGCGCCCTGATGGCGTTCATGTCCGCGCTGGCCGACTTCGGCACGCCGCAGCTCATCGGCGAGGGCTTCCAGCTCCTGCCCATCGCCGCCTACGCCGAGTACATGAACGAGATCGGCGGCAACCCCGGCATGGCCGGCACCCTGTCGATGGGGCTGGTGGTCATCTCGGCCGTGGCCCTCTTCCTGCAGCGGTGGGTCACGCACAGGAGCTTCTCCATGAGCAGCCTGCGGCCGCCTGAGGTGGTCGACCTGCCGCTGGGCCGGAAGGTCCTCGCCACCGCCTTCTGCTACCTGGTGGTGCTGGTGGCGATCCTGCCCCAGGTGGTCGTGGTCGTCTCCTCGTTCCGCAAGACCAAGGGGCCGATCTTCCTGAACGAGTTCGGACTGGACAACTACATCACCATCTTCGACCGGGTGCCCGGGGCGGTGGCCAATACGTTCCGGCTCTCCACCGTGGCCATCGTCATCATGGTGATTGCCGGCCTGCTGATGGCCTACGTGATCACCCGGCGGCGCAGCGCGGCCACGGCGGCGCTGGACGTCATGCTCCTGGTCCCCTACGTGCTGCCGGGCACGGTCATCGGCATCGCGCTGGTCACCGCCTTCAACCGGCCGCCGCTGGTCCTCACCGGCACGGCGACCATCCTCATCCTCTCCTACGTGATCCGCAAGATCAGCTACACCGTCCGCTCCGCCTCGTCGGTGCTGACCTCCCTCGACCCCTCGCTGGAGGAAGCTTCCATTAACCTGGGCGTGGGGCCGGTGGCCTCGTTCTTCCGGGTGACGGCGCCTCTGGTCTTCAAGGGCGTGCTCGCAGGCGCGGTGCTCTCGTGGGTGACCACCATCAACGAGCTCTCCAGCACGATCATCCTCTACCATGCGGGCACGATCACCATGCCGGTGGCCATCTACTCGCAGGTCATCTCCGACAACTTCGGCCTGGCCGCCGCACTCAGCACGATCCTGACCCTGGCGACGGTGGTCTCGCTCTGGCTGTTCAACAAGCTGGCGGGCAAGGACAGCGGCCTGCTGATGTAGCGCTGACAGCGGGGGCCCGATTCTGCGGCGCGCAACCGCGCCGCCACACAGGAGGTCGTTCACGTGGCGATCAAGGCGGTCATCTTTGACCTGGGCGGCGTCATCTTCACGCTGGGCGAGCAGGGGTACCGGCGGGAGGTGGCCCGGCGGCTGGGGCTCGGCGACGCGCTGCCGGCGGCCTATGAGGAGGCGCTGCCGGCCCTCCAGCGGGGCGAGCTTGCGGAGGACGATCTGTGGGAGCGGCTCTCCGGCAGGCGGGTGCCCCTCGACGCCTTTGATGACGCCTGGGAGGCGCACTTCCGGGTGAACCCGGAGATGCTGGCCCTGGCCGCCGAACTGCGGGACCGGGGCCTGAAGACGGCGATCCTGTCCAACACGCAGGCCTCCCACGTGGCCATCATGCGGCGCATGGGCGTGCTGGCCCCCTTCGACCCGGTGCTGATGTCCTGTGAGGTGGGCTGCCGCAAGCCGGAGCCGGCGATCTTCCGGCTGGCGCTGGAACGGCTCGGGCTCCCGGCGGAGCAGGTCGCCTTCGTGGACGACGTGCCTGAGTTCGTCGCCGCGGCCCGTAGCCTGGGCATCCACGGAATCCGCCACACCGGCGACGTGGCCGCGACCCGCGCGGCGCTGCTGGCGCTGGTGGGCGAGTAGCCCCGGCAAAGGCAGACCCCCACCGCAACCGGTGGGGGTCTTCTGCGTGCGCTCCGTCAGTTCGCCGACCCGTCGCCCGCGAACAGCGACTCGGCGACCTGGATGAGCACCTCCGGGTCCACGTCGCCGTCCAGCGTGATTTCGGTAATCCGGCCGTCCGGCTCTTCCACCCAGAGGTACAGCAGGTTCAGGCTGTCCGGCGTCCAGTCATCGGTGGGCTCCACCCCTTCCGGCGGCTCCACGTGGACGGGCTCGACGTCCTCCCGCAGGAAGGCCGGGTGTCCCGCCACCTCCAGCTGCTCCGTGCCCGGCGGCCAGGAGATCCACTGCGCCTCACCGAACAGCGACTGGCGGATGTGGATGCGCCGCCCGTCCGCCGACTGGTACGCCTCGGTCACGTAGAAGTGCTCGGGATCCTCCAGCAGCTCCCACTGTCCGTCCTCGGTGTGCAGCCACTCAAAGGCGCCCGCCGGCCCGTTCAGAAGCGTAAACCCTTCCGGGACCCAGGCCGGGCTGCGCAACGGGAAGGTCGCGAGCTGCGCCGTCTCCTCCGGCGAGTAGTACTCCGGCATGGGCATGTCCGCCGGCCAGTCGCCGGATACCCGCTGCGCGTACTCCTGCTGCGTCATGTTCCGGATGCCAATGCCCAGGATCCTCTCCACCGCGTCGGCCACCATGGACGAGTTGCTGCCCACCAGCAGCAGGCCCGCGACCGCGGCGGCGGCCACGCCGACCTTCCACCTGGCGCCTGCCCGCCGCCGCGGCGGGGCGGCCAGGGCGCGTCCGGCCAGTTCGGGCGAAAGCGCCGGGGCATCGGGCAAGGCGTCGGCGTACGTCAGAGAACGGAGGTACTGCTCAACCTGCGCGTCCGACCACTTCGTCTCGCTCACGGCTCAACCCCCCATGCTTCCAACTGCCGGCGAAGAAGCTGTCGGGCCCGGTGCAGCCGGCTGTGCACCGTGCCCACCCGCACTCCGGTGATGCGGGCGATCTCGGCCGCGTCCAGCCCCTCGAAGTAGTGGAGCACGACCGTCTCCCGGAAGCCGTCGGGCAGCGCACGGACGGCCCTGGCGACCGCCTGGCTCACGTCGGCCCGGCCCGCCGCCGCGGCGGGATCTGCGGCAGGACCCTCCCCCGCCTCCGCCAGCCCTTCCAGCCCGGACCCTTCCCGGGTGCGCCGCCACCACCACGAGCGCCTGAGGTCCCGGCAGGCGTTCATCGTGACCTGGAGGAGCCAGGGCCGCACCCGGTCGGGGTCCCGCAGCCGGTCGGCGTGGCGGTAGGCCCGGATGAACACCTCCTGGAACACGTCCTCCGCCTGCGCCCGGTTCAGCAGGCTGGCGTAGGCCAGGCGAAGGACCGCCTCGCCGTGCTGCTGGATCCACGCCTCCACCGCGGCCTCCGCCGGGCGGGCCTCCGTCTCCCCGCCGCCGGTCTCCGCGGCGCGCAGCGGATCACCGGTCCCAACCATGCCCAACCCGCCGGCTGCGCCTGCAGACTCCACGACATCACCCCCCCGAAGCGGTTTCACCTATATAACGAAGCCCGGGCCCGATCCCTTCCCGGCTGGCGAGACCCCGCGGCTCTGACACGACGAAAGGGCCGGAGACGCTCCGGCCCTCGCCGTATGAAGATCAGCCGCGCCAGCCGCGCAGATCGCAGAAATCGCCGCCGAGCCTCTCCAGGACCTGCAGCGGCACCTCCTCCACCCGCCCGTCCGCGATTCGAAACGCCCCCACCTCCGTCGGCCCGTCCAGCGAGACGATGAGCCGGATCGCGTCCGGGTAATGAACGGCCTGCGCGATGTCGCTCTGCGAGGGCACCGCCGGCGCCTTCGGGTGGGAATGGTAGATGCCCAGGAGCTCCTCGCCCCGCTCTGCAATCCGGCGCAGCGCCTCCCCCTGCTGCTCCGGGTCCACCTCGTAGAGGACCGTGCTCCGCCGGGCGTTGTCCGTCGCGAAGGCAGAGGTGACCACGCCCTGCTTCCCGGCCAGAATGCCGCAGGCCTCCAGGGGCTTCTCCTCCAGGCAGTGCTCCAGCACCTGCTGCAGCAGGCGCCGCCCGATGACCAGCCTGCGCTGTGCGCTCACATCCGGTCCCCCCCTGCCGTACGGCCTGACCGGCTCAGCCGCCCGCGGACTGCACGGCGCGCCGCAGGTCGTACCACTCGCCATCGTAATGCCGCGCGATGACGATCCGGTGCTCGGACACCTGCCCGTCGACGATGCGCCAGGCCCGCGCCCGGGGGCGACGCCCTTTGAGCGAGATGATGATGTAATAGGCCTCGGGCCACGTGGCCTGCCTGATGTCGGTCTGCGATGGGACGGGGTCGCTGCTGACGTGGGAGTGGTAGATCGCCGTGATCTCCCGTCCCCTCCGTTCCGCCTCCTCGGCCGCGGCCAGCAGCTGGTAGTCATCCACGCGGTAGAGCACGGGGCTGCGCGCCTGGTTGTCGGTGGCGTAGCCGGCCATCACCTGGCCGGCCGCGCCCACCAGCAACCCGCACGCCTCCAGCGGCCGTTCCTCGTAGCAGTGGTTGATCATGCGGCGATAGATGTTTTCCGGGATGAGAATCCGGCGCTGCGGCGCGGCCAGCGGCCTCCCCTCCCGCCGGTTCCGCCTCCACCAGAGCACGAATCCGCCTCCTTCACTCTTGCCGGCCGCCGGTCGCGCCCGGCGCCAGGCCGCGGGCCGCCAGCATGGCCTCCAGGTCGCCGGCCCGCCGCTTGAACGCCGTCCGCCGGTTCTGGTCGATGATCCGCCGGGCGACCTCCGCCGCCACCGGCAGGCCGGGGTCAGCGAGAATCGCCTCCACCGACTCCTCCCGCACCGTCAGGGTGGTGGTGAGGCACGGCTCCGCGACGTGCCGGTTCAGGATCCAGACCAGGAAGCGGTCGGCGTCGGCGTAGCTGAACCCCAGCTCCCCCTCGTCCGTCTGGCCCGGCCACAGGCCGGCGGTGGGCACCCGGTGGACCAGGTCCTCGGGCAGCCCGGCGGAGGCCGCCATCGCCCGCACCTCCTCCTTGGTGCAGTCGCGGATCGGCTGCCGGTCGGAGATGCCGTCGCCGCGGATGGAGAAGTAGCCGAGGAAGTACTCGACCCCGTTGCCGGTGCCCATCATCAGGCCCCGGAAGGTGTCGGCGAAGAAGCCGGCCGTCATGATGCGCAGGGTCGGCTTCATGTTGTGGATGGCCCACTGTAGACGCTCCTCCTCCAGCGGGACGCCGGCCTTCTCCGCCAGTTCCCGGGCCGCCGCTGAAAAGAGCGCAGCCGCCTGCTGCCACAGGTCGCTCAGGTCGATCGTCACCGCCGGGATGCCCAGGTGTGCGGCCACCCGCTCCGCATCCCGCACGTCCTGCAGCCGCTCGCCTTTCATCTCCTCCGGGGTGGAGCAGGGCAGGATCAGGCCAAGCGCCCCGTCCGGCGCCGCCTGCTTGCTGATCGCCGCCACCGTGGACGAGTCCACGCCGCCGGACAGGCTGTTGATCAAGGTTCGGATGCCGGACCGAGCCATGTACTCCCGCTCGCCGGCGGCCCGCTCGGCCAGGGAACGCGTTCTGTGCTGCTGGGTCATGCTCCATCCCCCTTGCACGCCCGCGGTGGCCTCCGCCACCGGTCTATCGCTCTCCCATCAGGAACTGCTGCACTACCTGTATATAATACGCGACACCCACCGCAATGCACGATTCGTCGATCATCAGCCGGGAGGTATGCAGTCCGTGGGGGGCGGCGTCCCCGGGCGACCGGGCCCCGAGCCGGGCGAACGTCCCCGGCACCCGCTCCAGGTAGTAGGCAAAGTCCTCGCCGCCCATCGACGGCTCCATCCGCCCCACCCGGTCCTCCCCCAGCACGGCGGCCGCGGCCCGGCGGCCGGTCTCCGTCGCCTCCGGGTGGTTGACCAGCACCGGATAGCCCCGCTCGTACTCCATGCGGTAGGACGCGCCGGCGGCCTCGCACACCCCCCGGATGACGGCCTCGATCCGCTCGGGCATCCGGCGCCGCAGCCCCTCGTCCATCGTGCGCACGGTGCCGATGAACTCGACCTCATCCGGAATGATGTTGTGGGCGGTGCCGCCGTGGATCATGCCGACGGTAAGCACCGCCGGCTGGAACGGGTCCACGTTCCGGGCCACGACCTGCTGCAGCAGGGTGATGATCTGCGCAGCCGTGACAACGGGGTCCACCGTCTGATGGGGCCAGGCGCCGTGCCCGCCGCGGCCCGTCACGGTCACCCGCAGCTCGTCCGGCGCCGCCATGACCGGCCCGGACGCGAAGGCCATGCGGCCGGCCTCCAGGTAAGGATCGACGTGCAGACCGAAGATGGCGTCCACCTTCGGCTGGTCCAGCACCCCGTCGCGGATCATCAGCGAGGCGCCCCCGGGGTTCTTCTCCTCCCCCGGCTGGAAGAGGAGCACCACCGTACCGGGCAGGTCCTGCTCCACCGACTTCAGCGCCCGGGCGGTGGCCAGCAGGATCGCCGTGTGCACGTCGTGCCCGCAGGCGTGCATGACCCCCGGCCGCTCCGAGGCGAAAGGCAGGCCGGTCTCCTCCTGGATGGGCAGCGCATCGATGTCGGCCCGCAGGGCCACCACGGGTCCGGGGCGGGCGCCCCCGAGGACCACGTGCAGCCCCGTCCCCCCGGCGAGGTGCGACCGGAACGAGCAGCCCAGCCCCTGCAGCTCCTCCGCCAGGTACCGGTGGGTGTCGTGCTCGGCGAACGAAAGCTCCGGATTCCGATGCAGCCGCCGCCGGACCGCGATCCCGTATTCCTCCACGGACCTGGCCAGCGCCCACACCTGTTCCCTGCTCAGCATCTCCTTCGGCCCCTCCCCTCAGCTCATCCCTATGGGTAGTACCGCGTCCGGCCCCCGATCCCCTGCTTCCGTGTACGAAACGGGGCACCCTCGCGGGTGCCCCGTAGAGTTAGAGGCTGACCTTGCCCCGGCTGGCCCAGCGCATCAGCAGGTTGCCGATCAGCACCAGGATGAGGATCAGCACCGACAGCACGGCCGCGGACTGGGGCGAGGCGAACGAGCTGAGGTGGTACAGGTGGTAGCCCACCGGCGTCGCCTTGCTGCTGTACAGCAGCACGGACATCGTCAGCTCGTAGAAGGAGGGCATGAACACCAGGAACCAGCCGCCCACCAGAGACGGGCCGATCAGCGGGATCGTCACGTCCCGGAACACCCGGCCCCACCCGGCGCCGCTGGAGAGCGCCGCCTCCTCCAGCGACGGGTGCACCTGCTCCAGCGCGGCGGCCGCCTGCCGCACCGCGTAGGACAGGTGGCGCACAAAGTAGGCCACCACCAGGATCCAGAAGGTGCCGTACAGGTTCAGCCCGTACTTGCCCGAGAAGGCGATGATCAGGCCCAGGGCGAGCACGATGCCCGGCGTGGCGTTGCAGAAGGTGGCCAGGAAGTCGGGGATGGTCCGCAGCCGCATCCGGGTCTTCACCTTCAGGTAGGCGATCAGCAGGCCCACCACGGTGCCGCCGGTCGCCGCCAGCACCGAGGAGAGGAGCGAGGTCCGCAGCGTCCGCCAGGTGACCTTGTCCTTCAGCACCGACCGCCACACGTCCAGCGTGAGGTTGTCGAAGGCGAACCCCCGGCCCATGGTCTTGACCAGGCTGGTCATCACCAGCGCCATGACGGGCAGAATGGCGAACACGAAGCAGGCGATGGCGAAGAGCACGACCATCGGCCACTTCCAGCGGCCCAGTTCCACCATGGTGGGCCGGGTGGACTTCCCGCCCAGGGTGAAGTACTCCCGCTTGGCCAGGTACCAGTTGGAGAACCAGAGCGCGATCACCGAGAGGATCAGCAGCACCACCGCGAGGGCCGTCGCCTCGTGCATGGCCTCAGGCGTGCCCACGTACACGTAGCTGATGATGCGGGTGGTCACCACCTGGATCCGGGCCTGGCCGCCGATCAGCGACGGGATGCCGAAGGCGGAGGCCACGGCGACGAACACCAGCAGCGCGCCGGCGGCGATGGCCGGGGCCGTAAGCGGGATGGTGATGTCCTTCAGCACCCGCATCGGGCCGGCGCCGGAGATGCGGGCCGCCTCCTCCAGCGACGGGTCCATCTTCTCCAGGGCCCGGCTGATCGACAGGAAGGAGAACGGGAAGTAGAACAGCACCAGGACCCAGATCATGCCGCCCATCGTGTAGATGTTGAGCGGCCCCTGCTCGATGCCCGGGATGAGCGCCCGGATCCACTGGTTCAGGTAGCCGATGCGCGGGTTCGCGAGGTACCCCCAGGCGATGGCCCCGACGAAGGGCGGGACCATGTACGGGGTGATGATCAGCGTGCGGAACACGGTCTTGAACGGCAGATCGGTGCGGCCGACCAGCCAGGCCAGCGGGAACGACAACACCGTGCCGAAAAGCATGGTGAGCCCCGACGCCTTGATGGTGTTCCACACGGCCGTCAGATTCGACTTGTTGGCGTAGACCTCGCGGAAGTTGCCCAGGCTGAAGTGGCCGTCGACGATGAAGCTGTTGATGACCAGCAGAACGATGGGGAAAATGCCGAAGAGAAGGAGCACGGCCACCGCCAGGGCGATGGCCACGCTCTTCGATTCAACGCGGAATCGCATGCTCACTTCCCCATGATCTCGACGAACTTGTCCTTGACCTCACCGCTGCGGGACGCCAGGTCCTTCCAGTCGACCTTGATGGCGCCCGGTGCGAACTCGGCCAGCGGCTTGGCGCCCTTGGGCGACTGGACGTCGGTGCGCACCGAGTGCATCCAGCCCGTCACGATGGCCTTCTGGCCCTCGGTGGAGAGCCACCAGTCGACGACCGCCTTGGCGGCCTCGGCGTTCTGGGTGGTCTTCAGGATGCCGATGGGCGACGGGACGATGATCACGCCGTCCTCGGGGTAGACGACCTCGACGGGCTCGCCGCGGTCCTTCACCTTCAGCAGGTTCTCCTCGAGGATGACCGCCACGGCGAACTCGCCGGTGACGAGCTTCGTCTCGACGGAGGAGTTGCCGCCGCCGATCACGGCGCCGTTGTCACGCAGCTGCTCGAAGTACTCCCAGCCGTACTTCTCCGACAGGGCGTAGGTGGAGACCAGCGCGGTGCCCGAGAGCGTCGGGTCGACGATGACCACCTGGTCCTTCCACTTGGGATCGGTCAGCTCGCGGAAGGTCTTGGGCGCGTCCTCGGGCTTCACCAGGTTGGTGTTGTACCCGATGACCACGTTGGAGATGCGCACGCCGGTGTAGGCGTAATCCTCGGTGTCCTTGTCCACCGCGACCGCGTCGAAGTTCTCGGACTTGTACGGGAGGAGCAGGTCCTGGTCCTTCAGGTAGACGTAGTAGGACGGGTCAGCGACCATCAGCAGATCGGCGCCGATCTTGCCGGCCTCGATCTCGGCGGCCAGCTTGGCCGTCACCTGCTCGGTGCCGCCCTGGAACCACTCGACCTTCAGGTTCGGGAAGGCCTTCTCCAGCTCAGGCGAGACCAGGTTGATGATGTCGGGGTAGATCGAGGTGTAGATCATCAGCGAGCCGGACGGGCCGGAACCGCCCGAGGACGACCCGGAGCCCGGCGTGGAGCCCGACGTGGAACCCGCAGGGGAACCGCTGCCGCCGGTGTTGGAGCCGGAGCTGCTGCCGCCGCAACCGGAGAGGAAGACCGACAGAGCCAGAATGAGCGAGAGCATAACCGCGATCCGTTTCATGTCAGAACCCCCTCATGTTGTTCAGCAATGGATCTAAAGCGGGAATGCGAATGCATGCCCGATGTGGAGCACAACCGTGTCACCCTCGTTGAACTGGTCCTCCAGCGGATTGCCGGTCACCCGGACCTCGCCGCCGCTGGTCTCGACGAAGTAGTCGATCTGGTCGCCCAGGTAGTAGCGGCGCTTCACGGTGCCCTTCACCGTGCCAACGCCGCTGCCCTCGCGGCTGATGCGGACGTGCTCTGGCCGGACGGCGGCCAGGACCCGCTGGTGGCTGCCTTCCGGCAGCTGCACCTTCAGCACCAGGTCGTCGCCGATCCGGATCGTACCGTCGGCGGACTCGACCGTGGCCTCCAGGAAGTTGACCAGGCCCACGAAGTCGGCCACGAAGCGGCTCTTCGGCCGGTCGTAGATCTCGGCGGGCGGCGCCACCTGCTCGATGACGCCCTTGTTCATGACGATGATCCGGTCGGACATCGCCATGGCCTCCGCCTGGTCGTGGGTGACGTAGACCACCGTGATGCCCAGGCGGCGCTGAATCTCCTTCAGCTCGAACCGCATGGCCTCCCGGAGCTTGGCATCAAGGTTGGACAGGGGCTCATCCAGGAGCAGCATCTTGGGCTCCGCCACGATCGCCCGGGCGAGGGCGACCCGCTGCTGCTGGCCGCCGGAGAGCTGGCTGGGCATGCGGTTCTCCAGCCCCTGCAGGTGCACGATTTCGAGCGCGCGCAGCACCCGCTCACGCATCTCCTGGCGGGGGACCCCGCGGATCCGCAGCGGGTAGGCGACGTTGTCGAAAACGTTCATGTGCGGCCAGACGGCGTAGGACTGAAACACCATGCCGATGTTCCGCTTCTCGGGCGGAACGTGGACCGAGGGGCTGCTGACGAGAGTGTCGCCCAGCCACACCTCGCCGTCGGTGACCTTCTCGAACCCGGCGAGGATGCGCAGCATCGTGGTCTTGCCGCATCCGGACGGCCCGAGCAGGGTGAGGAACTCGCCGTCGGCGACGGTGGCGGAGAAGCCGGGGATGACTGTCACATCGCCAAAACGTTTTACGACATTGTTAAAGCGAATGTGTGCCATGATGTGCCCCCAATACAAGTCGAATGTTCGTAGGACCGCTTGTTAAGATTAGCCTCCTCCACCGATACTCCTGCCATCTCGCACTGAAATGACAAGTTACATCTTTCACAAGCGTCCCAGCAACGAAGGCCTGCCGGATCGCAGCAGGCCCTCGTCGCAGGTCGACATCTACTGTTCCTTCTTCGCCTCTTCCTTCTTCACGAACGTGCCCTTGGCGCCGCACGCGCACTTCTGGGGCTTGCAGCGCCCCTCCCGTTCCGCGCCGCACTGGGTACAGACGAAGACGGCCACTCGGACACCCCCTCCTCCCGCGGTGTTCAGCCTCAGCCTAACACCTGGAGAGGCATCGTGCGATGGTCAAAAAGATCTAAGTTTCCACTGATTGTGGTCGGGCGGCGGCCTGAAGTCCCTCCATCAGCACCCGCGCGACCTCGGGCCGCGTGAACTCGGGCGGCGGCGCCTCGCCCCGGTAGAGCATCTCCCGCACGCGCGTGCCGGAGAGCGCCACCCGCTCCTCGGGGCCGTGCGGACAGGTCTTGGGCGAGGCCATCGCGCCGCAGGTCCGGCACAGAAGGTGTGGTCGAAGAACAGCGGCGTGATGCCCAGCTCGGCCGGGTCGAGGTGATCGAAAATGCGCTGCGCGTCATACGGGCCGTAGAAGCTCCCGACCCCGGCGTGGTCCCGGCCGACGATGAAGTGGGTGCAGCCATAGTTCTTGCGGCAGAGGGCATGCCACACCGCCTCCCTGGGCCCTGCGTAGCGCATGGCTGCCGGAAAGACCGCCAGCAGGATCCGCTCCCGGGGGAAGTACCCCTCCAGGATGGCCTCGTAGGCCCGCATCCGCACCGCCGCCGGCAGGTCGTCGTCCTTGGTCTCGCCCACCAGCGGGTGCAGCAACAGCCCGTCGCAGATCTCCAGCGCGCACTTCTGGATGTACTCATGCGCCCGGTGAACCGGGTTACGGGTTTGGAAGCCCACCACGGTACGCCATCCCCGGCGGGCGAACTCCGCCCGGGTCTCGGCGGGGGTGAGGCGGTACTCGGCAAACGGGGCGGGCGGGCGGTCCAGCAGCCAGACTTCGCCGCCCAGGTAGACCTCGCCCTGGCGCAGCAGCCGCCGCACCCCCGGGTGGGCCGGATCCGTAGTACCGTAGCAGCGGGCCGCCTCGGCCCCCCGGTCGTAAGCGAACCGCTCCGCCACCCGCATCACCGCCATCAGCCGCCCGCCGGGATCCTCCAGGGCGATCTCCTCCCCCTCCCGGATGGACTCCGCCTCGGCGCGGCTCACGGCGAGGGTCACCGGCAGGGCCCAGAGAAGGCCGCTCGCCAGCCGCATCTCCGCCACCACCGAACGGTAGTCGGCCTGGCCGATGAAGCCGGTCAGGGGCGAGAGGGCCCCGTCGCCGATCATCTCCAGGTCCGCCGCCTCCCGGGCGTCCAGCCGCACGCGCGGCAGCCGCCGCGCCCGCTCCAGCGCCTCCTCCCGCGCCGGGCCCCGCAACCACCGGTCCACCAGCCGGCCGCCGTGGGGGGCTATCTGCGTCGCCACGTCCGCTCCCCCCTCACTGGTGCAGCCCGCACTCGGTCTTGGCGAAGCCGGACCAGCGGCCGGCCCGGGGATCCTCCCCCGGCCTGACCGGACGGGTGCAATGCGCGCAGCCGATGGAGGGGTAGCCCCGGTCGTGCAGCGGGTTGTACGGCACGTTGTGCTCGAGGATGTACTTCCAGACGTCCGCGTCCTTCCAGTCCACCAGGGGGTTGACCTTCACCAGGCCGAACTTCCTGTCCCACTCCACCACCTGCGCCCCGGCCCGGGTGGGCGACTGCGCCCGGCGGATGCCGGTGATCCACGCCTTCAGCCCCCGGAGCACCTCCCGGAGAGGCTCCACCTTCCGCAGGCTGCAGCAGAGATCGGGGTCGCGGCTCCACAGTTCGTCGCCGTACCGCTCCGCCTGCTCCCGGGGCGTGAGCGCGGGGGACACCCGCCGGATCCGCAGGGGATAGGCGGCCCGGACGGCCTCGATGGTCCGGTAGGTCTCGGGGAACAGAAAGTCGGTGTCCAGGTAGAAGACCTGGGCGCCGGGCGCCACCCGGCTGATCATGTGGGCCAGGGCCACGTCCTCGGCCCCGAAGGAGCACGCGAAGGCGATCTCCTCCGGTGCAAACTGTTCGTAGGCCCAGCGGAGCGCCGCGACAGGCCCCTGCCCCTCCAGGGACCGCGCCGCGGCGGCGATCTCCTCCGGGCTCCATTTCTTTTCAGCCATAGGCTCGGTCGGCCTCCTTTGGGCGGGGTTCCACCCCCCACCCTATGCCGCCCGGGCTGATGGGTGCAGGGCCGCGAAGGAGGGGCCTGGCGGCGGGGCGTCATATCGGGTTAGATATTCGCGCTAAAGGAGGAATTCGGATGCGCAACGGCCCTCTGCCTCGGTCGGGGCGGCGGCCGCGCCGACGACTCCACCCGGGGCTCAGCGGCTTCTTCTCCTTGCCGCTCACACTTCTGCTGACGGCGTCGGGCCTGGCCCTATGGACCGGATGCCTGCTGCTCGCCGGACTCTCCCCCGATGAGGCGCTGGGCCGGCTGAACGTCCTGACCATCTACGTCGCCATGACCCTGGCGGCGCTCGGGTCCACCTGGCTCTGCTCCCGGTTCCTGGACGGCGAGCCCCGCCCGGATTACGGGTTGCCCCTCGCGCCGCTCCCGCTCGCCCACGGCCTGGCGGGCATCGCCGCCGGCGTCGCCGCGCAGGGCGCCCTCTACCTCGCCGGGCTGCTCACCACCGTCTACGCCGCACGGTGGAACGCCGGGCCCGGTCCCGCGTTCTGGCACTACGCCCTCACCCAGTTCTTCGTGGCCGTGGGCGAGGAGCTCTTCCACCGGGGATACCTGCTCCGCCGGTGGACGGCGTGGCTGGGGCGCTGGCCGGCGGCGGCGGCCACCAGTCTGCTGTTCGGCGCGGCTCATCTGCTCAGTCCCGGCGCCGGGATCCTGTCGACGGTCGGGATCGCGGCGCACGGCCTGGTGTACGCCTGGATCGTGCAGGCGACCGGCAGCCTCTGGCCGGCCGTGGGCCTCCACTGGGCCTGGAACGTGATGGAAGCGGGCGTGCTGGGACTGCCCAACTCCGGGACGCCCGCTCCCTTCGCCCTGGTCGCCACCGCGGTGAACGGCCCGGCGTGGTGGACCGGCGGAGACTTCGGCCCCGAGGCCGGCGTGATCAGCCTCGTGGCGATCCCGGTAGCCTGGCTGGTCCTGTGGCCGGCGGCCCGGGGGGCCTACCGGCCCTCCGGCGCCGGGACCGCCGCGCGCTGACGCGGCAGGGCCCATCCCAGGGCCGCGGCCGCCAGGGCACCGCCCACGATGGCGTAGACAGTGAACACGGATGGCAGCGCCGCGGCCGCGGGAAAGGCGAGCGCGATGAGGAGGCTGGAGCCCAGGCTCTGGAAGGACAGGATGGTCGCCCGCTGCGCGGAGGGAACGGCCTGGTTGATCCGGGCGCTGAGCAGCGGGTAGACCAGGCCGTCGACGCCCTCGTTCACCGCCAGGGCGACGCCGCCGCCGGCGGTCCGGGCAAGGCCGGCGAGTAGGATGAGCGCGGCCTGGCCCAGGGGCCCCCACCGCAGCCACCGGTCAGCCCCGCCCCCCTGGAGCCGAGCGGCAACCCATCCGCCGGCCGCGCCGAGCAGCCGGCCCGCGCTGAAGACCACCCCGGCGCCGAGCATGCTCAGCCCCAGCGCCGGCAGGTAGACCTGGCCGAACTGGCTGACCATGGACGCGGCGGCCTCGTACACCCAGGCGAAGGCGATCATCCCCAGGACGTCCGGGTGCCGGCGCAGGAAAGCCGGGGCCGCGAGGGTGTGCGCCCAGGGCCCCTCAGGGCGCCCCGCCGGCGCGGCCGGAGCGGGTGGCTCCTGCATCCGCCAGACCACGACGGCGGCCAGGAGGTTGACGGCGCCGTGGGCGAAGAACGGGGCTGCGGGGTGGCGCTCAGCCAGCCAGCCGGCCACGACCGGCGCCGCGGCGAGGGCCATCATCTGCAGGGCCGAGGCCCGGGCCGTCGCCCGGCGGGCGAAGTCCTCGCCGCCCAGTGCGGCTGCCGTCTCGTAGAGCAGCGCCGCGTCGGCGCCGGAGATGAACGTCAGGCTGAGGCCCGTGATGCCCAGCATCAGGCACGCCGTGAGCGTATCGCGGATGAGCCCGTAACCGAAGAACGATGCGGCGCCGAGCACGAGCCCGATCAACATCGAGCGCCGCCGGCCCAGCAGATCAGCCACGACGCCGGTTGGCACCTCGCCCAGCAGGATGGCCAGGTGAAATGCGGACTCCGCCCACCCCGGGTTGCCGCCCCGGGAGTCCACGAACACGAACCAGGTGGTCCAGGTGAACGCAAGGCTAGAAAGCACAGTGTATACGTAGTAACGGTGCAGGTTTCTCCGCATGATGCTTCTCCTTCCCTTAGACTGCGCGCGAAAAGAGGCATCACCGGACTCGCCGGTGACGCCTCGCCGCGCACGACGGGAAAGGCGCATCCGGCCGAGCCCGACCCCGAAAAGGGCACAATACCCCCCGGGCCCGGGCTCAGCAGCTTCCCTTGAAGCTCCGGACGAAGGCGCGGGCAAAGCCGCCGGCGTTGCAGATCGTCAGCATCGGCTTCGCCCTCCCTTCCGCCATGGCAAATACTCACAGCCAAGAAAATAACAAGAGCGGGGCTTCCCGTCAACCCCCCCGGTTGAGGGAAGCCCCGTCGGGTCTGGCTGCAGAGCTGCGCCGGTGTCCGGCCAGCGCCCTGCAGCGGTGCGGTCACACCTGGATGTCGGCCCACAGCGCGCTGGAGAGGTAGCGTTCGCCGGTGTCGGGCAGCACCACCACAATGGTCTTGCCGGCATTCTCCGGCCGGCGGGCCACCTGCAGCGCGGCAAAGGCCGCGGCGCCGGAGGAGATGCCGACGAGGAGCCCCTCTTCCCGGGCCATGCGGCGGGCAGTCGCGATGGCGTCCTCGCTGGCCACCGTGATCACCTCGTCCACCACCTCGGTGTTCAGGTTCTTCGGGATGAACCCGGCGCCGATGCCCTGGATCTTGTGCGGGCCGGGCTTGCCGCCCGAGATGACCGGCGACTCGGCCGGCTCGACCGCCACCACCTTGAAGTCGGGCTTGCGGGCCTTGATGACCTCGCCGACGCCCGTGAGGGTGCCGCCGGTGCCCACGCCGCCGACGACGATGTCCACCTGGCCGTCGGTGTCCTGCCAGATCTCCTCGGCCGTGGTCTTCCGGTGGATCTCAGGATTGGCCGGATTCTCGAACTGCTGGGGCATCCAGGCCCCGGGCGTGTTCTCGAGGATCTCCTTGGCCTTGGCGATGGCCCCCTTCATGCCCTCCGCGCCCGGCGTCAGCACCAGCTCCGCGCCGAAGGCCTTGAGCAGCTTCCGCCGCTCCAGCGACATCGTGTCCGGCATCGTGAGGATGCAGCGATACCCCTTCGCCGCCGCCACGAAGGCCAGGGCGATGCCCGTGTTGCCGCTGGTGGGTTCGACGATGGTCATGCCGGGCTTCAGGATGCCCTTCTCCTCCGCGTCCTTGATCATCGCGTAGCCGATGCGGTCCTTCACCGACGACGCCGGGTTGAAGGCCTCCACCTTGGCGAGCACGGTCGCCACCGCCCCCTCGGTCACCCGGTTCAACCGGACCAGGGGCGTCCGTCCGATCGTGTCGGCGATGCTGTCGTAGATCCGGGCCATCGAGAATCCTCCCTATTTCCTTGTTATCTTATCGGAGATATGTGGATTACGTCCCCATTATAGCACGGCTGGCGCAGGTGTCCAGCACAAAGTCACCCGATCGCACGAAAAATGCAAAACAGGGGACGGCGTAGACCGTCCCCCCGCTTCGCCTAAGCCACGCCGCCTAGGCCCTCCCGCACAGCGCGCAGTCCGCCCGCCGCGTGACCGGGACCTCCCGGGACCCGGCTGCCCATCCATCGTAAGCCCAAAGCCGGCCAGTCAACGGGGCGCCGATGCCCAGGATCAGCTTCAGCGCCTCCGTGGCTGCGGCGATGCCGACGACCCCGGCGGCCGCCGCGACGGCGCATCCGCCACCCTCCTCGGGCCGCAGCCCCGCCGCCTCCCGGGCCTCCGGCGGAACGCACCCCAGGCACGGCTCGCCCGGGCGGTGGGCGAAGACGGCCCCGGCGGCGCCGCGGACCCCGGCGAAGACCGCCGCGGCCCCCGTCCGCAGGGCGGCCGCCTGTACCGCCTCCCAGTCTCCAGCGGTGGCCAGCACGACCTGGTGCCCGTTCACGAGGCCGGGCAGGGCGTCCGGCTCGGCCGAGGCGAGAACGTCGGCGTCGGGGTTGATGGCCGTGACTTTCCCCCGGGCGGAGGCGGCCCGGCTGAGGCCCAGGTGTGCCCGGTCATGGGCGATCGCCCGGGCGAGGTCGGCCTCGGCGAGCGGGGCCGGGTCCCAGAGCGTCAGGCGGCCCACGCCGGCCGCAGCCAGGTACAGGGCGGCGGCGGACCCGGCCGCGCCCACTCCGGCCACCAGGACCGAGGCCGACTTGATGCGCTGCTGGCCCCGCCCGCCCACTTCCGGGAGGATGATGTGCCGGCTGTACCGGAGGATCTCCTGCTCCGTCAGGGTCATCGGCCCACCCCCCCGCAGAACTGTTCGTAGTCCATGAGCTCGTGGATGGTCGGGTGCTCGCCGCACACCGGGCATTCGGGGTTGCGGCGGATCTGCACCTCCGATACGTCCATGTCCAGCGCGCTGTAGATCAGCAGCCTGCCGATCAGGGGGCTTCCCCGCCCCGTGATCAGCTTCAGGGCTTCCATCGCCATCAGGCTGCCGATGAAGCCGGGCAGCACGCCGATGACCCCGGCCTCGGCGCAGGAAGGCACCGCGCCGGGGGGCGGCGGCGTCGGGTAGACGCAGCGGTAACAGGGGCCCTCCCCCGGCACGAAGGTGGTCACCTGGCCGTCGAACCGGAAGATGGAGCCGTGCACCTGCGGCCGCCCGGTGAGCACGCAGGCGTCGTTGACCAGGTAGCGGGTCGCGAAGTTGTCGGAGCCGTCCACGATCAGGTCGTACTGCCGGAACAGGTCCAGGGCGTTCTCGCTGGTCAGGGCCACCGGGTGCAGGTCGACCTGGATCCCTGGCCGAAGCCCCAGGATCTTCTCCCGGGCGCTCTCGACCTTGGGCCGGCCCACGTCGGCCGTGTGGTGGAGCACCTGCCGCTGCAGGTTGGACAGGTCGACCCGGTCCATGTCGCAGAGGCCGATGCGGCCGACCCCCGCGGCGGCCAGGCCGTAGGCCACCGCCGATCCGAGGCCGCCACAACCGATGAGCAGCACCGAGGCCCGATCCAGCCGCTCCCGTTCCGCCGGTGTGAAGCAGGCGTGAGTCATGTGCAAAACCCCTTCGCGTCCGACCGTCTGCCGGCGGGTCCCGCCGGCCTCGTCCCAGACCAGTCTACCACCCGCCGGGGCAAACCTCCAGACCGGACTAGAGGGCGAGGCGGCGGGCCAGCCCCGGGGCCAGGCGGAACAGGATGCTGCGCAGCCAGAACCGCAGGAAGAACCGGCGGCGCAGGGCCGCCTCGGCCCGCCGGGCCCGCAGCATCTCCTCGATGGCGTGGCGGTGGACGGCCAGGTGTGGGTTGTACTCGAGGGACCGCATCTCGGCGATCCTGTAGGCCGTATCCGGATGGCAGTGCATCGCCAGATTCACCTCAACGCGCGTGATGATCTCGTTCAGCGGACAATCGAGTAGGAGGGGGCGGCTAGCCCCCGTCCTCTCACACCACCGGACATGCG
>JAAROH010007724.1_pt1 | contig 43931 bp, 45 predicted proteins | sample 7248631 | NCBI WGS metagenome assembly JAAROH01 (sample SAMN09772309, study PRJNA484901) | compost metagenome | isolation source: Vermicomposting unit | place: India | reverse complement strand
CTCCCGACCGACGGCTTAGAAGGCCGTTGCTCTATCCAGCTGAGCTACTGGGACAACTATGCTTTGAGAGATTCAGAGCATTGGCTTTTTTGTTTTTTACGTACTAAATTGAAAGGTTAATCGTGAGGACAACGAGACGACACGCCCACCGCTTTATTGAATACCTTTTGGATTATGTTAATCTTAAAGGGGGAGTAAAATTGGCAAAATTACGTGTTTTAACAAGGGAGGAGTTAGAAAAAACTTTGCAAGAACGGTATGAGGTTTTTCAGTTAGATAACAGATAAAACGTATCTGAAATGACAATCCGCTTTTATAAAAAAAATAGTCCATTTTTTCGTTTTATGAAGGAAATGGGGATTGAGTCCTTTAGGGAAATTGAAAAAAAGCACGTTGACAAGTTTATTATGTGCAATGTATTTAGAACAATCAACTATAGAGATTTCATTACAAATAATTTACTATAGAAAAATAATTATTAAAAAAGACACTGTTTATTTGGGAAAAGTCTTTGAGATTGTTGGTTCTCACTAATGTGGGAACCGATATTTTTTTAAGAGTAGGATTCCAGAAGGGAATTTTTGTTGGTACAAGCTTGTCAGCTTGGTGAAATCGCAATTAGAAAAATAAACATTAATAGCTCCTTTTCGCCCAAAAATTAGTTCATCCATTGAATTTTGTTCTAGAAAAGGTTTCTGGAAGGTGTGAAAAATGAATTCAACCGAATTGATCTGACACTCATTGATATAGATCGGTAGCTTCCAAGCAAATTGAAGGTTCGGGAATAATATTATCTTAATAAAAACTCTTAACAATGTTTTTAATTTGTACGTTCTCTTTTATCATTCATCTAAATCATTCCAATTACTTGAAAATTTTTTATAGAGTTTTTTCCTTGCTCTAGCCAGACGTTGGGCAATAACTTGTTCAGATAATTGAAGTAGTTGACTAATTTCCTTATAACTTTTTTCTTCAAAGTAGTATAGCATAAGAAGAGTGCGATAATCAGGTTTTAACTCAGCAATTGTTTGATGTAGTAGTTTTTTCCTTAATTTATCCTCAACCTTTTTTGCCGCATCCAATTCATGTATAGCAATTATTTCCTCTAATGTATTAATGGATGTTTTATTAATACCAGGACGTTTATTTTTTCTTAACCAATCCAGCGCTGTGTTCCGTGTAACTTGCTTGACCCAACCTTTCATGTTAGTTGCATGCTTTGTTTTTGGTCCACTTATTATCATTTTAAGAAATGATTCTTGAATAATATCTTTAGTAGCTTCATGGTCTAGCACTAAAAAATATATATCTCTATATACAAATCGATAGAAAGAGTTATAGATCATTTCTTGTATTTCGTAATCTAATTTTTCTATATCAGTTCGTAGTAAATAAAACAATTGTTCCAGTTCCATCACTTAGGCTCCCTTCAAAAGGGGTCTAGGTGTTTTTCCTTATCCAATTTCAGAAATCCCCTGATAAATAATTTTTTTTGATTATTTCGTCATATTTTTATAAATCGAACGTTTATAAGAATAGAAGGACATTTTTACATCCAATGTCTCAAATTATTTTGTTGTAGACTTTTGAAAGCAGATGTCCCAACATCTGCATCGCCAAACGGGACTATTATACCTGCCACTCCATGTAAAGTTTCGTAGAGTTAGTCCTATATCAACTTATTTTCATATTCGACATCGGTTTACAGGGTTTTCATCATGTGTTGTAGTAATTATTGCAATTTAGGGTAAATTATTAAATTTAAATTTTTTATATTTTATGAAATTAATTCTTTATGATACGTATTATGTAAATTGTGATTGATACAACGGATAAGTACTCATAAATTACTTTTAAAATTAGACAACGAATCGTGCATTATCGATCTATTTCATCCGAAATTTATAAAACTTATAGATCCATCACAATAAATATTGTCTTTTATTTAAGAATACCTGTACATAATTGTATCTAAAACGTTTTGTTTTTCGATATAGAGAAAATGGAGGATTGTGACACATGCTCGAACTTAAAAATATTCATTTTTCTTACGGAAAGAATTCACCTGTATTAAAAAATTTAAATCTGAAAATTAAACAAGGGGATTTTCTCGCTTTAGTAGGTCCCAATGGTTGCGGGAAAACAACGTTAATTAAATTAATTTGCGATCTTCTTGAAAAACAAGAAGGGTCTATTAAACTAAATGGAATCGATAACGATGATTTTAGAGTGAAAAATGCCATTTTATATTTACCGAGTGATGATATTTTACCAGATTTTCTCACCGGGCGTGAATATATCCAACTCATGCTTAATATGTATCAAAGGAAATTGGACAAAGATTCCCTTCATCGTTTAAGTAACTATTACTCGTTTGAGTCTGCACTAGATATATTAATTGAAGAATACTCAAATGGAATGAAAAAAAAGGTTCAGCTAATGACTGCGATGTTAATAGATCCTGAAATTTTAATCATTGATGAAACATTGAATGGCATCGATGTGGAGTCACGTGAAATTACGAAATTATTATTAACAAAGCTCTCTCAAAGAAAAAAAACAATCATTATATGCTCTCACGACTTACATCTATTAGAAGAAGTATGTAACAAAGTAGTTATATTATATCGTGGAAAAATTTATTTAGAAAAAGAAATGGATGATATCCGAAAAACCTCAAGCTTGCTTTCATTTTTTAGAGAGATTATTAATCATCAAGATGTCATCGATAAAATCATGACTTCTTAACAAAAAATCTAAAGATATAGGTGACGATAGTAATGAGGCTCAATCCAATTATCAATCTAGTTCATTTGTATAATACATTTTTTGTACGAAAAATATTAAGTTTTGGCATCTTAAAAAATCCAATCATTAGAGTATTATTTTTCATTGCGTTTGTAATTTTACTTACCTTTACGTCATTTTCTATGTTTGCTTTTTTCTCTGAAATATTGCAAACAAAAGAAGTTGTACTCTTTTTATTAAATACATATTCTAGCACAATCATCCTTTGGACAATCGTTGTCACTATCTTTATTAAAGTAATCTTCTCTAAAATGGACGGCTTTTTAAGAATGACGATTAATTTTCCAATTAGTAGTAAAGAACGGAATTTTTCCTTCTTTCTCTATGAAACTTTCATTTCCTTTACGGTGATTTTTCTCATTTCCTTCTCGGTCGTCTTATCGATAATTTTAATTCATCGATTCGATTTTGTAGATGTTCTCATTGTGAATCTCTTATATGTCAGTACGTTAAGTTATTTAATTTTACAAGTGATTTCAAAGGTAGTTGCATTTCTTTGTCATCTCTTTCGCATTCCTAAGTTATTTCATATTTTTAATCTTTCTATTTTAGTATTGATTTTTGCCGTTTTTTTTCATGAAGCACAACAGTTAGTGAAAAATTTAGCCTACGATTTCCTTCAAAAAACGAATGAAACAAAAAGTATTCTTTTATTTTTACAACAATTCCATCAAGAGCATGGGTTTTGGCTCACTACACTTTTATATTTTATTCTTGTGTTTGGTCTCGTTAGCTTGATTATAATCATACCCGATCACTCTTATATGTCTAACTCTCGGCACATTATATTATTAGAAAAGTTCAAAAACATGTCTCTTTTAAAAGCATACATTCTTAGTACAATTCGTAACATCAATACTGTAAACACAATTGCAATCGTCTATTTAGCAGCACTCATTCTACTTTTTTTTAAAATGGATGATTATATTTTATATCCAGTCACTATCATGGCCTTTAATAGTATTTATAGTTTTACCCAATCAGAAACATTGAGGGTGTTAATGTATAAGCTTCATTACAATGCTTTAAAGGACTACTTTTATTTGATTAGTTCACAACTTATCGTCATTTATACCATTTCTATACCTTTACTTATCCTAGGATTGATTGTCAATCCGTCTTATATTCATTTACTGATTCCTTATCTTGTGATGACATTTGGAACGCTTATTTTTGTAATGGCAGGAATTTTATTTCCCCCGTATCATGATAATCCGTTTTCAGTCGTCACGAGCGTTGCAGTCGTTACGATTCCGATTCTCGTCATTTCCATTTCACTGACATTCTTACATTTAAGTGTATGGTGGAATATCGCTATTTTGATTTTTTTCTATTTCGTAATCATCCAGTTCAGTATCCAAGGCTTAACGAATTTGAAAAGGAGATTTAGAAATGAAAATATTAGCTAAATGTTTAAACAGTCTCGTCGCAGCTTTTATCACTACATTATTTATTCTGACAGTATGCTTTATGATCATGCTTTTTAGCAGTGGGGAAGAAGGGTACCGAACGACCTATTTTGACAGTATTTTCTTTAAAAGTACTTCTACATCAAAGGAGACATTACAGATGCAGTTTGGTGTAGCAAATGGCATTCCCATCATCATTACAATTGCGATATTGTTTGTCTTTTATTTGGCGATACTCCTTTTGAGTCAGAAAAGGTCGAACAAGTCGTCATGAAAGTAACGTACCCAGTGACGCAACTAACGTTCATACAACTTTTCAAACTAATGATCAACTATTATAAAAAAATGATCATTGGATTTGTATTACTCACGTTACTCCCACTATTAGTAGACACGAGTTGGTTAATGATGAGTTATATTTTTAAATTTCATGTTATTTTTTTCGGTGGCCTTATGCTTTCTTTTGTCATTCATGAGTACCTTCATCTCTTCTGTTTAAAAAATAGCAAAAAAACAGGAAATGTAGAAATAGAGTTTACTTTATTCAAAATTTCCATTCACCCAAAATTTCAATTAACTTCAAAAGAAATTATAAAAGTTGTTCTAGTACCAATCATCACCCTACCACTTATTGGTTTTTTGCTTATTTTTTTAGCAGCACTCACCAATCAAAAGTTTCTCAAGTTTACTGGCTATTTATATGTTTTTCATATCATCAACATTATGCCACCACTCGGTGATGGAATGATGATTTTAAAGACCATCTTCGAGAAAAAAAAGTCCCTTGAAAGGAGGTGAAACAGAAAGTGACTTTAGTAAACCGATTCTCACTCATTTTTTTGTTAGCTTTAGCATCTTGGAAAGATAATGTGAAAGCAATGGTTGAAGAACGTAAAGTACAGTTTGATGGCTGGTTTGTCATATTACTAGCAGTACTTTTAACACTTGCATTTACCATCTTCGCTGCTTTAACAATTTGGTGTATCGTTTATCAGAAAGGAACTTTTACTGGTAATTGGAAATGGTACAAATGGGGTATAAGTGTATATGCTGAATGTAAACGATAAGTGTAAGTAATGGGGAGCCTTCTGAAGTTATACTTTAACTTCAGAAGGTCATTTATATGCAATAGGAAAATTCCTATGATGCATCGTTAAAAATGGTTGTTATTATTTAGTATACAAGATTTCTTTATTACTTATCCAATATAATTCACCAGTCTTACTAGGGTTATATGAAAAATTTAAACGAGAAGAAATGATAAGCATAAGCTATATACAACTTTATTATAAAAAAATAGCTAGTTGTATAATCAAATGCAATAAGTCTTAAAACGTGACAAGATATCTTGTAAATTTGCAGCTCAAAAGAGTAAATTTTGAATTCTCTCTGGAGTACACAGTTTCATAATCGAAATAAAATCATGTTCCTTTTAGAAGGGGATGTTCGACTGCCACCATCGGATACATAACGGAAATCCGGTAAAGTCAATGCTTTGGGATGTTTAGAGCATTGGCTTTTTTGTATTTTATCGTCAAGAAGCAAAAGTCTAATCGTATGGACAAAAAGATTGCATTCCACTGTACTATTAAAGACCATTAGAATTATGTTGGATTATAATAAAATGAGGTATTCATTTGACAAAAGTACGGGTTATGCAAAGAGCAAGATTAGAAAAATAAACTTAACAGGAACACTAAGCGAAGTTATACGACTTTAATGAATCATTAAGTAATTCTAGATTCGATTTTACCTTTGAAGCTGAAGAATCCTTTTAGCGAGGCTTTCACTGTCATTACAAACCTACCTAGCGGGATCACGTAGACTGAATATATTTGTATACCGATAATAACGTGGATCCTGACAAAACTCATTTTCATTCAAAATACCATTTATTGAGCTTTGATTAGTCTTAATCAATTGGTTTTTGAAAAAATCAGTAAGTCCTAGAAACATAGAATAACGAACTTAACGATATCCATTTTCTTTTCTATAGTATAAAAAACATTTTGTTAGAATGTCTTGTGAGTTAAATAACTTGAATCAAAATACTTTTTGAACGGAGGTGATAAGAAATGAAAACATTTGTCCTTGCACCAGATTCATTTAAAGGAAGTATGACAGCAAAAGAAGTTTGTGAAGCGATGGAAACGGGAATCAAAAAAGTATACCCCGATGCCAATTGCATACATGTACCAATGGCAGACGGTGGGGAGGGTACCGTACAATCATTAGTAGACGCAACTAATGGCACAATCTACGAAATAGAAGTCACAGGTCCTTTAGGAAATAAAGTGACTGCGAAATACGGGATTATGGGGGATAAAGAAACAGCAGTGATTGAAATGGCAGAAGCGAGCGGCATTCAGTATGTGACAGATGAGACAAAAAATCCAATGGTGACAACTACTTATGGTACAGGTGAATTGATAAAAGCATGCTTAGATAAAGGCATTAAAAAAATCATTATTGGCATAGGTGGAAGCGCAACCAATGATGGCGGAACAGGTATGGCCGAAGCATTAGGGGTAAAGTTTCTTGATCACCAAGGTAACAAGCTACCTAGAGGTGGTGGATACTTGGATCAATTGTACCAAATTGACACTTCAAACCTAGATCCACGATTACAAGAAGTTTCAATTTTTGTTGCATGTGATGTGACAAATCCATTATGTGGAGAAAATGGAGCTTCATACGTTTTCGGACCTCAAAAAGGTGCAACGGAAGAAATGGTACAAATTTTAGATCGAAATTTATCACACTATGCTGATGTTGTAAAAAAACAATTAGGAAAGGATGTAAAAAATATTCCAGGTGCTGGTGCTGCAGGGGGATTAGGTGCGGGATTGTTAATCTTTACTCAAGCAACATTACAAAAAGGAATCGATCTTGTCATCGAGTATTCTCAATTGAGAAGTAAAATAAAAAATGCTGACTTTGTTTTGACAGGTGAAGGTGGGATCGATTTTCAGACTCAATATGGAAAAACCCCCAATGGAGTAGCAAAGGTAGCAAAAGAATATAATAAAAAGGTCATTGCCATTGCCGGTCATATTGGTGTAGGTGTTGAAGTTCTTTACGACAAAGGTATTGATGCAGTTTTTGGTATCATACCCGAAGCAGGAAGTTTAGAAAAAATTCTGCAAAATGGTGCAAAAAATGTTGAAAGAACATGTGAAAATATTGCACGTTTTATAAAAATAATGGAGAATAGGTAAGCCATTTGTATATTATAAAAGTTAAAGGCCAAAAAGTGTTTAGATCATCTATGATGGAAAAGTGGGTAATTTATCCACTTATTTTCATAAGCATGGTAAACATCTAACGAATATTTCTGCAAGTTACTACTAAGCCAAGCGCAGTATAGATATTTTAGAAAGATTATCTTTACCAAAAAGAGTTATTTTTTTGATGAAAAATCTTTTTTAGCCAAGTTGAGTGCATTAGACCTTGATGATTTATAGAAGGAGAAACATATAAAGGATAATATTGAAGATAATAACGTTATTAAAAACACTAAAAAGGTATATTGTTAATAATTGTACTAGCAATTTAACAGCGAGGATTTAAATATCCATCGAAAACCATTGCAATATCGGTTAAATAAAATGAAAGAAGTAATTGGAAAAGATCCTAAAAATATTTTTGAACTTTTGAACTAATATGCTATCTGTTAAATAAACTATGTGTAAAATATTTCTCGAGGCTATTTACTGGAAAAAAAGAGAAGGCGCTCTATCATTAATGTACGCTTACCAGGGCGAATACATTAAGAAAGAGGCCTTCCCATGGAGAAAATTATATCAAAAATATACGAACTAATAAAGAATACAGAAAATCTTATTGATCTAGAGGAACGTATCCAGTGGTTCATGTATGATGTCTTTTCGACTTTGTTAGGGGAAGTTTTCACAAAAATCGATCAAGCCATCGTGAAAAAGAAACAAGCTGAAGGTTGGACCGTCAAACGAAGAGATTCGAAGACCATTCAGTTCACGTTTGGTGCTGTTAGTTTTCAACATACGTTAATGGGAGACAGAGAAGGACATCCACACTACGTTTTTGATGAATGGATCGGATTTCGGAAATATCAGCGTTTTAGTCCTTTGGTGGAAGTAAAGGTAGCCGAATTGGCCAGTGAATGTACCTACCGTGAAACGGCCCGGGTGTTACAAGAGTGGACGGCTGTTCACATCAGTCATCAAACAGTTGGAAGTATTGTAAGAAGGGTAGGAAAAGCGCAAGCCCAAGCAGATAAAGAAATGGTGGAAGAATTGGAAGAGGCGGCTTCCCTTTCGAAGGGGAAAGAAGTGGACATCTTATTTGCAGAAGCAGATGGAGTATTTGTTCATGGAACGGAGAAAAAAAGCATGGAAGTTCATCATGCGATTGTGTATGAAGGATGGGATATGAACGGAAAGAGAGTATCCATACGGCAGCCAAAAGTGATCATGACGACCGTGTCCTCGGATGCATTTTGGAAAGAAGTTCAAGCGTTTGCAGCCCATCACTATTCATTAGAAAAAGCCCAAATCGTCACGAATAGCGATGGGGGAAAGGATACACAGCAGAGAAGTTTCAAGAAGCCTTTTCACAATCACGGTATCCTGTCCTGAATCAACTGGATCCTTACCATATTTCTCGAGCTTTCATTCGGGCATTTGGTGGAGGAAAAAGTGAATATAAAGACGCAGTTAAAAAGGCGATAAAAGAGCACAATCTCGAAAATTTTAAGTTATGGATGGACACTTACGAAAGCACGCTAGAGGATCCGAAAAAGCTGGAAAAGGTAAAGGATTTTCGTACTTATATTCAACATAATTGGGACCGAATATTTGATTGGAGAGAAAAAGTGGGGAACCCGCCGAATGATGCAAGAGGCTTGGGAGCGATGGAGTCGAACCAAAGACATATCTCCTTCCGAATGAAAAAAAGAGGAATGCATTGGAGCCCAGAAGGTGGAGAAGCCATGGTAAAAGTGAAACAAGGCATCTTAAATCAAACCTTACGGGCTGTGTATCTCAAACACCAACATAGAAGTAAAAGAAAACAACGAGACGTGAAAAAAACGACCAGACTGGCGAGTCTTCTTCACCAGACTACTCGTCCGTCAATTGGAGCGAAACAAGGTCGGATTAGCTTATATGGGGCTCATTCAAGTGCGATTGGACAATTAATAAAGAGTTTACGATAATCCCCTGAATTTTTTTGTCAGGTTCGAAGAACGTGACGAAAAAATTCAGGTAACCAAGCGAAAGCGCGGTAGCTGAAAGTGAGCGTACAAAAAGTGAGCGCTGAAAATAGCATGCTTAAAGCAATGTCGAGAAAAACTTGACACATACAACTGGCAACTGCTGTTGGCGATTTTTGCAAAAATGGGGTACAATCATGTTATGAAACGGATAAAAGAAATAAAATAAGGTCTAAACCTGGTCACTTGCACATTTTCAAGCGATGAAAGGAGATCGGTATGAACGAGCAACAACGCGCGTCCGGCAAAATCACGACGGAAGCATCTCCGGCGGACAAAAAATCCGCAACGGGAGAAAAGGATTACAGCAAATATTTCCAAAGGGTTTACATTGCCCCTTCTTTAAAGGACGCCAAAAGGCGGGGAAAAGAGGCGGTCCGATACTTGAAGGATTTTTCCATTCCCGACCATTTGCGGGGAATGGGCGACGGAAGAAAGTTTTATATCCGCACGTACGGCTGCCAGATGAACGAACATGATACGGAAGTGATGGCGGGCATCTTTATGGAATTGGGCTATCAGCCGACGGAGGAGCCGGAGGACGCCGACGTCATCCTCCTGAACACCTGCGCCATCCGGGAAAACGCCGAAAACCGGGTGTTCGGCGAACTCGGTCATTTGAAATCGCTGAAGCGGGAAAAACCGGATCTTTTGCTCGGGGTTTGCGGCTGCATGGCCCAGGAAGAATCCGTCGTGAACAAAATCCTGGAAAAGCACCAGCATGTGGACATGATCTTCGGCACCCACAACATCCACCGGCTTCCCCATATCTTGTACGAAGCCTACATGTCGAAGGAAATGGTCGTGGAAGTCTGGTCGAAGGAAGGGGACATCATCGAAAACCTGCCGAAGGCGAGGAAGGGGAACATCAAGGCCTGGGTGAACATCATGTACGGGTGCGACAAATTCTGCACCTATTGCATCGTCCCCTATACCCGCGGGAAGGAAAGAAGCCGGCGTCCGGAGGACATCATCCGGGAAGTCCGGGAGCTCGCGGCCCAAGGGTATAAGGAGATCACCCTCCTCGGGCAAAACGTCAACGCCTACGGCAAAGATTTTACCGATATTCAATACCGTTTCGGGGATTTGATGGACGATTTGCGGAAGATCGACATCCCCCGCATCCGTTTCACCACCAGCCATCCCCGGGATTTCGACGATCATTTGATCGAGGTGCTGGCGAAGCGGGGAAATCTGGTCGAACATATCCACCTGCCGGTGCAATCCGGTTCCAACCAAATTTTGAAGATCATGGCCCGCAAATATACCCGGGAGCAATATTTGGAGCTCGTCCGCAAGATCCGGGCGGCGATCCCCGATGTTTCCCTGACGACGGACATCATCGTCGGCTTCCCGAACGAAACGGATGAACAGTTTGAAGAAACCCTGTCCCTTTACCGGGAAGTGGAATTCGATTCCGCCTACACCTTCATTTATTCCCCGCGGGAAGGCACGCCCGCCGCGAGGATGAAAGACAACGTCCCGATGGAAGTGAAGAAGGAGCGGCTTGAGCGGCTGAATAAGCTGGTCAGCGAAATCTCCGCGAAAAAGATGAAAGAATACGAAGGAAAAGTCGTGGAAGTTCTGGTCGAAGGGGAATCGAAGACCAATCCGGACGTGCTCTCCGGTTACACGCGGAAGAATAAACTGGTGCATTTCAAAGGACCCAAATCGGCGATCGGCCAGCTGGTGAAAGTGAAGATCACCGAGGCCAAGACGTGGACGTTAAGCGGGGAAATGGTCGAGGAAAACGTGCCGGTCGAGGTGAAATGAATGGGAAAATATACGAAGGATGACATCGTGCAAAAGGCGAAGGAATTGGCGGAAATGATTGCCCAAACCGAAGAGGTGGATTTCTTCAAGCGGGCGGAAGCGAAAATCCACGAAAATCAAAAGGTCCGGGAAAAGATCGCCAGCATCAAAAGCCTGCAAAAACAGGCGGTGAATTTCCAGCATTACGGAAAGACGGAAGCCTTGAAGCAGGTGGAGGCGAAAATCGAAGCCCTGGAAAAGGAAATTGACGAAATCCCGATCGTCCAGGAATTTAAAGAATCCCAATACGAAGTCAACGAGCTTTTGCAAATGGTCTCCACGACGATCGCCAACACGGTGACCGATTTGATCATCGAATCCACCGGCGGAGACAAATTGCAGGGGAAAACCGGGGCCCATTTGAAATACGAGGCCAAGGGCGGCTGCCATTGACGGCGCAGGGGATGAAGGAGGCCGCGCCTGCAGGCGGCTTCCGCCGCCCGCCTTCCGGAGGCGGAAGGAAGCGGGACCGCCGCCCCGTGCTGCCCGGACATATTCAATGGCGCAAGCGGTGTTTTTGGTGCCTGTTTGCGGAGGATCCGGGCGCATCTGGAGCCGTCCCGCCTCTTTTTCCAAGGATGTTAAAAGACTTGGCGGAGCTTTCGCTCCCGCCTTTTCTTTTTTGAGAGCATTTTCAAGGCACGGCGGATCTTCGTTCGTGCTTTTTCCATGGTTCTTTATCACAAACGGCGTGACGGGCGCATAGGATGAAGTGATAAAAATCTTGAGGAGGTTTGCGCTCGCATGACGAAACATAGAGAGATCATAACAAAAGCGGTCGTCGCCAAAGGCAGGAAATACACCCAGTCCAACCATGCCATCCGTCCCGTCCACGCGCCGTCATCCATTTTAGGCTGCTGGATCATCAACCACTCATACGAGGCCAAAAAATCCGGAAAATCGGTAGAAATCCATGGATCCTATGACATTAACATATGGTATTCCTATAATGATAATACGAAAACGGAAGTGGCATCGGAGAAAGTGTCCTACAAGGACGTCATCAAGCTGAAATACAGGGATGAAAATGCGATCGCCGACAAGGAAGTCATCGCCCGTGTTTTGCAGCAGCCCAACTGCCAGGAAGCTGCCATTTCGAACAAAGGGAACAAGATCTTGGTGACGGTGGAAAGGGAGTTTCTTGTCGAATTGATCGGGGAAACGAAGGTCCACGTCCAATTGAGCGATAAGGAAGATGAGGACGACGATTGGGAATTGGACGTCGACGATGAAGAACTGGAAGAAATCGATCCGGATTTTTTGGCCAATGAGGAAGAAGAATAGGCATCAACGGCTCTGCCTTGCATCCGGCAGGGCTTTTTTCCGGCAAAATACGGATTGTGGGATTTGAAGGTTCGGAAAAGCCTTTCCGGAGAATTTTCCGGACGGCGGGAACGGCCCGGGCAGGGGCTTTACGGAGCTGCCGTTTTTAGACGGCTCATCGCGGGGCCGGTATCCGGGCGATGGCGGCCTTTTTTCCGCCGCGGACGCGGGTGTTTCACGGCAACCCATGCCAAAACGTATATTTTTACAGCAGACGCAAAAAGGGACGTATTGTGCGGCCGGGCGGGATTTCCCGGGAGTTCGCTTTCTCCGCAGGACGGCAAGTCCGGGGAGAAAGGGCGAAAGTCCGGGACGGCCGGAGCGGGACGGACGATTTCCTCTTTCCCGCAAGCGAAGAGGAAGAACTGATTTCCTCCGCCCCGCCTAAGGAAGAACGCCGAAAAAAGCCGGGAGAAGCGGCAATGAATCGACGAACCCTTTTCTTTCAAGGGATTCTGACGATTCGTCAGCTATGGCTTGCCAAATTAATCGACGATCCCCTTTTCTTTCAAGGCTTCGTAAGCGGCTTTTTCATTTTCCTCTTTGATTTGATATTCCAAAGTCCCGTCCACGATTTTCGCGCAGCGGCCGCCGAAAGGCTTCAAGGATTCCTTGATTTCCTTTATATCCGCCGCTTTTTTCAAAGGATACTGCACCTTCATGCCTGGTCATCTCCCGCTACCACTATAACAAACGGGCCGGCTTTGTCAATAAGGCGGGCGCCGCCCCCATTCGGAAACTTCCCCGTTTGTGCCCTCATCCCGCAGGCCGAACCTCATCAAAGTTTTTCGCCTATGCTATAATAAAAAAGAAAAACCGTTCGAAAAGGTGTTGTTTGCATGAAGCAATATACCCCGATGATCCAGCAGTATTTGCAAATCAAGGCAGATTATCCGGATGCCTTTTTATTTTTCCGGCTGGGCGATTTTTATGAAATGTTTTTCGACGACGCGATCAAAGCGTCGCGGGAACTGGAGATCACCCTGACGTCCCGGGACGGCGGCGCGGAGGAAAAAGTTCCGATGTGCGGCGTCCCATACCATTCGGCCCAAACCTATATCGAAAGGTTGATTGAAAAAGGATATAAAGTGGCCATCTGCGAACAGATGGAAGATCCGAAGCAGGCGAAGGGGGTCGTGAAAAGGGAAGTCATCCAGCTCATCACCCCGGGGACGATGATCGAAGGGAAGGGGATCCGGGACAAGGAAAACAATTTTCTCGCCACGATGACGCCTTTTCCCGACGGCACCATCGGTTTCGCCTATGCGGATCTGTCGACCGGGGAAAGCAAGGTCACCTTATTCGATTCGGCGGAGGATTGCTTCAACGAAATCTCCACCATCCGCGCCAAGGAAATCGTTTTATCCGAGGATTTCCCCGAAGATTGGGAGAAGCGGCTGAAGGATTTCGGCGTCCAAACCATCTCCCGCGAGGAAGACACCTCCTCTTCGCCTTCCTTCGAAAAGATCCTGCGTCCCGTCAACGGGGAAAAATTGCAGCGGACCCTTTGCCGGCTTCTCCATTATATTTTCCGGACGCAGAAAAGGAATCTGGAACATCTGCAGCCCGCGGAATTTTACCAGATCCGCCAATACATGAAGATCGATCATTTTTCGAAACGGAATCTGGAATTGACGGAAACGGTCCGCACCAAGGACAAAAAAGGCTCCCTCCTATGGTTTTTGGACGAAACGATGACGGCAATGGGGGGAAGGCTTTTAAAACAATGGATCGACCGGCCGCTGTTGTCGAAAAAGGAAATCGAACGGCGGCATCAGATGGTGGGCGCCTTGAAGGACGCCTATCTGGAAAGGGAAGAGTTGAGGGAATCGCTAAAGAAGGTCTATGACATCGAACGGCTGTCGGGGAAAATATCCTTCGGGAACGCCAATGCCCGGGATCTTCTCCAACTGAAACAAACCCTCAGGGAGATTCCGGCGATCAAGGAGATCCTGCTGCGGATTCCCGACGAAGCGGTCCATGGCTTGGCCGAAACCTTGGATCCCTGCCCGGAAATCGCCGAATTGATCGAAAAGGCCATCCGGGATGACCCGCCCCTTTCCGTCAAGGAGGGGAACATCATCCGCGACGGTTACAATGAAACATTGGACAAATACCGGAGCGCCATGCGGGACGGAAAAACATGGATCGCCCGACTGGAGAAGGAAGAGCGGGAAAAGACCGGAATCAAATCGCTGAAGGTCGGCTACAACCGGGTTTTCGGCTATTATATCGAGGTCACGAAGGCGAATCTCCATCTGATCGACGACCGGTACATACGGAAGCAAACCCTTGCCAACGCGGAACGGTTCATTACCCCCGAATTGAAAGAAATGGAGTCTTTGATCCTGGAAGCGGAGGAAAAGAGTGTCGAACTGGAATATGAGCTGTTTATCGGAATCCGCGACCGGGTGAAAAAGGAGATTCCCCGGTTGCAAAAACTGGCCAAGCGGATCAGCGAGATCGACTGCCTGCAATGCTTCGCCAGCGTCAGCGACAAGAACCGCTTCGTCCGGCCGATTTTCTCCGACGACCGGAGGCTGGAGATCAAGGAAGGGCGGCACCCGGTGGTGGAAAAGGTGATGGAACGCGCCACCTACGTGCCCAACGACTGCTACATGGATGAAAACCGGGAAATTTTGCTGATCACCGGCCCGAATATGTCGGGAAAAAGCACCTATATGCGGCAGATCGCCCTGACCGCCATCATGGCCCAGATCGGCTGCTTCGTCCCGGCCAGCCGGGCGGTGCTGCCGATCTTCGACCAGGTTTTCACCCGCATCGGGGCGAGCGACGATCTCGTGCACGGGCAGAGCACCTTCATGGTGGAAATGCTGGAGGCGCAGTACGCGATCGTCCACGCGACGAAGGACAGCCTCATCCTGTTCGACGAAATCGGGCGCGGCACCTCCACCTATGACGGAATGGCCCTCGCCCAGGCGATCATCGAATACGTCCACCATAAAATCGGGGCGAAAACCTTGTTTTCCACCCATTACCATGAATTGACCGTCCTGGAGGAACGGCTGCCGAAGCTGAAGAACGTCCACGTGGCGGCCGTCGAGCAGAACGGCAGCGTCGTCTTCCTCCATAAAATCCGCGAAGGGGCTTCCGATGAAAGTTACGGCATCCACGTGGCCAAATTGGCCAAGCTCCCCGATGAGCTCATCGAACGGGCGGAAGAAATTTTGCGGAGCCTGGAAGGGAAGGAAGAAAGGACGGAAGGGGAGGAAACGGGCGCAGAGAAGCGAAAGGGCGGCCCCGCCCCCGCTTCCCCGGTCGCCGCTTACGCCCATGATCCCGGCGGACCGGAAGACGGGGAGGAAGCCGACGGCTTTCAACTGTCCTTTTTCGGTGAAGAAGAAATGCCCAAGAATTCTTTAACCCTCAAGGAAAAAAAGGTGCTTCAGCAATTAAGGTCCCTGAACGTGCTGGAAATGACCCCGATGGACGCGATGAACGCCCTGTACGAACTGCAAAAAAGATTGAAAAAATAACGGCCATCCTTCAGCGGAGGAGGAACTGTGAATGGGAAAGATCATTCAATTGGGGGATTCGATCGCCGACAAAATCGCGGCAGGGGAAGTGGTGGAACGGCCGGCCTCCGTCGTGAAAGAGCTGGTGGAAAATGCCATCGACGCCAACAGCACCGTCATCGAGGTGGAAGTGATAGAGGCGGGGTTGGCAAAGATCCGCGTCATCGACAACGGGGAAGGGATGGATGAGGAGGACGTGGTCATGGCCTTTGAACGGCATGCCACGAGCAAGATCAAGGACGAGGCCGATCTTTTCCGCATCCGGACCCTCGGCTTCAGGGGGGAAGCCTTGCCGAGCATCGCCTCCGTTTCCCGCATGGAGGTGGTGACGGGCACCGGGGAAGGGCCGGGGTCCCGCCTCGTCCTGGAAGGCGGAAAGAAGGTCCTGCTCGAACGGGCTTCCAGCCGCAAAGGAACGGATATCACCGTTTCCGATCTGTTCTTTAACACCCCCGCCCGCCTGAAGTACGTCAAAACGATCCATACGGAGCTGGCCCACATCACCGATTTGATGAACCGGCTGGCCCTGTCCCGGCCCCATATTGCCATGAAGCTTTCCCACAACGGGAAGGTGCTTTTGCAAACGAACGGAAACGGCGATCCCCGGCAGGTGCTTGCCGCCATATACGGCGTAGCCAACGCGCGGAAGATGATTCCGGTGCGGGGGGAACATCTGGACTTCCGCCTGGAAGGCTATCTTTCCCTGCCGGAACTCACCCGCTCGTCCCGGAATTCCATTTCCGTTTTTGTCAACGGAAGATATGTCAAAAATTACGGGATTTCCAACGCCGTGATCCAAGGGTACCATACCCTGCTTCCCGTCGGCCGCTTCCCGGTCGCCTACCTCCATTTGACGATGGATCCGGAGCTGTTGGATGTCAACGTCCATCCGGCGAAACTGGAAATCCGCGTGAGCAAGGAAAGGGAACTGTACGAATTCATCGAAAGGAGCATCCGTTCGGCTTTTCAGGATAAAAATTTGATCCCCCGGCCGGCCGAACAAGTCAAATCCAAGCCCCGGCCTTCCCGGCAGCTCCAATTTCAGCTGGACCATGCCGGAAAGGGGAGCGGGGAACGTCCGGGACCGCTGACGAAGGAAGAACGGGAAGCGGTCAAAAGGTGGATGGAAGACTTAAAGAAGGATATGGAAAGGGAAGCTCCCTTAATCCGGGAAGAATACCCGGAAAAAGGCGGAGAAGTCCCCCGGTTTTCCGGAGAAGAGGCGGGGGCCGTGCCGCCGGAGGGCGGTCTTTCCCTCGAAACTTTCCATCCTAAGGAAACGGATGGCCATCCTCCGGAAATTTCCCGCGGCCCCGCGGACGTCGATGAAGCCGTGAAGAAGGAAACGGGCCTTTCCTTCCTCCATGAAGAGGAGGCGGCCGGGTCTCCGGCAAAGGAACCGGATGGGGCGGATGGGAGCGAGGAGCCGGCGGAAGGGCGTTTTCCGCCCCTTTATCCGATCGGGCAAATGCACGGCACCTATCTTTTGGCCGAAAATGAAAACGGCCTGTACATCATCGACCAGCATGCCGCCCAGGAAAGGATCAAATATGAATACTATTATGAAAAACTCGGGCATCCCCCCGATGAATGGCAGGAACTCCTCATCCCGATCACGCTGGAATTTTCCAACCAGGAAGCGGTAAAAATCGAGGAGAATTTGCCGGAATTGAAAAAGATCGGCTTAAATCTCGAGCCTTTCGGAACGAACGCGTACATCATCCGCAGCCATCCCGCCTGGTTCCCGAAAGGCAGCGAAAAAGAACTGATCGAAGAGATGATCGACCAGGTGCTTTCGATGAAAAAGATCGATTACCGCCGCCTCCGGGAAGAAGCGGCCATCACGATGAGCTGCAAGCGCTCCATCAAGGCGAACCACCGGCTGCGCAAAGAAGAGATCCAAAGGCTGCTGGACGATTTGCGGCAAACGAAAAATCCCTTTACCTGCCCCCATGGCAGGCCGGTCATCGTCCATTTCTCGACCCGTGAGCTGGAGAAAATGTTCAAACGGATCATGTAGCCGGGCAAACATGTGGAAAAGGATGAGGGCCAACCTTCTTGAGGCCTTCCCGGTATACGGAGGAAAGAGATGGGAAATACTAAATGGATACTTAACTTATTTTCCGAAATATGGTAAACTGAAAAATAATCTGTCTTCCTGAACTTCTTCTTGAAAGCGGGGAAGAGATTGGGCAACAAAGAAAAACTGGCAGTCATCGTCGGTCCGACCGCCGTCGGCAAAACGAAGGTAAGCGTTGATGTGGCCAAAAAACTCCGGGGGGAAATCATCAGCGGCGATTCGATGCAAATCTACCGGGGCATGGACATCGGCACGGCCAAGATCAAGAAAGAAGAGATGCAGGGTATCCCCCACCATCTCATCGATATTAAAGACCCCGAAGAATCTTTTTCCGTGGCCGAATTCCAGCGGATCGTCCGGGAAAAAATCAGCGAGATCTCCCGAAGGGGACGTTTGCCGATGATCGTGGGCGGCACCGGCCTCTATATTCAATCGGTGCTCTATGATTACCGGTTCACCGGAAACGGGAACACCGGCCGGCTCCGCAAGGAGCTGCAGGAACGGCTCCGGCGGGAGGGAACGGAAAAGCTTTACCGGGAACTGTCGGGCATTGACCCCGATTCAGCGATAAAAATCCATCCAAATGACGGGAGGCGGATCATCCGGGCGCTGGAGATCTATTACAGTACGGGCGTGACTTTGACGGAACATTTGCGGAAACAAAGGAATGAATTGCGCTACGATGCGGCCGTCGTCGGGTTGACGATGGACCGGGAACGCCTTTACAGGCGGATCGATGAACGGGTGGACAGGATGATCGAAGCAGGGCTGCTGGAAGAAGCCAGGCGCTTCTACGATCGGGGCCTGCGCGGCTGCCAGTCCATCCAGGCCATCGGCTACAAAGAACTGTACGCCTATTTTGACGGTACATTGTCCCTTGCGGAAGCGATCGCGCTTTTGAAAAAAAATACCCGGAATTACGCCAAGAGGCAATATACCTGGTTCAAAAACAAAATGGACGTTCAATGGTTCGATGTGGAAGCATATCCCTACGGCGTCTTAATCGAAAAAATAACCGAGCATATAGCAGGAAAGCTGAAGATTTCAGCGAAATAAAATAAATAGAGAAAATGAAGGAGGACATAAAATGAAGCAAATCAATATTCAGGACCAATACCTAAATCAGCTGCGCAAGGACAATGTACCCGTGACGGTTTTTTTGCTGAACGGTTTCCAAATCCGCGGGACGGTCAAAGCTTTCGACAACTTTACCGTGCTTTTGGAATCGGACGGCAAACAGCAATTGGTGTATAAACACGCCATTTCCACCTTTGCGCCGATTCGGAACATCCCGATCGAATTTGAGCAATGAGAAAAAACGATCCTTACATAATCGATGATCGAGGGCTGAAAACGGAGAGGTTTTCAGCCCTTTTTGCCGTTCGCGAATCGAACGCGTCCTTCGCCTGCCGGCGCTCCATGCGGCCGGCTTTTTCCGGCGCGGAAGGCGGCAAAACCCGGACAACGGGCATGACTTCGGCCGTTTATGAATAAATATAGTTACACCCTGGGTCTTTTTGCCTTGAGCGGCCGATTATTTCTCGGGAAAGTGCAATTTTTGACAAGCTTTCCGCCTTTGTCAAAAAATCGGGGAATTTGTTCGGCCGCAAGTTTCAGATGGGCGTTTGTCACCTTTTTTTGCACCCGGACGTACACTGGGATAGGAAGAAAGCCGAGGTGAACGTATGGAACAGCCATTCCGCATGAAAAGCAACGGACAAATTAACATCGTGCTCCATTCCAAAAACAAACCGGAACCGAAGGCTGCCGGCCAAAAGGAAATGGCGAAGGACTCGAAGGAACTGGAATTCCTCAAGGAAATCGATGAGGAATTGAATCATCTGGTGGGCCTGGAAGAAGTGAAAAAGGTCATTAAAGAGATTTACGCCTGGATCATCGTGAACAAAAAGCGGGAAAAACTGGGTTTAAAGACCGGGAACCAGGTTTTGCATATGATGTTTAAAGGAAATCCCGGGACGGGAAAAACGACGGTGGCGAGGTTCCTGGGAAAACTTTTTCATAAGGTGGAGGTTTTGTCGAAAGGCCATTTGATCGAAGCGGAGCGGGCGGATTTGGTCGGCGAATATATCGGGCATACCGCCCAAAAAACGAGGGATTTGATCAAAAAGGCGAACGGGGGGATTTTGTTCATCGACGAAGCCTATTCCTTGGCGAGGGGGGGAGAAAAGGACTTCGGAAAGGAAGCCATCGATACCCTCGTGAAACATATGGAGGACAAATCCCGTGAATTCGTCCTGATTTTGGCCGGATATTCCAAGGAGATGGATTATTTTTTGTCCCTGAACCCGGGGCTGGAATCCCGGTTCCCGATCATTTTGGAATTCCCTGATTATACCGTCGACCAGCTGATCGAGATCGGAAAAATCATTCTGCAGGAAAGGGAGTACGTCCTTACCCCGGACGCGGAAAGAAGGCTGAGGGATCATCTTGTCCGGGTCAAATCCCGGCTGCAAAACGGCCGCTTTTCGAACGGAAGGTATATTCGCAATATCATCGAAAAATCGATCCGTGTCCAGGCGATGCGGCTCGTCCTCCATAACGATTTCAACCGAAAGGAATTGATGACGATCCGAAGCCGCGATCTGGTCTTTCCCGACGAGGATTGACGCGGAGGGGAAACCTTCGCATCCGCCGAAAATCCCGGAAGGTGCGGGAGTCCGAAATTTCCGGATGGCCTTTCGGGGAGAAGCCGCAGAAGCGTACCTGCGAACAATCCGGCCGCTCGCTCTTTTTTGCAAGGGCGGCTCTTTTCATGGCCAATTCGCCATCGGTGGCGGCTGGCCAATCCGCCGTCGGTCGTTGCGGGGAGCCGGGTCCGGAGGAAGTTCCGCCCGGTTCCCTTTTAAGGGGGAATGAGCGGCCGTTGGTCCGATCGGGGAAATCCCCGGCATTTCCTTTGTTCCAGGAGAACAAGACGGACCCTTTGCGACTTGAAGCGATCCATCATCGCCGCTATCCCCATGTTCCCGGAGGAAACCCGGGTTTTTCTGCTTTCGGCGGCGAGGATTCCTTTGCAAAAAGACCCCATTTGTTTTTTCGGACGGGGACAAGTTATAATGGGTATTGATCCTAGAAGCGGAAGGCATGCCTTCTGCAAATTTCATGCGGAAAACGGGGGTACTATGGAAAAGGCGATCCTTGTCGGATGTCAATTGCCGAATACCGATGATTCCAGATTCAGCTATTCCATGGAAGAATTGCGTTCCTTGGCGGATACGGCCCAATTTCGGACGGCCTCGGTCCTTTCCCAAAAACGGGAAAAAATCGACGGGAATACCTATCTCGGCAAGGGGAAATTGGAGGAGCTGAAAGCCCTGATCGGCGAACTCGGTGCGGATCTGGTCATCTTCAACGACGAATTGTCGCCGGTGCAGGTCAGGAATTTGTCAGAGTTGCTGGATGCCGAGATCCTCGACCGGACCCAGTTGATCCTGCAAATTTTCGCCAAGCGGGCCAGATCCCGGGAAGGGAAATTGCAAGTGGAATTGGCCAGGCTGGAATACATGCTCCCGAGGCTGACCGGCCGGGGAAACGAGCTTTCCCGCCTCGGCGGCGGAATCGGCACGCGCGGTCCGGGGGAAACGAAGCTGGAAGCGGACCGCCGCCATATCCAAAAGCGGATATACGAAACGAAAAAGCAGCTGGATGCGGTCATCAAACACCGGGAGCGGTACCGGGAGCGGCGGAAAAAAAACGGGATGTTCCGGGTGGCCCTGGTCGGCTATACCAACGCGGGGAAATCGACGATTTTCAACCGGCTGACCGATGCGGACGCCCTGGCGGAAGACCGGCTGTTCGCCACCTTGGATCCGTTGACCCGGAAGATGGCGCTGCCGAGCGGATACCGGGTTCTCCTCAGCGACACCGTCGGCTTCATCGAAAAATTGCCCACCGCGCTGATCGCCGCCTTCCGTTCCACGCTGGAGGAAGCGTTGGAAGCGGACCTTCTGCTCCATGTCGTCGACGGTTCCAATCCCGACCATGAACAGCAGGAAAAGACGGTGCAAAAAATTTTGGCGGAATTGGGGGCCGGCCATATTCCCCAATTGACGGTCTATAATAAGGCGGATCGGATCGACGGACCGTTTTTCCCGAGCGTCAGCGGGGATTATTTGCTGATCTCGGCCTTCGAACCGGAAGACATCCGCCGCTTGAGAAAAAAGATGGAGGAAATGGCGGTCCGGGAGATGGAAAGATATCAGATCCTGCTTCCTTTCCCGGAAGGCAAACTTTATTCCCGGCTGAAGGAAGAAACGGTTCTCGAGCATTTTTCCGTGATGAAAGACGGGGAATGCTACCAGGCAAGCGGCTATATTTTGCCCGGGCATCCGTTAAAAAAGGAAATCGAAAGGTTTTCCAAAATCCGCGCTTAGGCGGGGAGGAGCCCGGTCTTTTCCGGCAGCCGATGACAAAAATGCAGGCAAGAAGGAGATTACGGAAGATGGAAAAAGCAACTGCGATGCTGGACTTGAAACACGCTTCTGTATTGGGACCTCTGGTGGAAGAAGTGGAAAAGCAAATCGAACCGGTCCATAAAGCGATCGAACGGACCGCCGAATACAATCAATACCGGGTTTTGCAAAGTTTCCGCAGGCACCGGGTAAGCGAATCCCATTTCATCCCGTCGACCGGTTACGGTTATGACGATTACGGCCGGGAGACGCTGGAGGCCGTCTACGCCGACTGTTTCGGCGCCGAGAGCGCCCTCGTCCGCCCGCAGATCATGTCCGGCACCCACGCCATCACCCTTTCCTTGTTCGGCGTCCTCCGTCCGGGAGACGAGCTGTTGTACATCACGGGGAAACCATACGATACCTTGGAGAAGGTGATCGGCGCCTCCGGCGATGGGACAGGCTCCTTGAGGGATTTCGGGATCGGGTTTCGCTATGTGCCCCTGGCGGATAACGGGTTTCCCGATTATCCCACCATCCGGGAGGCGATCTCCGAAAGGACGAAGGTGATCGGCATCCAGCGTTCCAGGGGATATGCGGACCGGCCGTCCTTCACCATCGCGGAAATCCGGGAAATGATCCGCTTTGTCAAGGAAATCAAGGAGGACTGCATCGTATTCGTCGACAATTGCTACGGGGAATTTGTGGAAGAGAAGGAACCTTGCCATGTCGGCGCGGATCTCATCGCCGGTTCCCTCATCAAAAACCCCGGGGGCGGCATCGTAAAAACCGGCGGCTATATTGCGGGAAAAAAGGAATTGGTGGAAAAATGCGCCAATCGCCTGGCGAGCCCCGGGATCGGGAGGGAAGGGGGAGCCACCCTGTACAGCCTGCTGGAAATGTACCAGGGGTTTTTCCTTGCGCCCCATGCCGTCAGCCAGGCTTTGAAAGGAGCGGTTTTCACGGCGGCGGTTCTCGAAAAGCTGGGAATGAAGACGAACCCGGCCTGGAACGAGAAACGGACGGACATCATCCAATCCATCCAATTTTCCGATCCGAAGCGGATGGTTTCTTTCTGCCAGGCGATCCAGAGCGCCTCTCCCGTGAATGCCCACGTTCTGCCCGAGCCGAGCGAAATGCCCGGCTATTCGGATGAAGTGATCATGGCGGCGGGGACGTTCATTCAGGGGGCGAGCCTGGAATTGACCGCCGACGGGCCGATCCGGCCGCCGTACATCGTGTACATGCAAGGCGGCCTGACCTATGAACATGTGAAATTGGCCGTCTGTGCGGCCCTGGATCGATTGCTGGAACAAGGTTTGGCGAGCCCGGCGCGCTAAAAACGCATCTTTTCTCCGGCATCCGGGAGGGATTTCAAAAAAACCATGCGTCAAAGGGGCCCCGGTGAATGGGGCGGTCCCCACGCGGGTGCGATCCCGGTGAAAGGGGCGCCGGTTTCCGCCGCCTTTCATCCGCCGGATTGGCTGAGCCTGTCCGGACGGAGGAGGAGTGGCGGGGCTTTCCCGGGGGACTGACGTATGCCGAAAGGGATTCCTTGCGCGCCGTGAAGTTTGAACGGCTTTCCCCCGCGAAAGGGGTCCCGGACAGGAAGGATCCCGGACCGGCGGAAGCTCCCGGTTCCGGGATCTAATGGGGAATGGCGAAAGCGAAAAAGGACAGGGGAACGGTAAACCCGATTTTTTTCCACAGGGTTTTTTTGTCCCTTTCGTGGATGCAGATGATTTTTTGATAATACCGGATCGCCGTTTTGTATTTTCTGTTTTTGTAAAAATACTTGCTCAAGAGATGATAGGCTTCCACGGCCAAGTCCCATCGGCCGTCTTTTTCCGCCTTTTGCGCCAGCTTGTCCAATTTGTCGAGGTATTCGCCGATTTTGTCCGGATTCATCTTGACGTACAGATAGAAAAACTCCTCATCATCCGGTTCCACTTGCTGATACCAATGGGCGAACTTTTCTTTGTCGTCGATTTCGGCAAACATGTCGAGGATCGACCAAAGGGAATTTCTCGGAAACTGGTTCGCTTTCCGATGCAATTCGATGGATTTTGCGAGCATCTCCTCGGCCGTTTCATACATTTTCAGCGATTTATAGGTGATTCCCAAGTTGTGGTATACCCTGGATTTGGTATCTTCGAACTTGAAGGTTTCCGCCAATTCCAGCGCCTTTTTCCCGTAATTCAACGCCGTTTCATAGTCTTCTTCCGTCCAGTAAATGGCAAGCAGGATGTTGTATGTCTCGGTCACAAACTTCCATTGGTGGTTTTGAAAAAAGATTTTCAACCCTTTTTCCGCCTGCTTGACGGCCAAAATCCGCTTCCGCAGATGAAACAGGATGATGAGCAGGTGAAATTGGATGGTGGCGTAGACGGAGGGCGGCAAATTGTATTTTAAAAAGATTTGGATGTAGTGGTAGCATTTCTCGAAATCGCCCTGGCGAAAGGAGATCTGTTCCATCAGGTAGGCGTAGCATTGATGGACGTAGCTCGGGTATTCCAGTTCATCCCCGTTGACCAACAGATTTAATTTTTCCAGTTCCTCCTCGTAAGGGAGATTTTTTTTGACCAGCATGCAGGTGTGCAGGATGTTGTATTCCAACTCCTGCTCGAGATGGGGAATGAACCCCTTTTCCCGGACTTTCTTCAATCGGGTCTCCGCTTCCGCCGTCTTGTCGGTAATGAGGAAAAACAGGACTTCTTTTAACGGCTGGTCGATCTGCGGATCCTTTTTATCGTAGGCGAGCAAATATTTTTCCGGGACCTTGTATTTTTTCGCCAGCAATTGCAGGATTTCATCGGAAGGCTGGAAACGGCCGTTTTCGATGTTGCTGAGATGGGTGGAGGAGACGATGCCCTGGGCCGCCTGTTCCAGGGATAATGAATTTTTTTTACGCAAATACAATAATCTTTTGCCGATGTGCAATAGAATCACCTGTTCCGCTTAAATTAAATGAAAGTTTGCCGAAATATTATTGAATTTATGAAAAAATCTTTCAGATACGTCAAGATTCGTTATAATAAAAATTGAAATATCATTCCAATGAACTAATCCTTCAACCTCCTAGTTCGCACCAATGATATTTCAATCATTACCCTCTGTTGATTGGCCTGCTGCTCCCTGGTGACAGCAGGCGCTTTTTTTCCCCGGAAACGGAATTTTCAACACCATTATTGCACAAAAAACCTCAATTTTCCACTTTTTCCTGAGTTTTACATGAAATAAAATTTTTTTATAAAAGAAAAACGCCTTTCGTTGATCTCCAGGCGCTAAAGATGATGGATGTGTTAACCGTCGATATGCCGGAATACCCCGATCACTTTCCCCAAAATCGTCACGTTCCGGACGATGATCGGTTCCATTTGGCTGTTGGCGGGCTGCAAACGGATATGGTTTTTCTCTTTGTAGAATCTTTTCACGGTGGCTTCATTTTCCTCCGTCATGGCCACGACGATTTCCCCGTTTTCGGCGGTGTTTTGCTGCCGGACGACGACGTAATCCCCGTCCAAAATCCCCGCTTCGATCATGCTGTCGCCAACGACTTCCAGCATGAACACGTTCGCTTCTTTCGGGGCGATGTGTTCCGGCAGAGGAAAATAATCCTCGATATTCTCAACGGCCGTAATCGGAAGGCCGGCGGTTACTTTTCCGATCACCGGCACGGGCCGCGAAGGCGCAAAAAGGGAGCCGTTTTCGTCCTTTTCCAGGATTTCGATCGCCCTCGGCTTCGTCGGATCCCGGCGGATGAGCCCCTTATTTTCCAGCTTGGCGAGATGGCCGTGGACCGTGGAACTGGAAGAGAGCCCGACCGCCTCGGCGATTTCCCGCACCGAAGGGGGATACCCTTTCTCTTTCACGTTCTTTTTTATAAAATCAAAGATTTCGATCTGCCTTTTGGACAATTTGGACATATTTTCCACCTTCCAGCCGTATTTATTTACTAGTATAGCATATCTCCATGCGGCGAACAAACATCCGTTCGCTTTTTCCTTGACACAAAACATATGTTCGGTATATGATAAATGCGAACATACATTCGTACGGGGTGATAGGCGTGTCGGTTTCCAAGGTGTTTGAAAAATATGGCTATGTGATTCTGCTGTTTGTTGTCGCCTTTATTTGCATGCTGTTTTTTGTCGAGACGTTGGAAAAGGGAGATCACGGTTCTTCAAGCGAGACGGCGGTTCTTTGGAAAGCGGCGGACGAAAGCGGGCAATGGTGATCGGCAAAATGCATCGGCCTGTCTTTCGTTCTTTTTTTATGCTAAAATGATAGGGATAAACGGGAAGGCAACATGAATCGAAAAAGAAAAGAGGGAAAGGCATGCTGTCGAAGGAGAAGATCGAAAGGATCAACGCGCTGGCGCGGAAAAAGAAGCGGGAAGGGCTGACGCCCGAAGAGGAAATCGAGCAGAAGAACCTGAGAAAGGAATACCTCGCCGATTTCCGCCGAATGATGGAAATGACCTTGGAAAGGGTCAACGTCTACGACCCGCTGGGAAATGACGTGACGCCTGAGGCGGTTAAAATAAAGAAGAAATTTATGCAATGATTTCGGCCGATGGCGGGGATCCCGTTATCGGCGGCGGTCGGACCGCATGCGATTGTCCGCATCTTCGCAGCGGAACCGCCGGAGCGGCCGTTTGTTTTTTCCCCCATTTCCCCCTGAAGACCCCCGAGCCGGAAGGCGGTCACTCCGCCGCCTTTTCGGTGCGGCCCGTTCTTCCGGCCGAACGGGGCCGGAGAAAATTTCCCGAAAATGGTTTCCCGTCCCGCCGGAAAAACCGGCCGGAGGGCGGAAAATGATCAAATTGGTAAAATTCTTTTAACAGCCGATGATTTTTCCGTTTTTAGGTTGTTGGAACGGACGAGGAAAGCTAATATTAGAAATGAAGGAACAATCTGGAGGAAAGGGCTGATTCCATGTTTACCGAAAAAGATCAATTGGCCGTCGCGACGATCCGCGCCTTGTCGATCGATGCCATCGAGAAAGCGAATTCAGGCCACCCCGGCATGCCGATGGGAAGCGCGCCGATGGCCTATTGCTTATGGACCCGTTTCATGAACCATAATCCGAAAAATCCGAAGTGGTTCAACCGCGACCGGTTCGTATTGTCCGCGGGCCACGGTTCGATGCTGTTATACAGCCTTCTTCATCTGTCCGGCTACGATGTGACGATGGAAGACATCAAAAATTTCCGCCAATGGGGCAGCAAGACCCCCGGCCATCCCGAATACGGCCATACCCCGGGCGTTGACGCGACCACCGGTCCCTTGGGACAAGGGATCGCGATGGCCGTCGGCATGGCGATGGCGGAACGCCATTTGGCCGCCCTGTACAACAAGGACAATTACCCCGTCATTGACCATTATACATACGCCATTTGCGGGGACGGAGATTTAATGGAAGGCGTTTCGGCAGAGGCTGCCTCCCTCGCCGGCCATTTGAAACTCGGACGCTTGATCGTCCTGTACGACTCCAATGACATCTCTTTGGACGGGGACTTGAACAAGGCCTTTTCCGAGAGCGTTAAAGACCGTTTCATCGCTTACGGCTGGCACTATCTCCGCGTGGATGACGGAAACGATTTGGAAGCCATCGCCAAAGCGATCGAAGCGGCCAGGGAGGAAAAGGAACGGCCGACCTTGATCGAAGTGAAAACGGTCATCGGGTACGGCGCCCCCAACAAGGCCGGAACGAGCGAAGTCCACGGCGCGCCTTTGGGCAAAGAGGAGGCGAAACTGGCCAAGGCGGCCTATCGATGGGATTTTGAGGAATTCCACGTTCCCGATGAAGTGTATGAACATTTCCGCAGCCAAGTGCTGGCAAGAGGGGAACAGAAGGAAAAAGAATGGAATGAACTGCTGGAAAACTATAAACGCGCCTTCCCCGAGCTGGGGCGGGAACTGGAACTGGCCATCGAAGGGAAATTGCCCGAAGGCTGGGACAGCGAGATCCCCGTCTATGAAGAAGGGAAAAGTTTGGCGACCCGCGCCTCCTCCGGCGAAGTACTGAACGGGATCGCGAAGAAATTGCGCTATTTCTTCGGGGGATCGGCGGACTTGGCCAGCTCCAACAAAACGACGATCAAGGGAGACAAGGATTTTCTCCCCGGCTCCTACGAAGGAAGGAATATTTGGTTCGGCGTGCGGGAATTTGCCATGGGCGCCATATTGAACGGGATGGCCCTCCATGGGGGATTGAAGGTTTTCGGCGGTACTTTCTTCGTCTTTTCCGATTACATGCGTCCGGCCATCCGCCTTGCCGCGTTGATGGGACTCCCCGTCACCTACGTCTTGACCCATGACAGCATCGCCGTCGGGGAAGACGGGCCGACCCACGAACCCGTCGAACACTTGGCCTCCTTCAGGGCCATGCCCAATCTCTCCGTCATTCGCCCGGCCGACGGCAACGAAACGGCGGCGGCGTGGCGGCTGGCCCTGTTATCGGAAAAAACGCCGACGGCGCTCGTCTTGTCCCGGCAAAATCTGCCGAATTTGAAAGGGACGAAGGAAAAGGCGGCTGAAGGCGTTTCGAGGGGCGCCTACATCCTTTCGCCTTCGGAAAAGGAAATCCCGGATGTCCTCCTGTTGGCCTCCGGATCGGAAGTTTCCCTGGCCGTCTCCGCCCAGGAAAAATTGCGGGAATCCGGTATCGACGCCGCGGTCATCAGCATGCCTTCCTGGGACCGCTTCGAGGCCCAGCCGGAAGCATACAAAGAAGAGGTTTTGCCGAAACGGGTGAAAAAGCGCCTGGCGATCGAAATGGGTTCATCCCTCGGCTGGCACCGTTATGTCGGAGAGGAAGGAAGGGTGCTGTCCATCGAACGGTTCGGCGCTTCCGCACCGGGGGAAACCATCGTCAAAGAATATGGGTTCACGGTGGAAAATATCGTACGGATCGTAAAGGAACTGCTCGCCTGAGCGGAAGGAACCTTCCGACGGTGTCCCAAAAGCGTTCGCGTCGCGTTCGCTTTTGGGACATTTTTTTGGGAAACAAAGAGGAAAACCGTTCCTTATTGGTGGAATGGAGTCACAACGCCGTCCTCTTTTTCCCCCATTCGCGGTTCATACTCAAATCAATGATTCTGAGGGAAGAATTTTATGGGCTAATCCATAAGCAACTCAAGATTTGTTTGTAAAGCCGGCAAACTTTAGGTCTCTCGGAACACGAACCCCATACGAGGCTGGGCCTCACCGGACGAGTCTGCGAAACAACTTAACAACTTTTCATGCACATCGAAAAGCACCCGTCGTGGTGTTTTTTCTGGTGCACCCGGCATAGGTGCCATCTAGCGGGTGAAATTCCCGGACCGCGAAGGGAGAAGCGGCGATCAGCCAACGAAAGGGTGTACGCGGCGGAGCGGAATCCGAAGGAGGCGGGCAAAACGGATCTTTTCTTTGCCGAAGGGGAGTAGATAAATAGAAGGAAAGATTGCGCCCTTGCCCGGGGAGGTCTGACCGGTACGCCGATCGAGTCGGTCAGCCCTCCGGAAATGGGCTGTTGAGCAACCGCAGCGGTCATGGGACAAATGAAGTTGCTCCCCGCTTGGAAGGACCGAACAACCAAAGGGAGTGTCGCGCACACAGTGACGGAGACAATCCGGAAGGACTTCCTCGGAGCCGGCAGCGGGGAAAACCTTCCCCGGGCGTCGCCTTTGCCGATGAAGAGGAAAAGGGCGGAAAGGTTTTCGGATTTCCCGTTCCTCCGGTACATATGTTCGGTTTTCCCCTCGGTTATTTTTTTGTATACTAAAAGAAAAATCCCGCTTTTTTAGCAGTAAACCGGGGTTGTTTTGCCGATTCCGCCGATGGGGGTTGGTTCCCGTTTGCGGGATTTCCTCCGCATATCCGGGAGATTTTTCCCAAATATTCGGACAGGCTTTTTTTATTCCTTCATTTTTGCTCTTCGCCGATCGAAGCCCCGTATCTTTCCTCGGCTTATCTTGGCTTCCTGGGATGTTCCGTTTGCAGCCGGACCGGATCAACATCGGGATGAGGGTGGATGAGATGAAGCGATATGAAATGTATCTGATCGATGAACAGGTGGCCGATTTTTTTTACGGCAGGGAAAGGAAATTCTATAACCTGTTTAAAGAATATGAAGGATCTGCGCCTCCGAAAAAAGAGATTTTGGAAAAACAAATCGATTTCATCACCAAACCGATCCCCGTCTTAACAATCCACTCGCAAATCATTCGGCTGCTGGAAGGCCGGCAGGATTTTTACATCCGCCAAGGCAAATTGGTGATCGAAAACCATCGCGGGAAGGCTTGCCTTCAAATCGATCAGCGCGCCATTCTCCTCGAATCCAACGGATATGGGGAAGGGGAAAACCCCTTTCTGGATTTGCTGAAGAAAACGGAGTACAATTTTTTGGCCATCGACAGGGAAAACGGGCGGTACGGCTGGCTGAAACCGTTGAAAAGGGGCCTGCGCCTGTAACGGATCCTTCCGGTGTATGGGAAAAAATAACGGTTCCCGTATTGTAAAATGCCCGTACGTTTAGTACACTTGAAAATAGACAACATGAAGGAGGAAATGGTATGTGGGAGCTCGTTCTAGTAGGTATTCTGGCATTGCTCGCCGGAGTAGCGCTAGGATTTTTTATCGCAAGAAAATATATGATGAATTACTTGAAAAAAAACCCGCCCATCAATGAACAAATGATCCGCGTCATGATGATGCAAATGGGCATGAAGCCCTCGCAAAAGAAAATCAATCAAATGATGCAGGCAATTAACAAACAAATGTCAAGCAAATAAATGTTTGGTTTCCGCGAGAAGCGCAAGGGATCGATCATCCGTTCAAGAAAAATCGCCTTTTCGATTGAGGATTTATTCGTCAATGAAAAGGTGATTTTTTAATTTTTGCAGGAAAAAGTCAATCTTCCTTCTTGTGTGAAAATTTGTTAAACTATTGAACATGAGTAACGCAAATGGCGGAGGATCCACATGCGAATCTTTATCGATTTAGGTTGGTTTTTCAGACAGGAGAAAAAATCCTATCTTATCGGGGTGACGCTGCTTCTGGTCATCGCCGTACTGCAGCTGGTCCCCCCGAAAATCATCGGGTACGCCGCGGATGCGGTGGCATCCAGGACCATCGGCCCGAAAACCCTGGCCTTCTACATCGGCACTTTAATCCTTTGCGGCGGGATCATGTACGTGCTCAGGTATTACTGGCGGATCTACATCTTCGGTTCGAGCCTGAAGCTCGCCCGTCAGCTGCGCAGCCGCCTTTATGCCCATTTGACGAAGATGAGCCCGTCTTTTTACCAAAGGAAAAGGATCGGAGACCTCATGGCCCATGCCACGAATGACATCCAGGCGATTCAGATGACCGCCGGAGCCGGCGTTTTGACGCTGGTTGATTCCCTTGCCACCGGCGGTTTTGTCGTCGCGGCCATGGCGCTGACGATCAGCTGGAAACTGACGTCCATCGCTTTGATTCCGATCCCGCTTCTCGCCGTGCTGACGAGCTGGTACGGGAAGAAGCTCCATGAACGGTTTGACAAGGCCCAGGCGGCCTTTTCCGAGCTGAACGATAAAACCCAGGAGAGCATATCCGGCATCAAGGTAACGAAGGCTTTCGGCCAAGAACGGGAGGAAGTGGCCTCCTTTTCGGAACTCTCCGGGGACGTGGTCAAAAAGAATATCGCCGTGGCCCGGATCGACGCCCTCTATGATCCGACGATCACGGCGGTCATCGGCGTCTCTTTTTTCCTTTCCGTCGCCTTTGGGGCGAAATTTGTCGTTGACGGCGAGATGACCATCGGGCAATTGATATCTTTTACCACCTATTTGGGGATGCTCATTTGGCCGATGCTGGCATTGGGCTGGTTTTTCAACATCGTGGAACGGGGGAGCGCCTCCTATGCGCGGGTGTCCCGGCTGCTGGAGGAAGACATCGAGATCCGGGACCGGGAGGGGGGCCATGAAATTGAACGGAAAGACCTCAGCTTTCACATCCGTTCCTTCGCCTACCCGAACAATCCGGAGCGGATCGTGCTGGAGGATATCCAACTCCGGCTGGAGGAAGGCCAAACCCTCGGCATCGCCGGGCGGACCGGTTCGGGAAAGACCGCATTATTGCGGTTATTGATCCGGGATTTTGAAGGGTACGACGGGGAGATTTTGCTCGGCGGGAAAAGGATCCAGGATTATCCCCTGGAAACCTACCGCAGCCTGTTCGGCTACGTGCCCCAGGACCATTTTCTCTTTTCCGCCTCGATCCTGGAAAACATCGCCTTTGCCAAACCGGACGCGACGATGGAAGAGGTCGAACGGGCCGCGAAACTCGCCTGCATCCACGAGGAAATCCTGTCTTTTCCCGAAGGCTATCAAACCCTTGTCGGCGAACGGGGGGTATCCCTCTCCGGCGGACAAAAACAGCGCATTTCCATCGCCCGCGCCCTGTTATTGAACCCGGAGATCCTCATTTTGGACGACTGCCTCTCCGCCGTTGACGCGAAAACGGAGGAAGCGATCCTGCAATCGTTAAAGGAAATCCGGAAAGGCAAGACGACGATCATTTCTTCCCATCGGATCAGCGCCATCCGCCATGCCGATCTGATCCTCGTCCTCGAAGGGGGAAAAATTGTCGAGCGGGGCACCCACGGCGCGCTGATGGCGGAAAACGGCCGTTACAAAAAGATGTATATGCAGCAACAACTGGAAACTTTGGTGGAGAAAGGGGGGTAAGGCGGTGGAAAACGTTACGGCGGAAAACGGCCGGAAGGACATGCGGGAAAAAACCGGCCATTTCAAGGTGTTTCTGCGGCTATTGAAATATGCGAAGCCCCATGCCAAAAGCATGGCCGCGGCCTTTTTCCTCCTCGGGTTGGCCACCCTTGGGGAAGTGATCGGCCCGATCTTGATCAAGATATTCATCGACGACCATGTGGCGCCGCGAAATTTTGACTGGCAAAGGATCGGCCTTTTGGCTGCCGGCTTTCTTTTTATCCAGTTCGCCAACAGCGTCATCCTCTATTTGCAATCGTTAAAATTTCAGACGATCGCCTTAAAGATCATCCAGCAGCTGCGGATCGACGTGTTTGCCAAGGTGCAGGCCCTCGGGATGAAATTTTTTGACAGGACCCCGACGGGCGCCATCGTCTCGCGGGTGACGAACGATACCGAAGCGATTAAAGAGATGTTCGTCAGCGTTTTGGCGGTATTTATCCAGAGCGCCTTTTTGCTGATCGGCATTTTTATTGCGATGTTTTCCCTTGATTTTGTGCTGGCCTTGTATTGTTTGTTGTTTTTGCCGCTCATCTTCCTGATCATTCATTTTTACCGGAAATTCAGCTCCGAATTTTATCAGGAACAAAGGGAACGGCTGAGCCAGTTGAACGCGAAGCTGAACGAATCGCTGCAAGGGATGGGGATCATCCAAATCTTCCGCCAGGAAAAGCGGATGCGCCGGGAATTCGATGCCATCAACGAAAAGCATTTTGACGCGGGGATGCGGACGGTAAAGGTGAACGGCCTCCTGCTCCGCCCCGCCGTCGATTTGGTGTATATCCTCGCCGTCATCATCCTGCTCACCTATTTCGGCATCACCTCTTGGTCCGAATCGGTGGAAGTGGGGGTTATTTTCGCCTTTGTCAACTACATCAACCGATTTTTCGAACCGGTCAACCAGGTGATGGAGCAATTGAGCTTTTTTCAGCAATCGATCGTTTCCGCCGCGCGGGTGTTCCGCCTTCTCGACGAAAAGGAAATGTCCCCGGAACAGCATCCCGAAGGGAAGGCCGTCATTGAAAGGGGAGAAATCGAATTCAGAAACGTTTCCTTTTCCTACGACGGCAAGAAGGATGTGTTAAAAAACATCAGCTTTACCGTCCGGCCCGGGGAAACGGTCGCCATCGTCGGGCAGACGGGAAGCGGGAAAAGCTCGATCATCAATTTGTTTATGCGGTTTTATGAATTCGACAGGGGAGACATTTTGATCGACGGCCGGTCGATCAAGAGCTACGGAAAGGAGGAGCTGCGGAAAAAGATCGGCCTCGTCCTCCAAGATCCCTTCATGTATTACGGATCGATCAAATACAATATCCGCCTGAACAACCCGGAGATCAGCGACGGGGAGATCGTGGAGTCCGCCAAATTCGTGCAGGCCCATCCGTTCATTGAAAAACTGCCCGGCGGTTACGACCACATCGTTTCCGAACGGGGGTCGACCCTTTCCACCGGCCAGCGGCAGCTGATCACCTTTGCCAGGGCGATTGCCGCCAATCCGAAGATCTTGATTTTGGATGAGGCCACATCGAATATCGACACGGAAACCGAAGAGGCGATCCAGACGGCGCTGGAGAAGATGCGAAAGGGACGGACGACGATCGCCATCGCCCACCGGCTGTCGACGATTCAAAATGCGGACTTGATCCTCGTCCTCCATAAGGGGGAAATCGTCGAAAGGGGAACCCATCCGGAGCTTCTGGCCAAGAAGGGGCTTTATTATAAAATGTATTTGCTACAAAACGGCTTGACCGAGAAAATGGATGAATTGTTGGTCCAAGGGGAAAGATGAGAGCCGCGGCGCCCGGGCGGGGCTAAAAATGCCCTCCGGGAAACCGCGGCTTTTCTTCAAGTCTTCTTTCGGCTTCCTCCCGAAAAGCGGGAACTTTCGTCCCGTTCCGGATCCGGGAACATTTGCCGGGATACGGGACAGGCCACACGGTAAGTTTCGGTCCTTCCTCCGGAGAGGCTTGCGCGGGCAAGACTGGAAATAGTTTCTAAAAGGGGCGGGAGATTGATCCGATGCCGCCTTGCGCCGCGGCGCCGAGAAATCGTTTCCAGCAAATGGGCGGGGCGGGATGCCGGGGCAAGGGCCCGCGCCGCATGCCGGATGAAGATTGTCCAGCGGCCGTCCCGGATCCTGAACGGCGCCCCCAAACTTGAAAGGATTTTGGTGTATAATAAAAGTGCCTGTTTCCTGCATCCGTTCCGGCTGCGGAAAGGATGAGAGGGGAAGGAACTTGGGAAGCGTAAAAAGGGGCAGGGACGGGGCGATTCCGAAACGGGGATGACAGGATTTCAGGAAGGATGCTTTCGAAAACGGAAAAACGTCATCCATATTGGGGTGAAAGGCATGGATTTTGTTCCGATAACGATCTTGAATTTGGATGATACCTATCCTTCACAGAAACGGCTGTTGACACTTCCCCACCGGTGGATCGACATGTCGGATATCCGCTCGACGAACATGATCGCCGACCCGTTTTCCGTCAAGGCGATCCAATCCCGGCTTTCCCGATGGGAAGGGCCTTCTGTCGTATTTTTGGGCAGCGGGAATTACCACTATATCACCTATCTTCTATTAAAAAAGATAACCGTCCCCTTCACCCTTGTCCTCTTCGACCGGCACACCGACCTCGGCCAAATGGAAGACGATTATCTTTCCTGCGGTTCCTGGGTTTCCTTCGCCTTGAAAATCCCTTTCTGCCGAAAGGTGCTCATCATCGGTCCTCCAAAGAATGTCCGTACGCCGAAGCTCTCCGTTTTTTCCACCGATCAAGCCGACCTGAATAAAAAATTTTTGCGGGAAATTGCCGGGCGTGATATTTACATCAGTATCGATAAAGATGTTTTGTCGGAAACTTGCGCGGTGACGAATTGGGACCAGGGGGAGCTCACCCTCGATGAATTGCTCGCTTTTCTGGAAGCCCTGTTTGCCGAAAAGCGGGTCATCGGGATGGACGTATGCGGGGAATACCCGAAAGCTTCCATATCCCCGTGGGATCCGCTGGTGATGCGGGCGACAAAAATCAATGAAAAGGCAAATTTACAAATCGCCCGCCATTATTTACAATATATGAAGAAAAACCGGAAAATCTTTTAATACGATCCCCCCGCCGGACCGTTATGTTTCCTGTGGCTTACAAAGCGACAGTCCCAGGGACTCCGCTGCCTTCCGGTCTATTCCTTTTCCCCGGGGACGCTGTTTTCGCCGAAAGATCCAGGAATCCAATGAAGAAACAGGTGCAGCTTAATGAAAATAAAAGGATTATTGTTTTGGACGCCGATCCTTTGGCTTGCTTTCCATCCCCAGGCGGCGTGGGGGGAAGAACGAGCGGATCTCCCCATCCAAAGCGATTCCGCCGTTTTGATGGAGGCAAAATCGGGAACGGTCCTTTATGAAAAAAACGGGCATAAAAAGGAATATCCCGCCAGCATAACAAAGATCGCCACGGCCATCTACGCCATCGAAAAGGGGAACCTTTCGGATACGGTCGAAATCAGCGAAAGGGCGACGCAAGTCGACGGGACGAGGGTCTATTTGGAGCCGGGGGAGAAAATGACCCTGGAACAGCTGATCACCGGGATGGTCATCAATTCGGGGAATGATGCCGCGGAAGCGATCGCCGAATACCTGGACGGGTCCGTTGAGCATTTTTCCGCGAATTTGAACCGCTTTTTGACGGAAAAAACGGGCGTCATCAATACCCATTTCACCAACCCCCACGGGCTTTACGATCCCGGCCATTATACGACCGCTTATGACATGGCGCGGATCACCCGCTATGCCATGGAAAACGGAAAATTCAGGCGGATCTTCGGTTTAAAGGAATATCCGTGGAACGGAAAAGGCTGGAAGACGATCTTGCATACCCACCACCGGCTGCTGAAAGGCGAATTTCCCGCCGAAGGCATCACCGGGGGGAAGACCGGATTCGTCAACGAATCGGGGCATACCCTCGTAACGACGGCGGAAAAAGACGGCATGGCGCTTATTGCCGTGACGATGAATACGCCTTATAAAAACGTTCCATATACCGATACGCTGAAAATGCTGGATTACGGCTTTCAAAATTTTACGGTGGAGAAGGTGACGGGCCAAACGCTTTTCCCCGCGGAAAACGGCGAATACTTCCTGCCGCACGACGTGTACTACGTCTTGCCGAAGGGGGAAAGGGCGGAAACGGAGGTGGACCGTTCCGGGAATTTATTGATCAAATCCGCCGACGGGACGATTTTGCAGGCGGCGCCTTTGGAGAAGCTCAAACCGGCGGGCCGGGGAAAAATAGAAAAAGGGCCGGAGGAACATCGGGAACCCACCTCCTGGAACGGCATGTCGATTTTTTCCGGATTGTTGCTGCTTTTTACGTTCATTTTCGGAAGCCGGCTGCTGTTGAAATTATAGCGGGGGAGGTAACCGGAGGGGAGGCGCCTGCGGTCGTCCGGGCCGTCCCGGGATCCTGTTCAAAAAAATGTAACAATTCCCCGTTGCATTTTTCTGGGCATTTCCCCGGATGTTTTGTAAAATCAATGTAACGATTGGTGCCACAGCGGAAAGGGTGTCGGGATTGGTTGACATAAACGTCTTTCTTGCGTTCGGAGCCGGTTTTTTAAGCTTTATTTCCCCGTGCTGCCTCCCTCTGTACCCGGCGTTCTTGTCTTACATCACGGGCATGAGCGTGGGCGAATTGCAGGAAGAGAACGCGCTGCTCCAAAAGCGGAGCCTGCTCCATACCTTGTTTTTTTTGCTCGGATTTTCCGTCGTTTTTATCGCCCTCGGCTTCGGGACGTCCTTTATCGGTTCCTTCTTTACCCAATATAAAGACTTGATCCGGCAGCTGGGGGCCGTCTTCATCGTCTTTTTCGGGCTGGTGATCCTCGGGCTGTTTCGCCCGGCCTTTCTCATGAAGGACCGGAGAATCCAGTTCAGCAAACGCCCTTCCGGCTATCTCGGGTCCGCGGTTATCGGGCTCGCCTTTGCGGCGGGCTGGACGCCCTGCACCGGTCCCATTTTGGCGTCGGTCATTTTTCTCGCGTCGACCAATCCGGGTTTCGCCGTCCTTTATATGATCGCCTATGTCCTCGGGTTCTCCCTTCCTTTCCTTCTTTTGTCCTTCTTTATCGGAAAACTGCAATGGATCCGCAGGCACAGCGCGCCGATCATGAAGGCGGGGGGAGCCCTCATGGTGGCTGTCGGCGTCATGCTGTACTTTGATTGGATGAACCTTTTCATCCAATGGCTGAATCCGTTGTTCGGCGGCTTTACGGGTTTTTAACCGGCGAATCCCTGCATGCAAATGGGAGGAAGGCTTCGTGGGAAGAATCCTGATCGTGGATGATGCAAAATTTTTGCGGATGACGTTAAGAAGGATCATTGAAAAGACGGAACACATCGTCGTCGGGGAGGCGAAAAACGGGGAAGAAGCGGTTGAACTGTACCGGGAACTTCTCCCCGACCTCGTGTTTATGGATATCACCATGCCCGTAAAAAGCGGCTTGGCGGCGTTGAAGGAGATCCGGGAAGCATTCCCGGATGCGAAAGTGATCATTTGTTCGGCCCTAAGCCAGCAAAAGATGGTGTACGCGGCGATTAAAGCGGGGGCGAAGGATTTTGTCGTCAAGCCGTTTGAGGAATCCCAGATTTTGGACGCCATCCAGCGGATATTTGAAAAAAATCCATGACATTAAAAAATACCCAACATTAAAAGAATGCTGGGTATTTTTTATTGGAATAAATGTTCATAAGGTTTCGTGTCGATCTGCAGTTCCGCCAATTTTTTCCTTAAAAATTTATGGTCCCGTTTCGGCGTGGCGATGATGTAGCCCCGGATGATCAAATCCAAGGTCATTTGTTTCGCGTTTTCCTTGAGCGCCAACTCCCCGATTTTTCCCGCGATTTTTTGTTTGGCGACGGGGCGGAACAATTCGGGAACCGGCTTCACCAGTTCCTCTAGAAACTCTTTCTGCTCGTCATTCCATAAATGCAGCGTCTTTTCCACATAATACCTTTCCCAGTCGAGATCGGATTTCCCATCCTTTTTCGGCATGCTCTTCAGAAACTTGCGGAACATAAAAAATCCGCCGACGGCAAAGGAAAACAGCAAAAAAAAGATCCAGAACAGCATAAACCAAAGAAACCAGCCGGTCAACATCGTTACACACCCCAAATACTCCGCTTCCGTTCATCCTTAATTATAATGCCTGTCTTCCGGGAAGGCAATTTTTCCGCGCAAGCATCCTTCATCTCCCCATAGCCCTTATCGGACGGTCTTTCCTATATATAAGATGAAAGGGGGTGGGAGAGGTGGCAGCTTCCTCGTTGATCGATGCGAATCTCCGGCTCGTGTATGAAGCCGGCCGGAACGAAAAAGGGGAGCCTGTATTGAAGACAAAGGGGTATAACAATGTGAAGGTTTCGGCGACGACGGATCAAATTTTCCAAGCCGCCCAGGCGATCGCCTCCCTTTGCGCATTGCCCCTGTTTACCATCGAGCGGACGAACGTGGAGGAAATCTTGGGATGATGGAGAGGAAGGAGGGGAAAAGATGGCGAAAACATTGATGCTGTATTTTTTGACCGGGTCGGGAAAAACGGTGAGCCTGTCCGTCAATGACCCGAAGGAACCCCTGAACGGCGACGAAATCAAAAGCGCCATGGAGCAAATCATAGCCGCGGACGTTTTTGAAGCGAAGGGGGAATCCCTGGCTGCCGTAAAAGAGGCCCGGCTCGTCGACCGGAACGTGGAAATTTTCCCGATGTCGTAAACTTCCGTCAGGGGAACGGCCGGTCTGTTGACCGGCGTTTCCCCCGTTTATCCGATGAAAAGGAGGTTCCCCATGGCCGACTGGCTGCCCTTGATCAGCGATTTCGGCTTTCCCGCGGCCGTGACGCTGTTTTTGCTTTACCGGATCGAAGCGAAACTGGACCAGGTGATCCGATCCATCGAAACGATGGCTGCCAAAATGGAAAAGCCGTGATCAACAAAAGAACGCCCCGTTTGGCGTTCTTTTGCCATTTCGGGAATGAAATTCCGGAAACGGAAAAGCGTCTATTGTTTATATTGGGGTTCTTCGCTTTCGATATAGGCTTGCCGGGATTTTAAACTTTCGAGGATCATTTGCTGCTGTTGGGCCAGGTTTTTAAACATCTGTTTTACGTTTTGATCCTGGGTGTCAAGGGTAAAGGAATGAAGGTTGGCAAGCACGGATTCACAGTTGGCGATGGTTTGGGCGATTTTTGTGCCGACAGTCATGATTTCACCTCCCGTCCTATTCCTATTTTCGCAATCGCCGCAAGTTCTATTCTTCCTTTATATTGTCAGTTATTGCCGGGATTTTTTCCACGGAAGGAGGGGGAATAGTAGTAATAGGAAAGCGTGGAAGCGGAAGTGAGATCAAGGCAGGAAGGTGAAAAAAATGGAAGTGATCGTCAGCCTCTTCATCAAGCCCGTCCTCGTCTTTTGCCTCGGATTTGCCGCCATTTACCTTTTCGGGAGAAAATCGGTGGCGGCGATGGACAATTTTGAATTGCTGCTCGTCATGATTGCCGCAGGCTTGTTCAGCGCTTCGCTGATTTCCTTTCGGATGTCCGCTGCTGTTCTGGCGCCGTTGGTGCTTGCCGGGCTTTATCTCCTTTTCCAATATCTTCTCTTGAAGCCGGCGGCGAAAGAATGGCTCGGCAGCCAGCCGACCGTCCTGATCAAAGACGGGGCGGTCGATTACCAGGCGCTGAAGAAGATCCGGATGCCCGTCGAGGATCTGCTTTCGCAAATCCGCTTGAAAGGGTTTTCCAATCCGAAGGACTTGGCTCTGGCTGCTTACGAGAACAACGGGATGATCAGCGTCATCCCCAACAGCCGGATCCGGCTGCTGCAGCCGGGGGATATGCAGATGGATCCCGAGCCGCCCTTCATCCCGATTCCCCTCATCGTCGACGGGGAAATCGTGGAGATCAATTTGCGATTTTTGAACAAGGATAAGATCTGGCTCAACCAGCAGTTGATGGCGAACGGGAGAAATCTGGATGATCTGGCGGATATCGCCCTCGCCCTGTACAATCAGGATGGGACGGTACAAATCCATTGGAAGAATCAAACCCCCAAGCTGACCTCCGGACCCTATGGCTATAAGCCGGGAATCGAAAAGGGATGATGGGAGGGGAATTTGGCCGTGGAGGGGAGAGATTTCCGCTCCTTCAAAATGAAGCGGGGATAAAGGCCGGCGCGGAAGCAACGGCCCGTCCCCATCCGGCCGAAAGAAAACTAAGTGCCCTTTTCCGTTTCCGGTTCGATATGGATATGGGCATAGGTAATATGATGTTTTTTCGCCAGCGTCTCTTCCACGAGATCGGCGATATCGTGCCCTTCTTTGATGGAAAGTTCCGGGTTGACGGAGATGGTGATGTCCACGAACGTCCGGTTGCCGAGCATTCTCGCCCGCAAGCTTTTCACGTCGAGCACCCCGTCGATCGACCGGACCGTTTCATGGATGGCGCTTAGTTCCTTTTGATCGAAGCCGTCCGACAAAAAGTACAGGGTCTGCCGGAAGATGTCCCAGGCGGTTTTCAAGATGACGAGCCCGACGACGGCGGCCGCCAAAGGATCGAGCCAGGGCATGCGGAAGCGGGCGCCGATGATCCCGATCAGGGCGCCGACGCTGACCAGCGTATCGGAAAGGTTATCGTAAGAAGCGGCGAGCAGTCCCTGGCTGTTTATTTTCTTTGCCAAGCGGAAATTCAACCGGAAAACGAGCAGCATGACGACGGCGCCGAGCAAGGCGACCCAAGCCGTCGACCAATCGGGGGGAACCTGCTCCCCGGAGAAAAATTTGCGGAAGGCGTCATACAGGACTTTTCCGCCGACGAAAAACATGAAAAAGGATGCAAACAAGGAAGCGATCGTTTCCGCCCGGAAATGGCCGTAACGGTGATCCTCATCCGGCGGCTTCCTGGCGATGATCAGCCCGGCCAAAATGGCCGCGTTTCCGATCACGTCCGACAAGTTGTTGAGCCCGTCCGCCTTCAATCCTTCCGAATGGCCGAGGCCGGCTGCGATGATTTTGACAACGGCGAGGCCGATGTAGGCGGCGATGCTGATCCAAATGCCTTTTTCCCCGATTTTCAGGTCCTCGTATTTTTCCAACATCCATTCCTCCAAAGTCTGCTTCGCGGGAGCGGTTTTCTCCGCATTTCCGCAGCGGACAGGTCCGCCGCCGTAAAAGCCGGTCCGCCCGCACCCGACTGCCTTCCTAGCATAACAGATAAGTGGGGAGTGGGTCTACAGAAAAAGTATTCACGCCATCCATAAAACCTTCCGGCTTATAAAAAAGTTGGCCGAGGCAAATCCCTTTTTCTGCGAAATGCCGGTATTTTGCCGCGGCGGATCGTACGGTGCCGTTTCTTCGGGGACTCCGAACGGGCCCCGGTTGTTGATTATTTGCCGAAAGGAGCGACCGTCCGGCGGGCGGCCCGTATCGTCTCATGCGGAGGATCGGAAATCGGGAAAAGGAAGGATGGACGGATCCGCCTTCCCCGGGGCCGGGCAGCATATCTCCCGATCGGCGCCAAGCCCGGCAGCCTGGACCCTTACATTAAAAAACCTGAGGCGTGAAAATGACGATTTTCCTCAGGTTTGTTATGAAATGGGACGGCAGGGCGCCGATTGGAACATTGGGGGGTTCGTTCCTGGCCGGTCTGGTCCAAGGCGGTTCATTTTCTTAACGAACCGGGGTCGCCGTCGATGTTGGCCGCTGCTCTTTCCGGTTTTTCACCGGTCATCCGCAGCAAGGCATAATTGATCAACCAAAAAACGGCGGGCGTGTAGGAAAACAAAAACAGTTGATACGCCAATGCGGGTTCCGGCATATTTCGTACATGGCCCCAACCGAATGAAGCGATCCAATAGACAAGCACGCCCAATTCAAAAAGAATCATATGAAGGATAAAAGACATTATATTTTTGTCGATTTTCATTTTTTTTAAAAGGGAATCGATCAAAAGAGAAACGGGAATACCGATCAGAAAAATCAACGGCACGACAGATCCAATCGTAATGATGAACACCTTTTGTATGATATCGAGAAAGTGTATTAAAAAGTTGCCGTTTCCGGCGGATTGGCTATTATTCGTTTCAATGACATAATATAAAAACCCGGAATTGAATGCGGTTAATATGCCGGCGATCATTTTGCATTTGAACTTTCTGGGCATGGCGTTCACCTATTTCCAAATGAGCAATGAGGAGAACGGGACCGTACTCCTGTTTTTCTTGGAACGACATCCCTGCTCATTTGTTTTGGCGGGCCTGGCCCTCCCATCGGCAGGGGATGTCTATCATCCATCCCTTGGCACTTTGACGTGCCCCGCAAAAAACCAATACCGGATCGGAACCGATCGGGGGGACGCCTGCATTCTCCATCATTTCATTGCGTTTTTATAATCCTCATTCGTGAAAAGACGGGTCATTCGATCAAGTCCTCCTATCTGTGTAAAATCCTGCTCCCAGTCAAGGGAACATCGCCTTCCGGAAATGGAACGGCTTTGCGCCC
>JAAROH010007723.1_pt1 | contig 44283 bp, 48 predicted proteins | sample 7248631 | NCBI WGS metagenome assembly JAAROH01 (sample SAMN09772309, study PRJNA484901) | compost metagenome | isolation source: Vermicomposting unit | place: India | reverse complement strand
GCTCTTGCGGCTCTGCTCTCGCCTAAAGGCTCGGCAATCGCCGAGTTTTCTTTATCAATAAAAATCCTTTTATTTTCTTTTCTTTTTCTTCTTTTTGTTAGGGGCTTGATATGACTTTCTATCTGTCCCTGATACTGCTTGGGTTGGCTGTGGTGTAACCGGGTATAATTTTCGTGTTAAATACGTTTGACCAATTAAGAATATACCACTAATCGTCCAGTAAACAGCCAAAGCTGATGCTGTTGATAATGAGGCAATTAAAATCATCGCCGGAGACATGATGCCCATCATTTTCATCATTTGCTGTTGTTGTTGTGCTTGTTGTTCGTTTTGACCAGGAGCAATATTTATCGGCGTTGTTGCCATGGAAACTTTAAATTGGAGAAAATAGGCAATACCTGCTAAGATCGCCATCCCCCAATCGGCTTCTCCCAGATTGAACCATAAAAACGAATGATCTGAAATCTCTGGAGATAGTCGGATGGCATAATAGAGCCCGGTCCAAACTGGAATTTGCAATAAAATTGGAAGACAACCCATATTCAACGGATTGAAATTATGTTTTTGATATAACGCCATCATTTCTTGCTGGATTTTGACTTGTTCTTCCTTTGTTTTTGCAGCTTTTAACCGTGCTTGGATTGCTTCCATTTCCGGTTTCATAACCTCCATTTTCTCACGCATTTCTTTTTGTTTCTTAGCTGTGTTTAATGCAAATGGAAGAAGAACCGTTCTTAAGATAATGGTAATGACAATGATAGCAATTCCGTAACTATTTCCAAAAAATTCTCCTAATGCCTTAATAGTAATAATAAATGGTCTGACAAGATAGTCATGAAAGGCGGCACCTTCCGTTTGGGCTGCTGCACATCCGGACAATAAAATAACGGTCAGCAGTAATGAAATAGATAGAAAAAACGATTTTCTTTTTTTCAATATTATTCCTCCTCTTGGTTCTCTAGTCTGTTTTAGGATTGAAGGAAGAATAATCCGTCAGGTTCATCTGCACTACTACTTTCTTTCCTTCGAATGGTTTTTGGCAACCATAGTAAAAAAATATCCAATCGATTGATCGCTCGATGATTTAGATTGGGATCCCCAACAACTGGAAATGTATCAATATTTTTTAATGGATATTTGGAAGTATGAATTTGTGACCATTGTTTGTAAATAAAAATTAATAAATAGAGCAAGACAAATACATAAGACGAATAAATAAAAAGATCTTGATACGTTTGTGTCAACATTTCTATCATAGGTTAAACCCCTTATTTTTCATTTCCATCATCATTCATTTTATTTCAAAACAGGATAATTATAAAGTGTTTAGATACAATCATCCTCAACCATTGAAACGATTACCATTTTATATGAAGTTCATCCATGAAGTCAAGATTGCCTGCAATCTTGTAAAAAAAATTCCTCTTCTAAAATAATGCCATATTTCATATCTATTAGTAAACAACGAATTTTAATAGGTGGTCTTAAAATGAAGCAAATAGTAAAATTCCTCTTCTTTCTATTTTCTCTTATATCAGTAATAGCAACTGTTGTTACTAGTCAATCAAATTTATTCTTTTCAAGTTTTTTTTTACAGGAAATTCAAGATGATAAAACAGATTCAGAGATATTTTTAAGAATGATAGCTTCAGAGAACCATTATTATTCGAAAATGTTAACAAATGAAGATCATTCTCTTTTTACCAATGCGATTAAAATTGCAACAAATATTAATATAAAAGATGTTCGAAGTTTGATATTCGATGAGGTGCCGGGATTATTTGCCATGACATCCGATATTTTAGTAGCAGGAGAAGGTACAGATTTTACCAATTTACCAATTGAATCCTCCCCGCCGATTGAAGAAGTTTTAAAAGACCGAGAAATTGTTGAAGGAAGCTTGGATAATCTTGGTGGTGATGAGGCAACACCACCTGTCAAAAAGCCGGAAAAAAATACGGTATTTATTTATCATTCTCATAGTAGAGAATCATTTCTACCCCACTTAAAAGACGCTAATGGCGCTTCCGATGCACAGCATAAAGAAGTGAATATTACCATGGTCGGGGAACGATTAGGGAAAAAATTAATGGAAAAAGGGATTGGAGCCGTCACTGATAAAACGGATATCCCGCAATTATTGGCTGAAAAAGGTTGGAAATACCCGAAATCATACGAAGCATCTCGGGAAGTTGTCCAACAAGCATTAGCTCAAAATAATGATTTTACGTATTTAATTGATGTTCATCGTGACAGTGCGAAAAGGGAAACAACAACGACTGAAATCAATGGGAAAAATTACGCAAAACTATATTTTATTGTTGGGAAGGCTCATCCAAATTATGAACAAAACGAAAAAATTGCCCTTGAATTAAATCAAAAGCTGAAAGAAAAATACCCGAGTTTATCTCGAGGCGTATACAGTAAAGATAAAAATGAAGGTAACGGTGTATATAATCAGGATCTTTCGCCAAATGCGATTTTAATCGAAGTTGGCGGACCGGAAAATACATTGGAAGAAATGTTTAATACAATCGATGTATTAGCTGAAATTTTTGCCGATTACTACTGGGAAAAAACGGATGCAGTAGAGGTAAATAATTAATTAATGAAAAAGCACAAATAGAACCCGCTTAGCAACCGGAGTTAGACAAATTTGGAGGTTTGTAAAAAAGCCGGCTCTTGCTTTGGCCGGCTTTTTTACAACCATTTTACTTTCGGTTCGGTTTTGTCTTTGATCCGCTTGATATTCGCTCGGTGACGGTAAAAAATGAATCCGCTTAATAAGAATACGATAATAATTAATGGGATATCTCTCGCAAATAAAGAATAAATAATGGCAACAACAGCTGCGACCATTGAAGATAAAGAAACATATTTTGATAAATACAATGTAATGATGAAAGCAAGAATGAGAATGATAAAAAGCACCGGCTCATAATACAAAATTACACCGCCTGAGGTTGCTACCGCTTTTCCCCCTCGAAAATTAGCGAATATAGGGTACATATGACCGAACGCAGCAACTGCACCGATAATTAAAGGGGAAATTGACCATTCTAAAGATATTTGAAAGTAGGAAAATATATCAGAAAGTCCGGTAGCCAAAGTTCCTTTTAATATATCAGCTACCATAACGACAATTCCGGCTTTCACTCCCAGTGTACGAAAAGTGTTCGTTGCTCCCAAATTCCCGCTTCCATGTTCGCGAATATCAGTATTATAAAAAACTTTCCCGATAATTAGCCCTGAGGGAATTGACCCGATCAAATACGCCAAAACAAATAAAATCAAGGTGTTCATCATAAATTACCCCTTTAAAAAACAAATGGACTCTTTTATGATTATACACAAACAATAAAGTTTTTAATAGTCATTAAATTGATGTTTGGTCGGGTTTTTTGTACTTATCATGAAAAAAAGCCGACTTTTGTCGACTTTTTTCCTACTATTTTGGTAACCATGTTATAATGTTATATATTTCCATTTATTATTCGGGAGTTTGTCTATTCAATATACTGCTGAAAAATAAACAACCATCAGCAAAACCTTGTTTAAACATTTTTAAATCATATTCATCGCTCGTTTGAAAAATAACGTCTCTCATTTGTGCAGCTAAGTATTTTTTTTCTTCAGGAAGATAGTGTTCGATTTGATTTATGTATTCTTCCCATTTGTCACGGGATTTTGAGCATGCTTTATTATGAAACTGCATGCGAATATACTCAATTCTTTCCAGTGCAATTTGGTTAAAATGATGATCGAAGGTAGGAGAGTGCATATGAATTCCACCTTTATTCATATATTGAATACATTTTAAATTATTATCTATATATAGAATAAAACATTATACACCATTTGTAAATAAGAAAATTATAAGTAATTTTTGATAATAGTAAGTATCACGTCTATACATAGAGAAATTGCCTTTCCATACATAAAAATGACAAATAGAAAACAGGGAAGACCATCGAAAAAATTGTTGGGAGTGGTAAATCGTGATAAATGATCAACAAATTGGCAAATTAATCAGGAAAATCCGAAAAGAGAAAGGATACACGACAAAACAATTAGCTGAGAAACTAAATATTTCCCAACCGAAATTATCCAGAATAGAAACAGGTGCACAACCGATCCCATTAACTTTGCTTTATCAATTTTGTGTTGCTTTACAAATTTCGTTAGCGGATTTTTGTTTTCTATTGGAAGATAATAATAATATTAATGAAATTATGAGCGTAAGGGAAAATTCTTCCATTTACGATGATTTATCGAATTCCTCTTTAACAAAACTGTTAACTTCATTGAGTTTGGAAGAACGAAAAGCAATTATCCAATTTATTCAAGTATTTAAAAAGAGATAACCCCCAAATTGATAAAACCAGTTTGGGGGTATTTTGAGAAATCAGTAATCCTACCTTAACGGCGAGTCAAGACCCCACCTCAAGATTTTCGAATTTACAAAGGGATAGGTGGGGGATGAAAGGTCCGATTGGTTCAATTAATCTTCAGTGGGGATGGAAAAACCCCTCTGAAGGAGAATTACTTTCTATAAGATTTCCAAGTTTACTAAAAGAGCAAGAATAATTTGTAAAAATAATTGAATATTTACTGCGAGATTTACGTCCGTCGTATTGACTTCTACACAGCGGGAATTTTCAACAACTGTCTTTTGAACATTAACTTGCTTAATACCGGTTGATGAAAATAAAGTTTGCTTGATTTCTCCAGCATCATCAGCCGAAGCAACAGCGATGTTAATAATAGCTGCGATAAACGCATTTAACGAAGCGACAAGAGAAATAGCTGCTTTTGTATCGGTTGTATTGACTTTTACCTCAGCTGAATCCCGAACGAGAATCAGTTCTTGAGATATTTGATATTCTCTTACAGTTTGAGTAGCTGATTAATCATCATCATTATGTGGTAAATAGCAGCTTAGGGGGTGTTCTGATGTCGGATCAAGCGCATTCCAGTCTGATCTTCTCTCTCTTGTTTCTTCTAAATTCACTCGATATGTTTCCTGTATGTGTAAAATTTTACTCGAAGGGCGAAAGTAAAAATTTTTCAATTTCTACTTTCCTAACGCATAAGTGTAACTATGGCTCTGCTCTTGCCTAAAGGCTAGGACGCCTGAGTTTTCTATAAAAAATATTCCTGCAAATTATTTTGCGTATCAGTAAACGGTTTTGATAGAATGAGGAGCTGAGATAAATGAAGTAATTTGTATGTGAGCCAGCAGGAATTTTCCGCTCGTGATAGAATATATAAGATGAAAAGGAGGTAGTCATGATGGTTGAAAATCCATCTTTAGAAGAATTAGGTGCCATTTTGAAAAAGGCAAAACGAATTGCTGTCGTTGGTTTAAGCAATAACCCGGAACGTACCTCTTATCAGATTGCAAAAGCTATGCAAGAAGCAGGTTACGAAATCATACCTGTTAACCCGACGATTGATGAAGTTCTTGGCGTCAAAGCTGTTAAGTCGCTGAAAGAGATTAACGGTCATGTAGATATTGTGGACATTTTCCGGCGCAGTGAACACTTACCCGACTTGGCAAGAGAATTTATAGAAATTGATGCGGATGTATTTTGGGCCCAACAAGGGATTGTCAATGAGGAGGCCTATCATTTTTTGAAAGAACACGGTCGGACGGTTGTCATGGATTTATGCATTAAAGTCATTCATGCATTGACCCGTTGATAAGATTGCAAAGAGAAAGGTCGGACTTGCCAATGTCCACCTTTTTATTTTGTATGCTATGATGGAGATTCCTTGTGTTAAGATGAGTCCAATTTAATCTGTTATAGACAAAATAGAAAAAAATTGTTTATAATGAATTGTATACAAACGAGCGTTCTATATGCTTATATCTCACCTTAACGAGGAGTCCACCCCCACCTCAAGATTCTGAGATTACAAAGAAAATAGATGGAGGATGAACTGCTCGCATCGTCCGATTGGTTTAACTAACCATAATAGGGGGGTAAAAAACCCCTCATTGATTGGAGTGTCACTTTACTATTATATGGATAACAGATTGTGAAAGGGGAATGGTTGTGGTAAAAAATCAACCAATGGAATACACTGATGATTCGATCCAAGTGCTTGAAGGACTTGAAGCGGTTCGAAAACGGCCTGGCATGTATATAGGAAGCACGGATAGCCGAGGTTTGCATCATCTCGTCTATGAAATAGTTGACAATGCAGTGGATGAAGTATTGGCCGGATTTGGTGACCATATCATTGTCAAAATTCATAAAGACAACAGTATAACTGTTATTGATAAAGGGAGGGGCATGCCGACCGGTATTCATAAAACCGGGAAACCAACACCTGAAGTCATTTTCACTGTCCTGCATGCAGGAGGAAAATTCGGTCAAGGCGGATACAAAACGAGTGGAGGGCTGCATGGGGTTGGTGCTTCTGTTGTCAATGCTTTATCTGAGCTGTTAATTGTCACTATCAAGCGGGATGGTGCTGTTTACCAACAACGTTTTGAAAATGGCGGCAAACCGGTAACAACTTTAGAAAAAGTCGGAAGAACAAAGGAAACCGGTACAGAAATTCATTTCAAACCTGATCCGACAATTTTTTCAAACACTGTATTTAACTATGAGACTCTGTCGGAGCGATTACAGGAATCAGCTTTTTTAATAAAGGGACTAAAAATCGAATTAATTGATGAACGAGACGGGAAATCCGATATCTTTCAATACGAAAATGGACTGGAAGCATTTGTTCATTATTTAAATGAGGATAAAGAACCGCTTCATCCAGTCGTTAGTTTTGAAGGCGAACAAAATGAGATTGAAGTCGATTTTGCGTTCCAATTTCATGATGGATATTCGGAAAACATGGTCTCGTTTGTAAATAATGTCCGTACGAAAGACGGCGGAACCCATGAAATTGGTGCAAGATCGGCCATGACGAGAGTATTTAATGAGTTTGCCCGGAAAATGAATTTATTAAAAGAAAAGGATAAAAATTTGGAAGGGTCTGATATTCGTGAAGGGTTATCAGCGATTATCTCGGTTCGTATTCCGGAAAATCTCTTACAATTTGAAGGACAAACAAAAGGAAAATTAGGGACAAGTGAAGCAAGATCTGCTGTTGAAACAATCATCACTGAACAACTGACTTATTATCTTCAAGAAAATATCGAGATTAGCACGATGCTTATTAAAAAGGCGATTAAATCGCAACATGCAAGAGAAGCGGCAAGAAAAGCCCGCGAAGAAGCCAGAAATGGAAAGAAACGAAAAAAATCTGAAGCTCTTCTTTCCGGGAAACTAACCCCTGCTCAATCCCGTAATCCGGATAAAAATGAATTGTATTTAGTTGAAGGGGACTCAGCAGGCGGTTCGGCAAAACAGGGGAGAGACCGCCGTTTTCAAGCTGTTCTGCCGTTAAGAGGAAAAGTCATCAATACGGAAAAAGCAAAACTTGCCGATATTATGAAAAATGAAGAAATCAATACCATTATTCATACAATTGGAGCCGGTGTAGGGGCAGACTTTAATGTTACGGATTCAAACTATGATAAGATTATTATTATGACCGATGCCGATACAGACGGGGCACATATTCAAGTTTTGCTTTTAACATTTTTCTATCGATATATGCGTCCGTTAATCGAAGCAGGGAAAGTATATATTGCTCTGCCCCCTCTGTATAAAGTAAGTAAAGGAACGGGGAAAAAAGAAGTGATTAAGTATGCATGGACAGATGAAGAATTGCATGTTTTAACGAAAAAAATGGGAAAAGGATACATGATTCAACGATATAAAGGTTTAGGGGAAATGAATGCCGATCAACTATGGGAAACAACAATGAATCCGGAGACCAGAACTTTAATTCGCGTGAAAATTGATGATTTTACCCGTGCCGATCGCCGAATATCGACATTAATGGGCGATAAGGTTGAACCAAGGAGAAAATGGATTGAAACGCATGTTGATTTTGGCCTGGAAGAAGATGGAAGTTTATTAGAAAATCAAAATTTACAGTCGGCAAGCGAGGTGGATGATTATGGCAAACGCTGAACAACTACTCGATTTACCTTTGGAAGAAGTAATTGGTGACCGATTTGGCCGTTACAGTAAATATATTATCCAAGACCGGGCATTACCCGATGCGAGAGATGGCTTAAAACCGGTACAACGCCGGATCCTTTACGCCATGCATAAGGAAGGAAATACCGCTGATAAAGCGTTTCGAAAATCGGCAAAAACGGTCGGGAATGTAATCGGTAATTATCACCCACACGGTGACTCTTCTGTCTATGAAGCAATGGTGCGTCTCAGTCAGGATTGGAAAATGCGTAATGTTCTTATCGAGATGCACGGGAACAATGGTAGTATTGATGGGGATCCGCCCGCTGCCATGCGGTATACGGAGGCAAGGTTATCAAAAATTAGTGCTGAACTGCTTCGTGACATCGATAAACAAACGGTGGATTTTATTCCGAATTTTGATGATACCGAGGAGGAACCGGTCGTATTACCTGCACGGTTTCCAAATCTTTTAACAAATGGATCAACGGGAATTTCGGCCGGGTATGCAACAGATATTCCACCTCATAATTTAGGGGAGGTCATCGATGGAGCCATTTTCCGCATGCAATATCCTTCCTGTACGATAGATGAACTTATGAACATCATTAAGGGACCTGATTTTCCAACAGGAGGAATCATCCAAGGAATTGAAGGAATTAAAAAGTCGTACGAAACCGGTAAAGGAAAAATTATTGTCAGAGGGAAAGCAGATATTGAAGCAATCCGTGGCGGTCGGGAACAGATCGTTATCACAGAAATTCCCTTTGAGGTGAATAAGGCTAATTTAGTGAAAAAAATTGATGAATTCCGCTTAGACCGTAAAGTTGAAGGGATTTCGGAAGTTCGTGATGAAACTGACCGGACCGGCTTACGTATTGTTATTGAATTAAAAAAAGGAGCGGATAGTACCGGGATATTGAATTACTTATACAAGAATACGGATTTGCAAATCACTTATAACTTCAACATGGTTGCCATTCACAATCGTCGCCCAAAATTGATGAGTCTGGCTGATTTACTTGATGCCTATATCGACCACCAAAAAGACGTTGTAACAAAACGCTCACAATATGATTTAAAAAAAGCAAAAGAGAGGCAGCATATTGTCGAAGGGTTAATAAGAGCATTGTCCATTTTGGATGAAGTTATTGCGACAATCCGTGCCTCAAAAGACAAGCGAGATGCAAAAAATAATTTAATTAAACAATTCCAATTTACTGAACCGCAGTCTGAAGCGATTGTTTCATTACAACTGTACCGTTTAACAAATACAGATATTACCCAATTGCAGGAAGAGGCCGCTGAATTGGACAAAGTAATTTCAGAGCTAACTAAAATATTGGCTGATGAAAAGAAACTGCAAAGAGTGATTATCAATGAACTGAAAGAAATAAAGAAGAAATACGCCGAAGAAAGAAAGTCACAAATTGAAGAAAAAATTGAAGAACTAAAAATCGGGTTAGAAGTCTTAATCAGCAGTGAAGATGTTGTTGTTACAGCAACAAAAGAGGGGTATTTAAAAAGAACCAGCCTCCGTTCGTATGCAGCTTCAAATGGCGAAGATTACGGGATGAAAGATACCGACAAATTAATTGCTTCATATGAAATGAATACAATGGATGTTCTATTAATTTTTACGAATAAAGGAAATTACTTATACTGTCCGATCCACTTATTACCGGATATACGATGGAAAGATGTCGGTCAGCATGTGTCCACAATTATTCCGATCGATCGGAGCGAACAAATTGTATCCGTAATCCCTGTAAAAGATTTTCACACTACGAATTACTTATTATTTTTTACAAAAAATGGCATGGTGAAAAAAACACAATTATCGCTGTATCAAGCTCAGCGATATACAAAACCACTAATTGCCATTCATTTAAAGGATGATGATGAATTATTATCGGTTCAATTATCAGATGGAACAAAAGAAATTTTCCTTTCTTCATATCTCGGATACGGACTTCGCTTTAATGAAGAAGAAGTGAATCCAATTGGTGTACGGGCTGCCGGGGTCAAGGGAATGAACCTAAAAGATGGTGATTTTGTTACCGGTGGAGCAATTATTGATGATCCGAAACATCAATCGATTGTAATTGCTACCCAACGTGGGGCAGTGAAAAGAATGGCAATAGATGAATTTGAGACTATGACCAGAGCAAAACGAGGACTGGTTATGGTCCGCGAATTAAAGGCACATCCCCATCGAATCGCAGGCTTTGTTCTTGCCCATGAGCAAGATACGGTCGTCATCACATCCGAGAAAAATATGACCGAGAAAATTTCCGTAAACGAATTACGGATGAATGATCGATATTCTAACGGTTCCTTCTTCATGGATGAATCAGAAAGCGGAAAAGTAATCGGAATTGGAAAATTACTTATGGAGCCGGTCAAGCTAACGATAAATGCGAGTGAAGCTAGTTCAAAACAATAATATTCCGTATAAGGCTGTCATTTAGGTAACTACCTGGATGGCAGTTTTTTCTGTTATGACCGTTTAGCAAGGAAACTGTCCGGGGTTTTTCACCTGTTAATCAGTTCACTAGAACATAACAAACGATAGATCTAGGTAGTAATTTATCAGAAAAACCTGTAATTTAGCCTAACATAAAAACAAAAAAAATTTTTATCATATTTATTGACATAATACATATCTCCGTGTTATATTTATATATTTTGACAAAAATACTTTGTTATGTTACGGTTAGTATATAATAAAAGTTGGAGGGATCAGTTTGTTCAAAATCGGAGATAAAATTTTTTATCCAATGCACGGTGCCGGTGAAATTAAGGGGATTGAAAACAAAGAGGTCTTAGGAAGAACTCAACCTTATTATTTAATCAATATTCCCATTAGCAATTTGAATGCAATGGTACCTGTGAAAAATGCTCAAAAGTTGGGAATTCGTCCATTAACAGATCCAACTAGGCTAGATGAAATATTAATTACACTTCATGAACGTCAAATTGATAGCGATATTCCATGGAAAGATCGATTTAAAATTATTATGGAAAAAATAAAGAGTGGTAATATTCAAGATACAGCGACGATATATAAATATTTGCTCGACCGTAGTAAAGAGAAAACGTTAAATACGAATGAAAAAGCTTTGCTGAGTAAAGTGCACAAATTTCTAATTAGCGAAATATGTATGATTCAAAATATTAATGAGAATGAAGCGGAACATTTGCTCATTAGTTGATTTTCCTGTAATATGTTCATCTTATTTAAATATCAAATAATACGTTTAAAAATTTGCAAGCATATATGTTGAAATGCTTGTTTTTCTTTTTTTAGTGCCATTTATCATAAATATGTAAATTTAGAATGGTAGAATGAAAAGGCAAAGTTTTAATTAACTATATTTATGTTATGTAAACAAAAAATGATGGTGTAACATTTTGAAGTGAAATTAAACATAAGTTAATGTAAACGAGATTTTACTTTTGGAACTCAGTAAATTTAAATCTCAGCATAAGCGGCAATATGAAATTTAATTTGGTGCTTAACCAATGGTAAATTTATATATGAATTGATTTGTTTAAAAAAATCTCCTTTAGAAATTTCCCTTTCGTCTCAATATCTTAAGATTACTTTTTAATTGAGACGTTCTTTCTTTTGTTCTTGTTTACTTCCCAGAACTTATATTATGTTAACTAGAAAAAGAAAAAAAGTAAAGGTGTCAACCTTCTTTATGTTTAATTAATAATCTCAAATTTTTTCTCGCTTACCAAAAACTCTAAATATGACCAGATTTCTTTTGAATGTTGTGACATCCTTAATCGTTTATAAGTTATAAAATTTCCAATTTCTACAATGTAAATTAATTTAGCTAATTGTACTATACTTTCTTTTCCTCTTACCCAAATGCGATAAATCGGGTTTCCTGTTTGAGATTTTTGTTCAACAATATCAGAATTAAGATTCCAAGAAGTAAAGATGGAATGTAATGATGTGGAAAAATTTTTACTTCCTGATGTGACATGCATTGTATATCCTTCTCGATCTACCCAACCGTCACCATCTATAACTCCTCTAATAAATGTTGGCAAATATTCTGCTGGAATTTGAGGAAAAGGGACAGACAATGATTTATTGTGAAAAATTCCCATTGCATTTAAATCAATTACAATCTTCTTGGAATTAATGATTAAAGTTGGCGTTTTCTTTGTGGGTCCAAATCCACCTAAAACATAATCTGCACTCATCAAATTTGCAATTAGCTTTAAAATTCTTTCTTCTTTTTGTGCAAAAGAAATCGTATATTTATTCTTGTGAACGGTTCCATCAGTTATCAAAAGGCCAAGAACCCATGCCATCTCATGAGACCATACGTTAAAGAAATCTTCATTCACTTTATTTTTTCGAGGTTGACCTGAACTTTGTTCTCTATTCATCGGAATTCCGTGTTTAACAATTACGTTACGTATGGCTCTATCTGATAAACCTGTTCTTTCACTCATTTCTTTATAAGGCATTTGACTCTTATATAGATTAATTATGTATTCGTCACTTATTCCAGGTTTTCTTGGCACCTATTTCACCTCCCGGAATGCTTAGAGATTTGATTCATATCAATAAATTGTTCACTATACTCAATTAAGTCGTTTATTCTGAATCCATGTTTACCGGCAAACGATTTAACATTTGCCAGTAAATTTGCATTGTAGGTCGTTTTATATTGAACACGATCTTTAGGACGTTTATTTTTATCTATTACAGGTACAATATTTGCTTTTAATAAATTTTCAAGACCATTTTCAATAAGATGATTAACAGATAGCTTGTACTCGCTAGCAATTTCTGCTAATCGAAGTAATAAAGATTTGCTGACATTTGTTCTAAATTTTACACGTTGAGAATGATGGATGCTAACAATTTTGTTATCGACTAATTTATACATACAGTTACCCCCTTCTGGAATTCAATTTTTTATATTTATAAACTTTTAAATCTATTATAATATATAGTTGATTAACGAACAAGCGTTTCTGTGAATTTTTATAAAAATATTTGATTTTTTACAAAGTCTTATGTTATCATACTGTTAAATATTTTTTACCGTTTATTTTATTTTTACGGAGTGATTTTTATGAAACAGATGATGACTTTAACTACCTATGAACAATTACGGGCAATTAGTGATCCGTTGCGGACCAAAATTTTAATGAAACTTCTTGAAAAACCCTATACGGGTCAACAGTTATCTGAGCAATTTGATTTATCTCGAGCGAAAATACATTACCACTTAAAAGAACTTGAAAAGAATGGTTTAATTGAGATTGTCAAACGGGAAGAAAAAAATGGTATTATCCAAAAGTTTTACCAATCGGTTGCTAGAGGTTTTACTCCTTCCGTTGATCTACTTCCCCACTCTGAAGAAATTGGCGATGCGACCAGAACCATTCTTTATCAAATGTTGGCAGAAACGCAAAATCGTGTGTTATCAGCACCTGCTGAAGCGTTTCTTAATGCTCCTAATGAGGATCCCGCAGACTGGAATCATCTCGGTTCCATTTGGGAAATACATGCAACAGAGGAGCAATTTAGAGATTTTATTAAAAACTTTTTTGCCCTTGTGAATCAATTCAAACAACAGGCCAATCAGCATAGTAATAGTAAGAAGAAACTCTATCATCTTTCTGCCTATGGATTTGAAGTGGAAACACCTATGTTTGAAGATCCTTTAGAAGTCGATGATTAATCTTTAACATTTATCGATTTCTTTTTTTTAGCAAACGGTTAAATTTATTTGACCGAATAAATTAAATATACTGTTAGGAGATTGCTATAAATGAAAAAATTATGGAAAAATAAAAGCTTTTTATTTCTCTTTCTCGGACGGCTTGTTACGAATATTGGAGATAGTTTATATTACATTGCGGCCATGTGGCTTGTTTATGACTTAAGCAAAAATCCGTTTTATTCAGGTCTTGCGGGATTTCTTACCCTCTTACCAATGACCTTACAATTTGCGGTTGGACCATTAATAGATCGGTGGCCAATAAAACGCACCATTGTTATTACCCAAGTACTGCAAATGATTATTATCTTAGTTATCCCGATCACATATTTTTTCGATGTTCTAACTGTAGCGTTAATCTTGGTTATTATGCCGGTTTCTGCTTTTATTGAACAATTTACCTATCCTAGCCAATCGAAAGCGTTGCCACTAATTATAGAAAAAGAACACCTGGTAAAAGGAAATGGGTTATTTTCCTTTGCCTATCAAGGAGTGGATATGCTTTTTAATGCTATTGGAGGTATCCTTGTTTATTTAATCGGTCCAATAACTATGTTCCTGGCTGACTCCATTACATTTGCCATTGCAACTATGCTTTTTTCTCTTGTTACAATTCCACAGAAACATTCACTTTTGTCGCAGCAAGAAACAAAACTTAGATACTCATTTAAACAATATAGGGATGAATTAAAGGAAGGATTTTCAATTGTCTTTCATTCATTGCTTTCTGTATTTTTATTAGGGGCAGTTGTTTGTAACTTTGCTATAGGCATTTCGATGGCCGTCCTTCCCTCATACAGTAACGATAAAGGTGGTGTGGAAATATATGGTTTTTTGTTAGCTGCTCAGTCGACAGGTGTTTTGATTGGAGCTCTTCTCTCTTCTAAGTTGGAACAATTTCGTGTAGGACTCTCTGCTATTATTATGTTTGCCATTGAATTCACAAGTTGGTTTTTATCGGCAATCATTCCATCATCAATGCTTGCTATCTCCCTATACGGTTTAGCGTGGATTCCAATTGGCGCGATTAATGTTTTATTCGGTGCAATTAATCAATCCATCATACCAAACAGCATGTACGGAAGAATTAGTTCAGTTACATATAGTTTGAGTGCAATTGCTATTCCATTTGGTTCACTATTGGGTGGATATTTAGCGGAAATTTTTAATAGTTCAATTGTCTTTGCCTGCTCAAGTTGCGGATTTATCATGATTTCAATTGTTTGGTTACTCCATCCTAAGTTAAGAAAGTTACCAACCGTTAAAGAAATGAAGCCGGAAACATTCTTAATTACTGTAAATAAAATGAACAATACTAGTTTACCAATGAAATAATATTTAATAAAAATACCCCATTTATAAACAGGTCAATCATCAAAACTTTCATCCAATCATATGCTTAATTATATAATTTTTTATAGAAGAGAGGTTGGATGATGGTTGTTACACATTTTGTAGAATTAGGAAATCGGGCAATTGTTCTGAGTCAGCTTCGGAATCAATTACCTTCCGTTAATGAGCAAGTAAAAATTAAAGGAAGAAAAGGAAAAGTAGTTAATGTCTACACACTAGATGGAAGTATTCACCATGTTGAAGTTGAATTTGAACAAGTGCTAAAACCGAGTTTTTCAGCGTTAGAAAATAAAAAGAAAAAAAGATAAAGACAGAACCTACCCCATGAATCCTTTTTTTCAAAACCGCTGTGATTGATGGGGTAGGTTCTAGATTTTGCAGGTGTGCAATAAGATTACAAAATTTACTTTCTCTCGTTCCACCACTCAACTCTCAACTCGTCGAGATTCCTTCATAAATCCTTCCTCCAATAGTATGTATGAAACCTTTGTAAATCACCTGCTTTTTAATATGAACTACTCTCCCCTGCTAAGGATGGATCAATCATATCTGTTACTGCACGATACAGATTTTCCGGATATTCAGCGATTCGATGGCACAAATATAAATACCACTCTTTCCCGTAAGTCAAGTATACTTTACAGTTGTACTCTTTGTTTTTTAATTCCTTTATCAAATCTGGACGTATTCCGAAGAGCATTTCAATTTCTACATTGGGATGATTCAAAAACTGACGTTGTTCCATCTCCTGTATAAGATTTTCATCATGCGTGGCAATGGAAACGGGATGGTTCGCTTCCACTAATTGTTCTACAAATTGAAGATAACGATTATTTAACTCCTTTGTTCTTGACATAGCAATCTCAGCAGGTTCTTGATATGCACCTTTAACAACACGTATTCTTCCAGGATAATGAATAAGTTCCTTAATATCATCGCTGGATCGGTATAAATGTGCTTGCAACGTTATCCCTACATTTGGATATTGCTTGGTTGCCTTTTTATAAACATCAAGAATCTCATTCGTTTTTGATGATTCTTCCATACTGATCATAAGGGTTATCCCGTATTGATTTGCTTTCTCAGCTATCTCTAGTAAATGAATATAAGCCATGTCTGGATTTACAGACAATCCAATATGTGAGAGATCAAGGGAAACAGTTTGATTCATAGACATAGAACCCATTTTTTCTATAAGATTCAAAAATTCGTCTTTCGCTTTTATACAATCCTCAAACGCTGCTGTATTTTCTCCTATATATTCAAGTGAAATAAAATACCCTTTTGAAATTAACTCATTTGCTGTCTCGATCCCATCTTGTTTCTTTTCTCCTGTTACAAACCGTTTGGCAGCCTTCCATAATAATGGATATAGTTCACTGGACTGTTGAATATAAGATTTTATATGTTGATTTCGTGCAATCGATTTAAGTGCTTGAGCGACTTGAACTTCGGCGTTATTCATTAACATTCATCCCCTTTTCACTATTTAAATCCACTTTATCATGATAAAATGGTTTATATTAGTACCACTTATTATGATTTTTTATGGTACCATTTTTTTATTATAGACTCAAGTTCAACCTAAATAAGATAAATTTTCCGTAAAACCTTGATATACCAACATTCTCTACTAAACTAGTAGTATAGACTATTTTTTTGTAGGTACAAAAAAAGAGTTGATTTTACAAATTTATATTGTGTATAATAGTAGTCAAGACTAATGGTTTGGGGAGATTATGATGTTCGTGAAAATTACCCCTCGAAAAAAGGGGGATAAAACTTATTATTATGCTGAATTAGTGGAGTCTTATCGGGAAAATGGGAAAACAAAACACAAGCGTCTCTTATACTTCGGTAGTGTAGATAAACAAACAGCGGAAAGACTTAAAATTGCTTTTTCAAAGGATTTTGATTCCTTTACAAATATTGATAAGGTTGATTTTAACCAGTCTGTTCCTTACGGCCACTTTTATTTGTTAGAGGCCATAAATAAGCAAATTAAATTGTTTGATTCACTTGAAGCTTCCTTTGAATCATCAGATCCACATATTACCGTTTCAACAGCGATTGAATACATAAAAGCACTTGTTTTTCAAAGGGTCTGGCAACCAAATAGTAAATTAGCTTTAAAAGAAGAGTATCCTTATACTGCCTTACCCCATTTTTTAAAGATAAAGAGCCTAGATCTTCAAACGTTATACCGGAGTTTAGAAGTGCTAGAAGAGAATTTTAGTAAAGCAGAGGAACATTTGTACCATAGCGCTGTTAAACACTATCAACAAAATAACAAAGAGCTATTCTATGACATAACCAGTAGCTATTTTGAAGGTCATAAATGCATTATCGCTAAGTATGGCTATTCACGTGATCATCGAAAAGATCGTGAACAAATTGTCATTGGTCTGGTTACGACTGCAGATGGATTTCCAATTAAATGCAATATTTATTCTGGAAACACCGCAGATAAATCAACAGTGACTGAAGTAATATCTGACCTTAAGCAACGTTATCCCATTGAGGAAATTGTTTTCGTTGGCGATAGAGGAATGTTAACTGAAAATAATATTGAAACCATTAAGGAACTGAATCAAAAATATGTGATGGCCATTCCCAGAGCGTGGACCAAAAAATATTTGAAAGATGAATCTATAGACGAGAACAAAATGAGAAAGGTAAAGGGAAATCTTTATGCAAAGTTTCTTTCTGAGGAAGATGGTCAGCGGTTTTTACTATGTTTGAATACACAAAAAAGAGAAGATGATCGGAACTACCGCCTTCAGTGCATTAAATCCATTGAGAAAGAATTAGATCAATTAAATGGAAGCCTGGGGAAAAATAAACATATAAAAACACGAGATGAGGCGATGAAGCGAGCTGGAGCTATCTCGAAAAGAAATCCAGCTGGAAAATACTTTATTATTGAAACAGTAGATAACAGGAAGGCTCCACTGGGATTTAGTCTAAAGTACTCGTTGAAAACAGAAAAGGTGGCATCAGACGAGAAGTTAGATGGGACATTTGTGATTCAGACGAATGAAGATCAATATAACGATGAAAAGCTGATTAAAGTTTATAAAAATCTCAATAAGGTAGAAACAGCATTTCGTGTAATTAAACAAGATTTAGATATAAGCCCCATGTTTCATTGGAAAGAAGAACGAGTCAAAGGGCATGTTTATGTTTGTGTATTAGCTCTTTTTATATTACAGGCCATTGATTATATCGCAAGTCAATCATCCCTAAATCAATCAGCACGAACAATCATTCAAAAACTTGCCAGAATTCACTTGTTAGAGATAAAATTACCAAATGGTAAAATCAAGTATTCAATAACATCAATAGATAATGAACAAAAGGAAATATTAAAAGCATATAAAATAAATAAACTAGAAATCCCCGATGTAGTGTAGAACAATTTAACAAAAATCCCTATACATCGGGGGTTTTACTATCGCTAAGGTTGAACTTGAGTATAGAAGGAGAAAATGTACAGATGTACCCATTGACCGGTTGCTTGATATATGAAAAAATAGAAGTCGATTAATTCCTTAGCGTTAGGAAAATCGACTTTTTATCAAATATATAAGTTGCTATAGTTTTAGCATCTCAGTTTATTGTTCACCACAAACGAATTTTACCCATATTTCTATATCACCAATAAAACTCTAAAATGAGCTAAGTTTCTTCCGGGTAATACAAGTATTTTCGTAAAGTGACATCACGATGTTTCAATGTTTCCCCTTTGAACCGAATCCAAATTTCGTCATCTGCCATAACCCCGTGTGTTTTACGAACGATTGCCCAACGGTTGTAGCTATTTAAGCCGAGTTTCTCCAATAGTTCTTTTGCATTCACTCTCGTACTCGGGAACACGCGCCATTTTAACCATCTTTCAAGCTCTTCTTTTGTAATATAACCTTCTGGATCAGGTGAAAATTGTTTATTAAATCCTTTTATGTAGTTGATAACATAAGGTTTATCACTTCCCTCAGGTTTTAAATCAACACTGGCAATAACTTCATCCATAAACATGACGTCAAATTTTGTGTAATCAATCATCTGGCTCACCTTCTTTAATCAATAATTAATCTTTGCAAGGATCTTTCCTGCAATTGAGATAGGACAACTTCTTTCGCTCTATTAAGATGATAAGGTGCTTCTTCCAATTTTTGAACTAATAAGTTACGTTTTATAAAAGGATCACCTTGATATAAAGCTAATTGTTTTGAAAATGTAGAACTAAATGGTTTTGCTTTAACTTTTCTTTTTAAAATACTTATTGGTATACCAAGTGGATAATCCTTTATATCTGATAGTAAACTTAATCCGTGATCAAATAATGGTGCTAATTTCCAGATTTTTGTTACAGGGTCATATAAAAATAGGATGTTGTTTGTATGACGATCCTCATTAAGAATAAACGCATCAAAGGCCAGCATTTGTGAAAGAGTGTGCGAAACATTAAGTCCGGTGAATTGAAATATTTTTTCAATAATTAAGTTAAATTTCTTTTCCGTTGAATAAACATTATTATTTAAAATTTCATCAGTCGCTTCAAAGTTAGCTTCAAATAATCGTTCGAGCGTCACTTCTTGTAATTGCCCGCGAAAATCTATCGAATAACATCCTTCTGTAGTGGTTCCATCGGGTTTTTCAATAAAGCAAGGTACATAGGAAACAAAAGAGGTACTGGGGATTGTGGAACTTTCTAAGATGAGAGATGATACATATTCAGCAATATTTTCATATCCTCTTGTATTTTCTTTCACCCATTTATTTCCAACCAACCATTTTGATTGATTACCCTTGCTTGATGTACTAATAATTGGTTCTGCATCAATGGGAATCTTGATTTTTTTCATTATAGCACCCACTTCCATCAATCAAAAGTTTTCCCTTCAACAATCCACATAAACTAAACTATGTTGAATTATTTTTAAATACATTATACCATTAGCGGTTTTAATGAAAAAACAAAAGATGATAAATTCATCTTTTCTCGTAACTAGTCATAGTCCAAACTATAAACTTTTTATTTGGGAGTAGTTGGACGATAATGGTTGTAAATTTCTTGGAAGGTAGAACGATTATTTTAAGTCAGTTTCTCGAGCAAATCCCCTCTGTTGATGAATAAATCAAAGTTAAAGGGCGGAAAGGGCAAGTAACCAGTGTCAGCAAGGTGAATGAGAAAACCGTTCAAGTTGAAATTGTGTTTGAGCAAAAAGTAAAAGCAAGGATACAAGCAAGGGACATGGCTATAAAAAAACGATAGAAATGAATCTCCTGATTTTTCCAATAAATTGATAGAAATCGCCCATGAACCTTGATATATCAATGTTTATAATTGACGACTTTCTTCCAATAAATAGAGTCTTGGTTTATTTTTACCACTTCGACTCAAGATAGAATATAAAAACACCCGTTAACCTTTTGAAGTTAAGCAGGTGTTTTTTTGTTGCGAATACAATCTTATTTAGGCTTTTTTATATTTGTCTTGTGTTCTTCTCGAATGTACATCCCTTTTAAAGAAGTACGATTGGTTTTTGCCTGGTCATCCCCAATACTTGGTGCGACATTTGACATCGGTAATTGCTCCAATTCTTTTCCCCTTGGCATGCATCCACCTCCTTCTCCCCTATTGTTTACATTGGAGAAGGAAAAATCATAAAAGCTGCTAATGAAACATGTTTTTCATAAATATTCTTAAGGATTATAAAAATCGTTTCCTCATTTCCGGTGAAGGGATTGTACAAGCTTCTTTTTTACCGAACCAATTGTAGCGGTTTTTTGCGATCAGTTGATAAACGAAATCTCGCCATGTTCTTGGAATAACAAGAAGCAAAAATCCAAGTTTCCAAAAGCCGGATAAATTTTTACAAATACGAAGTGCTGCGGTTGATTTTATATAATAGTTGTTGCCATCAAGAAGAACGAGACTATCCACATCTTTTGCCACATTGTATTGCGAAAGTAGCTGCTTTGCTAAATCACTTTGGAGAGAAGCAAACTTGAAATGTCCCTTTTTATCCCACTTAATAATAAATTGGACGCTCCGATCACAAAACTGACAAACACCGTCAAAAAGAATTATTTTTGTCAATACGCTCGCCCTCTTTTAATTAGTCATTTATTTATCTTTCCTGTCTCCACTAAATTATATATTGGCCTTGCTATCCAATAAAAAACCTTGAATGGCTTTGATTAACAATGAGGATAAAATGGGATACCCCACCCTACTTTTCTTTTCCAAATACAGATATGACTTCATTTTTTAACTGAACGAAAATCCTTTCATTTGCTATTTTGTTTTCCAGTTTATGAACGACTTCCCGGTAATACCATGCCTGCTTTTCGCGTCCCCTCTTGAATCGGGTCCACACCTTCTCCCCTTCTCTTTCAAGTTCTCTCTTAATAGTTGTTAGATTATGCAGTTTGTCGGCACAAACGACGAGGCAAACATCTCTCGGCTCGGTAGCAAGATGATCGATTGTGGCCTGTTTTCTCTCTTCCCAACTTAAGCTTTTATCTTTCTCAAATGCACCACGTACGATGTCGGCAATCCTTTCTCCAAAATCCCTTCTGATATCATCAAGCGTTAAATCAGTATCTTCCACGGTATCATGCAAAATTCCGGCGGCAACAACTTCCTCGGCATACCCGAATGTTAAAAGCAACACCCCAACAGTATATGGATGCGAGATATACGGAAGATTGGTCCCTTTCCGATATTGGTGATCATGGGCTTTTGCGGCAACTTCAATTGCTTTTTCAATGACAGACATGCTTAAACTTCCTCCAAAAAAAGAATAAGGAAAACAACAGTACTTTTAATTATTTATTTTCTCTCTTTTATATTGTTGATACGTAATTATTCCACAAGGGATACCAACTTGAAAAGCAGCCAGCAGACTCCAGTAGAAAAATCCCCACTGATGGGTAAAAAGTGAGATGATGAGAAAGACCATTGGAATAAATAGACAACTTTATAAAATCCCGAATATGCCCCATTTTATATTTTTACTCATAATGCCCCCTCTTGATTATCAGAATAGTCCTATAATAAAGTTTACCATAAAAACCAATTATTTTTAACCATATTTCAAAAGGATGTTTTTTATAAAAATGTAAATACTGTAATTAGTATCAATGATAGATGGAGGAAATTTCATGAGTTACTATTTACGGGATTCAGTTACTGTTCAAAAAGAGCAAGGCGAAGAAGTTGAATATTTTATTGAAGCGCTGTTTGATGTCGATGATGAAAGTTATGCGCTGATTCGAAATGATGATGAGACGCTGTTAATGAAAATTGAAGAAGAAAATGGCGAACAATTTCTTGTTGGTGTTGAAAAGCCGGATTTAAGTGAATCTATTTTGGATGCTTATCAAATAGCTGTTAAAGCGAATCCAGCTGATCAGCCGAAAGAATGAAAACGTTGAAATCATTTTAACGAGGAGGATTTAATGTGAAAAAATTGAATCAAAAAGAAGAGCCGACGATTGCACCGGGGATTGACAATGATGAGGAATTGGAACAAAAGGCGACAAAGGCTGAAAAAGAAAAGGGAGAGTACACGGAAGTAACTACCCTTACATTGGATGATTTTGATTGATCATCCAATAGTCATTATAGAAAAAAGCGCTACAACACGTAACGCTTTTTTTATCTTATTATCCTAATTCTTTATACATTTCCCTCAAAGTCCGTTTTAACAGTTTTCCACTTGGGTTTTTCGGCAATTCATCGGCAAATTCAATATATTTGGGTACTTTAAATTTTGATAAATGGTTTTTACAAAAATTCAGTATATCCCCTTTCGTTAAATTGGCCCCTTTCTTTGGAACGATAATGGCCATAACTGCTTCAATCCAATATGGATCGGGTATGCTAATAACCGCCACTTCGGATACCCCATCCAATTGATAAATAACTTCTTCCACTTCCCGGCTGGATACATTTATTCCACCTGTTTTAATCATATCTTTCTTGCGGTCAACAATGGTAATATAGCCCTCTTCATCCATTACCCCCAGGTCTCCGCTATGAAACCAACCATTCCGAAATGCTTCCTCTGTTTTCTCCGGGTCAAACAAATATCCTTTCATCGCATGTGGGGTACGGTGAACAATTTCCCCAATCACACCACGTGGGATCTCCACATCATTTTCATCTACAATTTTTGTTTGAACATTTAAAGACGGCTTCCCTGCTGAACCAAGTTTTCGCATTTGGTCTTCCGGTTTTAAAACTGTAGCGAGCGGGGAGACTTCGGTTTGACCGTAAAAATTAAAAAATCGGGCTTGTGGCAGTCGTACAGATAGTTCTTTTAATACTTCCATCGGCATGATTGCTGCACCGTAATAACATTTTTCCAACGAAGATAAATCCCGTTTATTAAAATCCGGATGGCGAAGTAACGAAATCCATACTGTTGGCGGACAAAATAATTGCGTTATTTTTTCCTTCTCTACCGTTTCTAAAATGACATCCGGCTTTGCGCTTTCAAGAATAATGCCACTCGACCCTAAATATATACTAGGTCCGAGAAAACAGTGAAGTTGAGCGCTGTGGTAAAGCGGTAAAGCATGAATACAGACATCATTTTCCGCCATCTCACCGCTGACAATACAACTCACATATTCACTGACAATGCTTTTATGGGTAAGCATCACCCCTTTTGGACGTGATTCGGTACCGCTTGTGTAAAGGACATGTGCCAAAGATTCATCATCAATATCGGCATCAATGAATTCAGTTGATTGGTCTTTTCTCTCAACTGCAAGTGATTTCCAGCTTTTCAATTCATCGGGAACGGATTTATCTATCGGATAATCCATTAAATAACGGAACCGAATGGCTTGACTGCCTGCCGCAGTATCAAGCACAGCAGCAAATTCAACCGCAGACAAAAATCCGCATACACCGGCATGATTAATGACATACTTCACATCTTGAGAAGTAAGCATGTAATTCAGAGGAATCATCACCGCTCCAATTCTTGCTAGTGCGAAATTGACGATAACAAAGTCAAGGCTGTTTTTCGAAATAACGGCAATCATATCCCCTTTTTTCATTCCATCAGCAATAAACGCATGTGCCGTCTGATTAACGAGATCATCCAGTTCAGAATAGGTAAACCGCATTTCGTTGTAAGCGATTGCAAATTTATTCGGAACTCGCTCTCTTGTTCTTGTCAACAAATCCCCTAACGTATTTCTTCTTACCCGGTCGATCCTTTTCGATACTTCCACATTCATTTCTGTATTCATGCCCCTACCCCCTGTTTTATAAAATATTGAAAATTTATACGTTTATTTTAATAAAGAAAAATCGGGTTGGCAATGGCGGAGTTTGTCTATATTTGGCGAATAGAAAAAAGTATCCAATAAAAAGGAGCATATACCTTTTACTGGATACTTCTTCATCTTTACACCATTACCTTACACATATCATTTGTGAATGCTACCGGGTCTTCAATCGGTAAATCTTCAATTAATAATGCTTGGTTATATAAAAGTTTCGTGTAGAGTTCAAGTTTTTCTTTATCGTTTCTAAAAGCGGCTTGCAAGGATTTGAACACATCATGATGGGTGTTAATTTCAAGTACCTTTTCAGCTGTCACTTTCTGTCCATTCGGGTTAGGCATAGCGTTTAATACTTTCTCCATTTCAATGGTAATCTCACCCTCGGTTGACAAGCAAACCGGATGCGTTTTTAATCGTTTGGACGCTTTTACTTTCTTAACCTTATCACCAAGAAGACCTGCCATGTAATCAAACAGTTCCTTATATTCCTTTTCTTCCGCTTCCGTTTCTTTCTCTTTCTCCTCCGATTCAATACCGAGGTCGTTTACGGATACAGATTTAAATTGTTTCTCTTTGTAATCCATGAGCATTTTGATGGCAAATTCGTCAATATCCTCGGTGAAATATAAAATTTCATAGCCTTTATCACGAACAAGTTCGGTTTGCGGTAATTTATCAATTCGGTCAATCGAATCACCTGTTGCATAATAAATATACTTTTGGTCTTCCGGCATACGTGATACATACTCATCTAATGTCACTAATTTTTTCTCTTTGGAAGAATAGAACAACAGCAAATCTTGTAATACATCTTTATTCGCACCAAAATCGCTGTACACGCCAAACTTTAATTGACGGCCAAATGCTTCATAAAATTTTTCGTATTGCTCCCGCTCATTTTTCAACAAGTTTTCCAATTCTCGTTTAATTTTATTTTTAATATTTTTGGCAATCACTTTTAGTTGTCGGTCATGTTGCAACATCTCACGGGAAATGTTCAGTGACAAGTCTTCCGAGTCGACCATCCCTTTGACAAAGCTGAAATAATCCGGGAGTAGATCGGCGCATTTATTCATGATGAGCACACCGTTCGAATACAATTCTAACCCTTTTTCATAATCCGGTGTGTAAAAATCATACGGTGCACGTTCCGGAATATACAGAATCGCATTATAGCGTACGGTACCGTCAACACTAATATGAATATGTTTTAACGGCTTGTCGAAACCGTACCGTTTTTCGTTATAAAAATTCATGTAATCGTCATCAGTCAACTCGCTTTTATTTTTCTTCCAAATCGGTACCATGCTGTTGATTGTTTCTTCTTCTTTATAATCAACATATTCATTACTGTCATCATCTTTCGGTTTTGAATGGGTGACTTCCATCTTAATCGGGTAGCGGATAAAATCGGAATATTTCTTAATAATTTCTTTTAAACGCCATTCATCTAAAAATTCATCATAAGATTCATCTTCCGTATTTTCTTTCAGTTTCAAAATCACTTCAGTACCGATATCCGCTTTTTCCACCGGTTCAATGGTGTATCCGTCTGCACCACTTGATTCCCATTTATATGCTTGGTCAGAACCTAACGCACGACTTATGACAGTCACAACATCAGCGACCATAAACGCAGCATAAAACCCAACTCCGAATTGACCGATAATATCAAAACCGTCTTTAATTTCATTTTCTTTTTTGAAAGCAAGGGAACCGCTTTTGGCAATCGTTCCGAGATTTTCTTCCAATTCTTCTTTCGTCATCCCAATCCCGGTATCAATGACCGATAACGTCCGATCGTCTTTATTCGGCACAATTCTTATGTAGTAGTTATCTTTATCAAAGGAAAGGGAATCATCCGTCAATGCTTTGTAGTAGATTTTATCAATCGCATCACTTGCATTGGAAATCAATTCACGCAAGAAAACTTCCTTTTTTGTGTAAATGGAGTTAATCATCATTTCGAGAAGTCGCTTTGATTCCGCTTGGAACTGTTTTTTTTCCATAATCTTTCTCCTTTCAAACAAAATTATCTCGCATTTATTTTAGCACTCTATTGTCCAAAGTGCTAATCGACATTTATGTAATATCATACAATCTAAGTTCTGTCAATTTCCTTTATTAGGTCATTTTTTCTTTCATTCAACAATTGAAATACAAAACCGTCTTTCTCCTTTTGCTTCCGGTTGATAAATTCGTTCAATATAGGAAACTTCATTGTTTGACATAAGCATGACGGTTGAACTTCGCGTGCCATAGTCATCGCTTTTAATAAAAAGTGGTGATAGCATTCGTTCCATCTCTATTGGGACACCGGTATTCGGTAATAGCCCGTCCGGAAAAGGGTCGGCTTTCATTAGTAACTAAAATAATTCGTCAGGGAGGTCGGTGACGTTCTTGTTCAATAATTTTCGAAAATTGTCTCTGCCAACTTCCACCTTTGGCCATGGTGTATTCAACAAATGATTGCTTAGACCGTAAATTCCGGGCAACAACTCTCGAACGATCCCTTCTATTTTGGAAAAATAATACAATTGATCTTTGTCACCGGCAATGAAATTAAAACCTGGAAATTGATTGGACTCTGCTTGTACGATTTTAAAAAAGTCGGGAATTTCCCTTTTAAAGGTGAGTGCATTTCGAACAAGTTCCCCGCGTGATTTTTTGCCAACAATATTTTCACTCGGATCCCGATAATTCGTTAAAGCGGCAAACCGTCCAAATGTTGTGACCCCCATCCAAGTGCCCATTTTTTCCAAATCCCGTCCGGCTAATATATTCGGTTCGTCATCCCAAAAGTGAATAGGTGCTGTCGGTCGTTGAAAAAATTCATCCCGATTTGCTGCCACGATTAATGGGTACTCCGGATGCATTTTATAAGCAAATAATATCAAACACATTTTCTTCCCCCACCTTCTCTACCAAAATCACATCTATTAATGTGTTAAATTTTTTTCTTTGTAATTAAATCTTTACATATTTTAAAATGAATATAAAGCCAAATTTTGTTTTTTTGAACTTTGCCGGCAGGAGGCGTACTATATTTATAGGGAAACGTATTTAAAATGAAAGAAGGAGAGGAAATGACATGTTAGAAGATTGGTTAAAATCATCTCGTCATACGGTTGTCTTTACCGGAGCAGGGATGTCAACTGAAAGCGGGTTACCGGATTTTCGTTCAAGCAATAACGGACTTTGGAGAAAAAAAGATCCAAGTCAAATTGCCAGTACGAAAGCCTTGAATGATAATGTCAAAGAATTTATTGAGTTTTATCGAGAACGCGTATTAGGTGTAAAAGAATTTGGCCCTCATCAAGGACATTATATATTAGCCAAATGGGAACAAGAGGGGATTATTCGCTCCATCATCACCCAAAACGTTGACGGTTTTCATCAAGAAGCGGGCAGCACTCGTGTGGCCGAATTACATGGAACACTTCAAAAACTGCACTGTCAGAAATGTGGAAAAGAATATAGCAGTGAAAACTATGTAAACAAAGATTATTATTGTGAATGTGGCGGCGTGTTACGTCCAAATATCGTATTATTTGGTGAAGTATTGCCGCAAGATGCTTTTCAACTTGCTATGGAGGAAACAGAGAAAGCAGACTTGTTTATCGTTTTAGGTTCTTCTTTATCCGTTACGCCAGCCAACCAATTTCCTTTAATTGCCAAAGGGAGTGGTGCGAAATTAGTAATTGTGAACATGGAACCTACCCCATTTGATAAGTTTGCCGATCAAGTGATTCATGATAAAAAGATCGGGGAATTACTTACAGAACTTGATCAAAAGATACAATAATCATTCTCTTGTTTCAAAATTACATTTTGGTTCAATCAGTAAGGATTTTTCCATCCCACTGATTGAACGCTCGACTTGTCTCTTTTTGAAATTAGTAAAATTTTGCTTTCTAAACGCATCCGTGATAACTGAATAGACGAAATCAATATAAACATTATAAGAACCGAATTACCTTCTTAAAAGCTTCAAATAACTTCGCAAAAATCGAATCCATTTTTTTCGTTCACGGAAATAACTTTGAAATAACTGCAGAAACGCTAAGTACTTTCCTTTATATGGATACCATTGAATTTCTTTATTCAGCTTGCCTCTGTCTAAAATAATCGCTTTTTCATGGCAAAAAATCTTTAATCCTTCTTCACTGTGGTAACGACCTATACCGCTATTTTTTGTTCCGCCAAACGGTAAATAATGATTGGCTACGGAGACTAATACCTCGTTTATCGTTACAGCTCCTGAAACGAGTCGACTGGCTACCCGCTTTGCTTTTTTTAAATCAGATGTCCAAACGCTGGCATTTAATCCGTAATTGGACTCGTTAGCCAGCTTAATTACCTCTTCTTCCGTTTTAAAGGGGATGACCGGCATCACCGGGCCAAACGTTTCTTCACAAACGACTTCCATATCTTGCAATTAGAAATATTACAGAAAATGTTCAAAATCTTCCATTAGTTCATAAGCAGTTAAAAATTTTAGAGAATTTTGGGCGGAGACTTAAATATATCCAACCGCTTTACATTCGGGATGCAAAAGGTATTTTTCCCGAACAATATATCAATCAATTCGAATTAAAATCTGTTGTGGTTGTCCCGGTTTATTTATCATCAAGTAATAAACTATTAGGGGCTGCTATACTCGATCAAGGTCCATGGCAGTATTTCAAAATCGATAAAGATACTTTTTTGGCCCTTATCAAGTTTGGGCAAAGTGCCGGTGAAATTTTGGCTAAATACGATAAGGAAAGGAAATCAGGGAAAAAATGGCATTTTTCACCTCGAGAATTAGAAGTGCTGAAGTTATTAGCTGAGGGGGCGTCAACATTTGAGGCGGCCATTGAAATGCATTTAAGTGAGTACACAGTAAGAGATTATGTATCCGCCATCATGCAAAAAATGAATGTAAAAAACAGGACGGAAGCTGTTGCAAAAGCAATAAGAGAGGGACTCATTTAATGCTTCGTCCTTGATTTTCTTTTTTGGTTTCATCCCTTGATTCACTATCATTGTTTCTGGCTCATCAATAATGGAAATAGTTTGAAGTCTAAGTATGCTGTGATATGCTTCCTGTCAAGTATTAGATTTTTCGGCAAATACGGTTCTGCTGTCGCCTAATTTTCTTTACTGCCTACTTGACAGGGAGCAATATTTGGCACATCCTTAGGTTTTGCTTTTCCTCAAGTCAGAGAAAACTTTTCTGCCGGGGATTACATTCATTATTTTTTCTCTTCTTCTTTTTCATTTTCTGCATCATTTAAGCTGATTTTTTCGCAACCGACATAAAGACAAGAATACACTTCTAAATCCGGTTTTGCCTTAGCCAGCCCTTTTACGTATGGATAAACAATATCCTTAAAGTTCTCGCTTACTCCTTCTTCTTCCAATATCCCGTATACATAAAGTTTTTTTTCATCAAATAGTAATGCTAAATTGCCAAGTGCTTTCTCTTGTCCATTTACCACATTTAAAATTTGAAATTGAGGTGTAATGACTTCAGGTGAAAAATAAATTTCCAATATGATCTTCTCCTTTTACGTATATTGCAATTTCTCAAACAAACTATCTTCCTTTGCTTTATTTTTATTCTGTCCTTTCTCTTTCTTGCTAACCTTAATAAAGAAAAGGCTAAGCAGACAAACAAACAGTGTTAAGCCTGCAGTTGTCAAAAACATACCAGTTCTTGACCAATCCATTAATGTACTATAGATTGGCGGACCTATGGCAACACCCAAAAAACGAACGGAGCCATAAATGGAAGTGACAAACCCGCGTTTTTCGGTAGAGACACTGCCGGTGATAAAACTGTTAATACAAGGAAGGGCCAAGCCTGTCCCGACACTACTCACAACTAATACCGAAAAAAACGGAATCAATTGTTTAAAAAATACAAGCGTTGCAAATGAAATGGTCATGAGCAAAAGTCCAATTACAATAAGTTTTTTCATGAGTCTCATATTTTTCCCTATTTTGGTTCCGGTTATATATGAGGTTGTTGTCATGAATAAAAGAGGAATTGCTAAAATCCCGCCTTTTAAAACACCATCAATTTTGTAATCCTTCTCCAACACATCAGATATGTAAAAAAGGATACCGAATAAAGTAAATAGACATGTCGCCCCGGTCAAATAGGCAACCGACAACCATCTTCCTTCAGATTTAAAAACTGAAACCAATCCTTTTACATACTGACCAACGGGTGGAGGTTCAGCTTTCTTTTTCTTTTCCTTAATAAAAAAGATGGTTAATAAGATTGAGATTAGACAAAAAATGGGAAATGCAAAAAAGGCCGCATACCAAACAATTAAGGCGAGTAAGGAACCGACAATCGGACTAATTACTTTTCCAAACCCGTTAGAAGCTTCAACAAGGCCTAAAACTTTACTTTGTTCCCCGCCTTTAAATAAATCTCCCGCCAAAGCCATTGCCATGGAAGTTGTCCCGGCTGCACCAATCCCTTGCATGATTCTTCCTGCGAGCACCCATGTATAGGCGCTATCAAACCATGCAGATGCTGCACCCGCCAGTAAGCCTCCTAACCCGTATAATGTTAACGACGGGATAACAACAGCTTTTCTGGAAAAACGGTCCGATAAATAGCCTAAAATCGGAATCATGATCGCTGCTGAAATAGAAAAGGCAGTAATAACTAAACTTGTTTGAAATTGGCTAATATCGAGTTCAGATTTCATTTTCGGCAAGATCGGAATTAACATTGAATTTCCTAAGACAAGAATTAAAGGAATCGATCCAATGGCTGTTATCGTTAATCCCTTATGTTTTTGCTTTGACAAGGATACTCCTCCTGACACTAAAGTTAATGCAAACATATTGTTCGAAGTTTCCACCCAATTTATACAGCAGAGATTCATTATAACTCTGCCCAATTTTTGAGAAAATCACCCAATGTGTAAACATTCGCCTAAAATTTGAATAAATTATGTTTAGAAAAGTGAGGTGTCTGAATATGAATTTTCTATCTCTTCCGAAGAGAACGACAGGTAATCGTGTATGCGGAATTACCTCCGTTATTGATTTAGGGATTCCACTTGTCGTATTACAATCGATTCTTGAGGATTATAGTCCATATATTGATTTTGCTAAAATCGGGATCGGTACGGCCTATGTAACCCCCCGCTTACAAGAGAAAATAAATTTATACAAAGCCTATCATGTCAAACCGTTTTTCGGTGGGACATTTTTTGAAAAATGTTATCATCAGGATAAACTGAAAGAATATGTCCAGACTTTAAACGAATATGAAATAGAATGGATCGAGATATCGACTGGTACTTTAGAAATCCCTCTTGAAGAGCGATTGCAATTAATTTCGATGTTAAAAGATAATTTTCATTGCTTGGCTGAGGTTGGCTCAAAAGATAATTCATTCGATATGCCTGTTGATGATTGGAAACAGGAAATAAAGTTATTACTTGAAGCCGGAAGCACCTATTGTATTACAGAAGGTAGAGATTCCGGGACATCCGGTATTTATGAAAAGAACGGTGAGATCAAATCCAATTTAATTCATGAACTAATAAAAGACCTTGATGTCAATAAAATTATTTTTGAAGCACCGACACCGAGACACCATATGTTTTTTATTAACGAAATCGGTCCGAATGTCAATTTAGGGAATGTAAAACTTACTGATGTACTTGCTCTCGAAGCCGAACGATGTGGTCTTCGCAGTGAAACATTTTTCATGGAGGGATAGGATGCTTTTATCATTAGTCCGTCACTTGCCAACCGAATGGAATAAAAAACAATTATTACAAGGGAAAAGAGATATCCCCATTTTACCAGTCACTGAAGAAACGATAACTTCCATTCAAACGAATTTAGAAAAGTTAAAAAAACAGCCGCCCTTCGATATTGCTTTAGCAAGTACATTACAGCGGACCCAACAGACAGCAGCGTTATATGGTATTCAACCGGAAATCGACGGACTACTAGATGAACTCGATTTCGGCCCATTCGAAGGAAAAACAAAAACTGCCTTCATTCGCCAAGACGGTGAAAACTGGTTAACTGATCCGCGAAAATCCATTTTAAAAACGAATATTCAAGACTTGGAAAAAAGAATTAAACTCTTTTTAGAAAAATATAGAGATTATCATCATGTTCTAGTGTTTGGACACGGTTCCTGGATTAGGGCAATGCTTTCCTACGTTCAATTTGGTAATCTCAATCAGATGAACAGGTTAACGGTAGAAAATAATATGTTAATCCAAATATTAGCAAATGGCAAAGGAGAATGACAGATTGGATCATTTTTTGACATATGAAAATTGGGATGAAGATGAAGCAACGACCATTATGGATGAAGAAAAGGATTATTTTGGCATTTTAAAATGGGCATATTCCCAGTATAATGACAAAATTATTTATGCTTGCAGTTTCGGTGCTGAAGGAATTGTATTGATTGATTTAATCAGCAAAATTAAAAAAGATGCCAAGATCATTTTTTTAGACACAGGTTTACATTTTCAAGAAACATATGATTTAATTGAAGAAGTAAAAAAGAGTTACCCTTCATTGCAAGTGGAAATGGTTCGACCGAAGTTAACGCTTCTTGAACAAAAAGATCGGTATGGTGACGAACTATGGAAGCGGGAACCAAATCTTTGTTGTTATTTACGAAAAATTGCTCCGCTTGAAGAGGCTTTAAAAGATTCAGTTGCTTGGATTTCCGGACTTCGACGTGAACAATCCCCATTAAGAAAAAATACACAATATATTAATCTAGACCACAAATTTAAAAAGATAAAAATTTGTCCGCTCATTCACTGGACTTGGGATGAAATCATGACCTACATTGAATTAAATAACCTTCCATATAATCCACTCCATGACCAAGGCTATCCGAGCATTGGTTGTGCCCCGTGTACAAGACCGATCAAAGAAAATGAAGACTTTCGTGCAGGAAGATGGTCCGGTATGGCAAAAACCGAATGCGGACTACATGTGAATTAACACCCTGTATCAATCGGTATTACTTTATAATGCTTAATAAAATAAGATGACGAAACCAATCTATGTCCAAGGACAAGAACGAAGAACACGATTATCGTTAGTTAAAACCACTTGGATATATACGGGCAGCCCGTCCTCCAACTATCTTCTTTGTTGAATCTCTTGATTGCCGTTAAGATGAAATAAAGGAAACTCGTCGTCATGAAACACACACTGGTCAGGACGTCTAAGTTTCCTTTATTTTCTTCTCCATGACAAGGATAAAGAAGGAATTTTAGGGACTTCCAATACATAAATATAATCAATCACCCGTGTTGAAAGAAACTGACAAATAATAGCAAATAGAATGATTTTATAATCAATGACAACAGAAGTAAGGAGAAAAATACACAAATTAATCCAAAACATGACCACCCCTGGATTCCAGTTACTAATTCTCGCAATCATTAACGACGGAATGACCATGCCTCCGCTCGATGAACCAACCCGAATCAAAGTTCCGACACCAATTCCGTAAAAAATACTTCCCAACAACAGATCAAGGCCGATATGTATATGTGTCAAAAACACATTTTCGGTCATATAACTGACTGTTAATGAAGTTGTTGCCACCGATAAAATCGTCTTAATAGTCCAAGTAAAACCGAAATAATTCAGGGCAAAAATTAAAAAAACAGCATTTGCAATCCATAAAGCAAATCCTAAAGGTAAATGAAAAAAATGATTAAGCAGAATCGCTAATCCTGCCCCGCCACCAGAAGGAATATTGTGGGGAAATAAAAATAAAGACATTGACAAGCCTTGAATTATTGCTCCGAAGAATAACAAGATGTAAATAATTATTTGCTTTACCATATGAAATTTCCCTTTTCTATCTGATATACCACATGAATCCCCCCGTTTCCCCTTCTTGTCCATTTTATGAAAAATCGATTCAGATTATGATTAGGAACAATTCAATTTCCCACTTCTATTTAGAAGCCATTATCATTTACTATGTCCTAAAATGTCATCAATGGGACGTACGGAGCGACCTATTATCGCACAACCATTATGTGTCAAAATCTTTCTAATTACTATTTCTCTATTCTTATCATTCATGTAAAATAAAAAGAAAGGAAATACACAGGAGGAGTTTGAAATGGAAGATATCATTACAATTATTATGGTTTTTTCAATACCCATTATCGCAATTGTAACATCACATCTCCGAAAACAGTCTGCAATTAAACAAAAATTAGTTAAAGAAGAAATTGAGTTGGAAAAATTAAAACAGGAAAATTATTTACTGGAGACTGAGAAGCTAAGACTGGAATTAGAAAAAATGCAAAAAATCGATTTTAAGGATGATAAAACGAATTCATTATAACTGTGTTCAATAATTAGGAGGAAAAAGTTAAAGGAAGTGCATTTTTGGAGTATCGAGCCTATACTGTTTTATATGTGAAGATTGGAACAGCAATTTGTAGAAAGTCGAAAGCTATTTTTTCTTGGCTTTTTTAAAACTATCTACGATTATACCAAGTTTCCGAACAGATAACGAGGACCGACTTTGTATCCGGTCCTCGACTTACACTATATGTTGAAAACTTACAGTACCCCTGCACTGCCGCCGTCAATATTAACAGAAGTTCCTGTCACATAGGAAGCTGCATCGGAGACTAAAAAAGTAATTACTTTCGCTGCCTCTTCCGGTTCGCCAATTCTTCCTAGTGGAATATGTTTTCCGGTTTCTTTGGAATATTCATCCCAAGTTAAATCCGGTCTTTGTTTTTGCCAAATTTTTTCGATTTGATCGCTCCGAACTAAGCCGATACATACGGTGTTGACACGAATATGATCAGAGCCCAGATCTTTACTCATGGCTTTTGTCAATGCCATGCCTGCAGCCCGACTAACACTTGTTGGTAAAGATGATGCACCTGGAGTCTTGGCAAGAGCAGCAGTCACGTTAACAATGGCACCATGCCCGCTCTTTCGCATAAAAGGAATTGCAAAGCGGGAACAATGGATGGCACCAAACAATTTTAAATCTAAGTCTTGTTGCCATAGCTCTGTTTCAACTGTTTCAAACGGATTTGCTGAAGTTGTGCCGGCGTTATTCACCAATATATCTAATCCGCCATAAAAATCTGCTGTTGTAGCCACTGCCCGTTTACATTCGGCTTCTTTTCTAACATCCGCCTCGATGATCAATACTTCCTCATTCGTTTGTTCTTTTATTCGAGAACGCGCTTTTTCCAATCCATCTAAATTCCGCGCACATATGGCCACCTTCGCTCCTTCTTTTACAAGTTGGATTGCTGTGGCAAGACCAATTCCTTTACTTCCACCAGTGACTAAAGCAATTTTATCTTTCAGTCCTAATTCCATCTCATCCTCTCCCCCTTCTTTTAACTTTCATAAAATACTTTATAAGCTTCATAACGAAAACCATAATATTGGTAATTCTGCTTTTGATACATTTCTCTCGGTGTATCTTCCCCTTCTGCGATTAAAATTACCCAATGATCCGGGAAGTGATCCATAACATATTTTTGTAAAGCAGTGCCCACACTTAAGTTTCGGTATCTTTCCATTACTTGCAAGTTATCCAACTCCACTGTTTGGTCATGAATGATACAGTCAACTGTCCCAACCGGTTCGCCTTTATAATAAGCCAATAATTGCAGGAATGAAGAGTCTTCAAAATTTCTTTGGTGAATTTTTGCCTTTTGTTTCGCAAATTCTACACCGAATTTTACATCAAAACCAAATTGCAAATCAAGATAATATGGAAATGTATTTTCATCGACCGTAGTAACAATAACTTCCGGATTTAATAGTCTATATTTAAATTCTTTTGGGCGGATTGCATATAGCTCAGTAAAACTATAAATATATTGCTCTTTGAAAAAATAATCAATAACTTCTTTTGTAGGTTTCTGATTAGGAGGGAAGTAGAACTGAACATGATTTTGCCCATTTCTCTTATGAAATTCAAGCAAATATTCAGCAGCGTGAACAAACTCTTGTAATGATGGTATGGATTTAAACTGAATAAAATTTCCACTGTAATATATCATCATTTCCGGAAAATGAATATGTTTGTACAGATCATTTTCATAAATGACTTGACCATAGTGGTGAATATTGTTATAAGTAATTGTCAACGTAGAGCACCCTCTCCATCTGTTAATCGTAAAAAAAGAAGTCAGGAAAACTTCTGTAAAATATGTAAGGAAATGAACCTAAAAAAATCATGCTTAGTAAAAAAATTATAACATCCTTTCATAAGCAAAAAAAGAGGTCTGTACGAAAATTAATACAGACCTCTTTTATCGTTTTTATTATTTATCCGATTTTTCTTTACTATAATTAAATTTTGTTCGGTCGACTGGTTTAAAACCTTCAGGGGTATAGAAGCGCAACAAGTCACCGTTAACAACCTTATCAGACAGATGTAATTTATATTCTACTTCTTCTTTCCATTCGTCACCCAATTCTATTTGACTGTCATCGAGTGGCAGACCAGTAGTAGCATCATAATATTTTCCATCAAGTGAATAAATGCTTGGACTTACATAATTACCGTTTCTAAATGGAACAACTTCATTATGATTAGGCGATAACAAATCTGTACCAAATTGCACAAAATCTTTTGAATCAATTCCTAACAAGTGTAACACAGTTGGAAGTAAATCGATTTGGCCACCGTACGTTTGCATGACACCGCCTTGCATTCCTGGTACATGAATAAATAACGGTACCCGTTGAAGGTTTGCACTTTCAAACTTATTCACTTCTGTTCCAATGATTTGTGACATGGCTTTATTATGGTTATCAGAAATTCCATAATGGTCACCATACAAAATAATCATTGTATGATCATACAAACCGGATTCCTTGAGATCATTAAATAATTGTTCGATTGCTTCATCTGCATAACGAGCAGTTTGAAAATAATTGTCTACAGTTGAGTCACCTGTTGAAGCTTTTTCAATTGTCGCTAAATCTTGATCCATTTCAAACGGATAATGATTCGATACCGTAATTAATTTTGCATAAAACGGTTGTGGCAAAGTTTTTATTTTATCCATTGACTGTTCAAAGAAAGGTTTATCCATTAAACCATACTCAGCCATATCTTCATCGGAATTGAAATTATAATAATCTGCATCATAAAATTTGTCAAAGCCAAACGATTTATAAATTTCATTCCGGTTCCAGAAACTACCGCCATTACCATGAAACACTGCAGATGTGTAACCATATTCTTTCAAAATTGCAGGAGCAGCTTGATACGTATTCCGTCCTTTTGTAATGAAAGCTGATCCTTGTGGCAATCCAAAAATTGAGTTTTCCAACATAAATTCAGCATCAGATGTTTTTCCTTGTGCCGTTTGATGGAAGAAATTATTGAAATAAAGTGTATTCGGATCATTCACTAAGGAATTTAAGAAAGGTGTGACTTCTTCACCATTCAATTTGTAATTGATCAAAAAGTTTTGGAATGACTCTAAATGGATATAGAGAACATTCATACCTTTTGCCTTAGCAAAATATTCCGGATTTGGCTCAGCATAATTTGATTTTGTATAGTTAATCACTTCCGTAATATCGTTGCTATCTGCAAGTACTCTTTGTGCAGAAGCTTTTGTACTTTCTACAGCATCATAAATCGTGTAATTGTACATTCCTAAATATTTCACAATATAGTTACGGTCAAAACCACGAGTCAATAATTCCGGGCGGTCTGCTTCGGAAAGACCTAAATTCAAACAAGATATTCCGAGAGCCAACGAAATTAATGCAATTGCCCTTTTTCTGTTGAATTCCGTTGTTTCCTTCACAATTCTCTTTGATGCGCGTAGATAAATAATCGCAACAACATCAACAAAGAATAAAACATCATATGGTCTCAGTAAAGCAATAACACTACCGCCTAAATTCCCGAAATTTTGTGTTTGGAATATTGTCGGCAATGTAATGAAATCACTAAAGAAACGATAATAAACAACATTTGCATATAAAAGAATGCTCAATAGTGTATAAATAACTACTAACAAAGTATACCTTTTCCGACCTTTAAAAAACATAGCAAACCCTAGAAATAACATTGCTGATCCAAGTGGGTTAATAAATAACAAAAAATGTTGTAAAGCCCCATCCACACCTAAGTCGAATTGTGTCATTTGGGTAATATATGTTTTAATCCAAAGCATCAATACGGCCAAGAAGTAGAAACCGATAAATTTATTGAACAAATTAACATTTTTTCCAAGTAAGTTTTTCATAATTACACCTACCTCTAGTCCATTATTATTACACAAATTTCATTGCTTGTACATGAAAAAGAATCCAGTTATTAATTTTTAAATTTGTGAGGTAACCGGTTTTTAATTTACAAAACTCAATAAAACTTTAACATTGCCTAAATATTCATGTTGTAAAATATCCCTATACAAGTATATTACTAAACTTCTATTTGTCAAGTCGACCATTCCACCTGTAGATACTGTCACGAGAGAAAGCAACTCACCTGATTTTCCGAAATTAAGAAACCTTCTCCCATTAGTATGATACCATAATTTACTAATCTCATCACCTATTTTCGTATAGTACAATGTTTTGAAGTTTTGAAGATCTTAAATGAATCACCAACATTTTTTTAATTTGGAAATCGTTCATATTTATATGCTCATTTCTTCTTTGTTGTGAAAAGTAATTAACTTAACTATTTGCACCGGGTCAAAATCATCAAAAGATTCTTTTTAACTAATTTTAACTTTCCTCCATCATTATTATTACGAAATACTGAAATTATGACTGTATTTATCAGGAAATTTACGAGAAAATTGTTTTGCCATAAAGTCGTCCTTCAATTACCAGTTAGTAATACAATTACAAAGAATCCGAATTTAGTCAACTCGACTAAAGAACTATCTGGGTAGAATAAAATTGTCGAAACAGGATGTAATTGATAGAAAAAATGAGTAATTAGCCTGAAATAAGTGATATATTCTTCCTATTTCATGAGATGAAAACGGAATCATAAGGAGTCACGTAATTTTTGGGGTTGTTTGAGGAAATATTCATTCGAGCCTTAACGAAGTCCTTATTTCGTGCTCGATAAAGGACTTCGCTATTTTTTGGCTAAAAACCCACAGATGTTGATTACTCCGGCATTGGTTGGTCGTTTAGATTATTTTTTTTCGGTAAAATAAATGCAGGTTTCATTACGTTTGTTTGTTGTGTAGGTATCATATGGGCTGACCAATTTTAAGAATTTTTCCCACTAATCATTTTTTTAATATTTTCAAGATCTTTCATCGATAACCGGCTCAACGATTGTTTTATTTCTTTTTCGATTTGTTTTCGATTGTTTTCCAGGTAGTGCTCCCACCATTCCCGTAGTCCTTTTGTGTGATTCAATAAATATTCGAGATCGATTTCCTCAATTTCTTCGTCCGATAAATAAGATAGAACGGAAGCCAGCATTTGCGATAAATTCTCGACTTCGCTTTCCTCTCCAGTGTTATTTTCATTATTTTTGTCAGTTTCATTTTTTGAAGTTGAGTTTTTATTTTTTAATTCATTGATTGGGGTCGGTTTTCTAGGCATTATTTTCCTCCTATATTTTTTAATCTTCATATATTATTCCCATAATTTTGGTTAAAAATATCCTTCATTAGAAAAGTGAATGAAAAGCATAATAAAAAGTGGATCATGATATTGGTTATTTATCACGACCCACTTAAATTCAACCTTACAGGAGACCCAACCATACCATACATCCTATTTGTAAAAAGCCACTAATTGTGAATTTTACACGATTCGGATCGGGTTGTTTACACTTTTTATATAACTTTTCGTTTGCAGCCTATTAAGGTCTGCCATTTGGAAGTGTACCCATTAGGATGCTTCTCGTCAGCTCCGGATTTAATTTTAATATTTCCAATAGTTTTAATTACTTGGCATTCATACCATTGTCTTGAAAAGATTGAATAGAGTTTAACCAATTGATTGTCCAGCCTTCCAAATTTGATGATTCATACTTTAGCGGATTCCTAATTTTGATAAAGGTTCACGACAGATAAATATATTGCATCGATATGCCAGCTAATATACTTATCTTTTTTTCATGAATTATTCCTATTATCCATTGTTAGCGAATCATAAAGTAATCATCTTTCAAATTTTATCGGCTTTCTTCGCTCGGCTGACTCAAATCTTTTTCAATTCTTTAACAGGAAAATTATCGGTGGAATTACCATTTTCATTCCCTTTAAGAAATTTAATACGCCTAGTTTATATTCAACGGAACTAACTAGGATGGTTGACCCTCCTGCAAGGTTGAAAAATAATTTGTTTCTCTTTTATATTTTTATATTAGCATACCTCTTCAAAAAAGTCTGCGAATAATTCGTTAACGTTTTCATTGAAAATTTGAACGCTTTATGTAGTTCCTTTTTCGACAAATTGTGCCATCAATAAGATATCATCATACGTTTGTTGGTCTATTTTTACTCCCTTTACTTTACAGCCTTCTTCTATAAAGCCCATTTTTTTATACAAAGCAATTGCAGCGGTATTTTTGGCAAATACTTCCAAATATACTTTTTCGATAATGGGATTATCTTCGGCCCAATTAAGAAGTATTTTTAATAAAGCACTTCCTATACCCAAATTTCGATATTCTTGTGCAACTGACATACCGAATTCACCGGTATGGCGTATTTTCCTTTTATTGCCGTTTTGAAAGTTGAGAAATCCGATTATTCTATTGTCCACCTCCGCAACAAGCGCCAACTTCCCTTCACTTTTTAAACAATCTTGTAAAAATTGTTTTTCTTTTTCAACGGTCATCGTGAATTCTGGCTCGGTTGTTAACATAAAAGGGGATTCACGGAAGATCGTTCGAACGTATTGAATGATATTTTTGGCATCACTAGGTAGGGCGGTTCGGACGATAAGTGTTTCCCCCTTCTTCAGAACAAATTTTTGTTGGATAATTTCTGCCATCGAAATTCCTCCTAATCCAGGTTATGCTTGAATACGAAACTTACTTTGTCATAGTTCATTTTGTCGGTATAAAATCGGTGGGCGTTTAATCGCATGAGGCCGGATGAAAGAGCAACTGATGAATATCCATTCGTTCTCGCCCAATCATGAACAAAATTTAATAATTCTTCTCCGTAACCCATCGAACGTTTGACGGAATCTGTTACTAAATCACAAACCCAAACAAATCGCCCGTAATAGAGGGTAATCATTGGCTTAAAACCAGTCACCGCAACAATGTCACCCTGATCATAAAGGGCAAACAGTCGGTAGTGATCCTTCTCCCTTGCTTCAAATACTAAGTCAAGATACGTTTCTTCATCTAAATGGGTTCTTAGTTGTTTCATTACCGGAAATGCTTTTATAATTTCATCCTTTGATTTCAGTTCTTTTATTTCCATATCATATATCCTTCTCCTCAAACTATGATTTTAATAAATGATGGAGGAGTCGACCTTTATCATCAAAAAATTGTTTCATGAGCTGATAATGCGCTGTTTCCTCCAACTGAACTTCATTCAACCCTTCTTCTGTCAATTGAAGGATTTTTGCATCAGGATACGCCATAATAATTGGTGAATGAGTCGAAATAATAAATTGGGATCCGCTTTCTACTAATTCATGAATCCGGGTAAGCATAGAAAGTTGTCTAAGTGGTGACAAAGCCGCTTCCGGTTCATCCAGAATATATAAACCGTTGCCTTGAAAGCGATGGATGAACGCTGCAAAAAATGATTCACCGTGAGATTGTTCGTGCAATGATTTTCCCCCGAAAGACTCGACAATCTTCCTTCCCCCCAACAGTTCACGGTCCATTTCCTCGATATTGGTAGCTAGGTTATAAAACGTTTCGGCACGGAGGAAAAAATGATCATGGGGTTTGTATGGTCCTTTTGCCACCTTTAAAAACTCATGTAAATTCGAATGAGAATCGTAACTGGAAAAATGAAAATTTAACGTTCCACCTTCAGGATTGAATCCGAGACTAACGGCGATTCCTTCTAATAACGTCGACTTTCCCATCCCGTTTTCGCCGACAATATAGGTCACGTTCGGGTGAAAATGAAGTGTCCCCAAATTGCGGATGACCGGCAAGTTAAGCGGAAACGTATCAAATGAGTATACTTTTTCTCTATTTAAATAGATGCTTTTAACATATTGGTAGTCCGATGTGAGTTTCATAGCGACCTTCCTTTTTATATCTAGTTTACATAATGTTTTTATGATCAACTATATGACAATGATTGCTTTGGTAAATTGCAAAAAGTCATCGAGATGGTTTTCAATAATTTTTTGTAAGATGGTTAGATTGATTTCTTGGTAATCATGAACGGCGATATTTTTGAATCCAACCATTCGTTGCATCCTTTTAGAAAGCGATACAGGGATAATTCCTTCTGTTTCCAGTAAAAGAAATGCATCACGTGACGTTTGTGGAAGACCGAGTTTTTTCTCTGCAACCACATGCATCGCTAAATCAATACTTGCTTCACAGGCCCGCTGCAAATTTAAAATAATCGAATCTTGCTTCGTAAAATTCACTAAGTTTTCCGGATTATTGGCGTATTCTTCATGTATTCGATTTAAACACCGCTCTATAATATGAATCTTATTCAGTACAACATCACTTTCCATAAATTCTCCCGCTTTCCTGCACTTTAAGTAAAATTGGTGCACGTTCCTCGTTCAATTTTGCATACATTTTCAACGTTTTCATATAAAAATGTGCTCTTTTCGTTTCATCTGAACAGTAAATTACTTTTCCTGTACTGACGATTTGAGCCTGAAATACGGTACTTGCTTGATTTAAATCAACCAAATCAACATCACGGTTTATGTGTGACGCAAACTCTTGTGCAATCAGAAAAATTTCATAAGCGTTATGATTTTGCTCGGCAAGAAAAGCAATGTCAAGATCGCTATCATTTCGCAATGTCCCTTTTACGGTAGAGCCAAACAGAACAACTAAGTAAGGTGAAAGTTTTTCTTGTAAAAAGTCTATGATCAATTGTTCCAGTTTTTCATTCAATCAGATGCACCTCCTTTTACGAATCCTTTTTCATTCGTTCAATCATCATATCCAATTTCTTTTCAATTGATTCCAATTGTTTTTCGAACGTTTCTCTTTTTCGCTTTTGATATAAAGTGAAATTAATGATGAGAATGATGATAAGTATCATGATACCTATAACTAATATTTGATAAAGTGAATCAAAAAAGGAAAATCCGTGCATTACCAAAATCTCCTTGTTTAGATTATTTCAGCTTTTAAAATCCTGGAAAAGCCAATAATTTCCCCGTTTTCATTTTCTGCATCATAAGCGGAACCACTCGAAAGGATCGTTTTCCACATCTCCTCCCTGTCATCATCGGACATTTGCTTTAAATAGTCTTCAGGTACAATATTCCGATCGGTTGTTGTCCATGTGTCACTTGCACCTTTGCAATTGCTTTTGCATCAGTAATTTCTGCTTTTCAAATCATCATCACCTCAAAAAAATTTTACGGTCGCATTTCCCAAGGTTCAAGTTGGCCGACAATGGTATGGTCTTTTCCTGTTTGAATTGCGGTAATGACACCGGCACAAATTTCCTCATGGGTTAACCATCTCGCGCGATTCCCCTCTAACTTAAACCCCAACTGTACATCATGGTATACACAATTTTCGGGTAAATGGAATGGATTACTCCCAATTTTTAAGCGATAGCTGCTTCCTTTGATGTCAACAACCCACCACTTAACGACCTAACGGTCTGTTTGAAGTGGGGGCTTGC
>JAAROH010007722.1_pt1 | contig 44302 bp, 33 predicted proteins | sample 7248631 | NCBI WGS metagenome assembly JAAROH01 (sample SAMN09772309, study PRJNA484901) | compost metagenome | isolation source: Vermicomposting unit | place: India | reverse complement strand
ACATTTTATCAGAATAAATTCAATATGACATTATCATAGAATAACTACAAAAAATGGATATTTGTATTGCTTTTTTGTGTACAGATGGTATAATCTAGGTAATCGATTACCTAACTAATTTATTCCACAAGTAAACGATTACTTATAGATGCTGAGGTGACCAAGTTGCCAACAATTAAAGAGATTGCTGAAAAGGCCAATGTATCCACTGCTACTGTATCTAAGGTATTAAATGGTAAGGACAAATACATTAGTGAAAAGACAAGACAGAGGATTCTTGAGATAGTGGAAAAGGAAGGCTATATCCCTAATGGTATTGCAAAAAGTTTGAAGATTAAAAAGACTAAAACTATTGGCCTTATAATTCCAGATGTAATGAATCCCTTCTTTGCAGAGGTAGCAAGGGGAGCGGAGGATGCTGCTGAAGAAAGAGGTTATATTGTCATCATCTGCAACTCTGACAACCGTGTTTCCAAGGAAGAGAAGTATTTAAATATCCTTCAGGAGAAGATGGTAGATGGGATCATAATGACAGCTTCAGAAAGCCTTGCTTCCCAGACTATTCAAAGGTGTAACATCCCTATGGTGCTAGTTGATAGGGATATAGATACAGATAAGCCTATAGGCCATATTACCGTCAACAATGAAGAAGGCGTGTATTTAGCAACTAGTTACCTTATAAAAAAAGGATGTAAAAATATTGGGTTTATATCTTCTAAAATAGTAAACAAGCTTTCCAAGGAGCGACTAGAAGGTTACAGAAGGGCTTTAAAAGAGCACGGCTTTATAGTGGATGAGGACAAAATATACCTGGAAAGTTTCAGCGTAGAATCAGGCTACAGAGGAGCAAGTTACTTACTAGAAAAAGGAGATATAGATGGTATTTGCTGCGGCAACGATTTGATCGCTATAGGTGCTATTCGCCTATTGAAGGAAAAAGGCATTAGGATACCTGATCAGGTAAAAATCATAGGTTTTGACAACATCTCAATATCTAAATATATGGATCCACCCCTTACAACTATTGCTCAGCCTATATATGAAATTGGACAGGAAGCAGTTAAGATGCTTTTAGCTATTATAGAGAAAAAGAGAATTAACCTAAACAAGGTTTTTGATCTTGAGCTTATTGAAAGGGGGAGTTGCTAAGGAAGATAACAATTTGGGAAATAATCCAAATCTGTAGAGGAGGAAGTTTGATGGCAGATATTGTTGTGGTTGGAAGTTTGAACATGGACATCACTGTAAGGGTGCCTCATATTCCCAAAGTAGGGGAAACAATATTAGCTACAGAGCTCCATCACAATGGTGGGGGCAAAGGAGCTAACCAAGCAATTGCTGCTGCCAGGCTAGGTAGTAGTGTTGCAATGATTGGGAAAGTTGGCAAGGACAAAAACGGATATGCATTATTAAAAGGGCTCATGAGTGAAAACATAGACATAACAGGCTTAGAGTTTTCAGAAGATATTACTGGGACAGCTTTTATAAGCGTAAGCGATGAAGGAGAAAACAGCATTGTAGTGTATCCAGGAGCAAATAATCATGTGGATATATACCAAATAGATAGGAATAGAAATCTTATTGAAAACAGCAAGATATGCGTTCTACAGATGGAGATTCCATATGAAGTAATAAAGTATGTGGCTAATTTATGCTACGATAAGGGGATAAAAGTGGTATTCAATCCTGCCCCAGCAACTGCTGCAATAGATGACGATTTGCTGGAGAAATGTGATGTACTCGTTCCTAATGAAACAGAACTTTTCATCCTTGCTGGAGAAGATAATCCTAGCATTGATAAGATAGATGAAGCCATTGATAAAGTATTCAAAAGAGGAGTAAAAAACATTATAGTCACCCTAGGGGATAAAGGGTGCATCTACTACGATGGCAAGAGAAAGCTAAACTTTGATAGCAAGAAAGTAAAAGCGGTAGATACCACTGCTGCTGGAGATTCCTTTATAGGTGCCCTTGTAACTGGCTTAGTAGAAGGTAAAACTTTAGAAGATTCCATTGAGTTTGCAACCTATGTTGCTGCATTAACAGTAACTAAGTTAGGAGCTCAAAATTCTCTGCCTACTAGGGAAGAGGTAGAAGATTTTATAAAAAATTATTAATTAAGAACAAACCCTTTTGTATAACATCCCCCTTAATATTGATTTATATATTAAATAGGCTGCCAATTTAAATTATTGGCAGCCTATCCTTTGTTATTTCCAAAGATTGAGAACAAAATTCGCTATTTCTACATATAGCCGACAACATATTAGATTTTAGACCATATATTTTATTTACCGGGAAATAATCTGTCGATGTCCTACAATTATCATCAATATTATGGTTATTCATGGATATAAAAATAGAAAAACCTCCAAGGATGGAGGTTTTTCATACTTTATAACAATGCAAGTATTACAAAGTTCAATATGAATAGGAAAGTGGATACCCACAATACTGGATTGATATCTTTAGCTTCTCCTTTAAAGATCTTAACTAAACAGTAGAATATGAAGCCTGCTGCTATACCGTAGGATATGCTGTAGCATAGTCCCATGAATATGCCTGCAAAGAAGGCTGGGATAGCTTCAGACAAATCGCTCCAATCAACTTCTGAAAAGGCAGAAAGCATCATAATTCCAACTATTATCAATGCTGGTGAAGTCGCAGCAGATGGTATAGCACTTATAACAGGAGCAAAGAAAGCACTTAATACGAATAGTATTGCTACAACTACGCTTGTTAATCCAGTACGTCCGCCAGCTCCAATACCTGCAGCACTTTCTACAAAGGTAGTAGTATTTGAAGTACCAAATATAGCACCAATGGAAGTTCCAATTGAGTCAGCAAATAGAGCTTTATCCATCTTGGATGAGAAGCCAGATCCTTCTGCTAGAGCTTTTTCGTCTTCAGCAGTGAATATACCTGATTTACGGCCTGTACCTATGAAAGTACCTATTGTATCGAAGGTATCTGATAAGCTAAATGCAAATATGGTCATCAATACAAGTGGAATTTTGCTTGGATCTTTGAATAGGGATTGAATTCCTGGATTGCCAAAAGCTGCTAAGAAGGTTTCAGGAAGTTGAGATAAAGCTTCTCCAAAGGTTACAGTATCTGCCAATTGAGTAACTCCAAAAGGAATTCCAAGGAGAGTTGTTACAATAATTCCAATAAATATAGCACCTTTTACATTTTTAATAAGAAGTATAACAGTTAAAATAAGTCCTACAATCATAAGCAATACAGGTGCTGTTTTAAAAGCAACAAGTTCAGGAACTCCAGCTGAGAAATTAATTAATCCTACATTTAACAATCCAATGTAAGCTATGAATACACCAATTCCGCCACCGATAGCAGTTTGTAAGCTTTCTGGGATGGACTTTATTATAAGCTTTCTAATCTTTGTAACTGTAATCAATACGTTTATAATCCCGCATATAAATACCATTGCAAGAGCCTCTTGCCAAGTAAATCCTAGCTGAAGTACAACAGTAAAGGTAAAGAAGGCATTAAGTCCCATACCAGGAGCAAGTGCATAGGGCACATTAGCAACTAATCCCATAAATAGGGTTCCAATTGTAGATGAAATGATGGTTGCTAAAAACACACCGCCCCAAGGCATACCAGATTGAGAAAGGATACTAGGGTTAACCATGATGATGTATGCCATTGCAAAGAATGTTGTGAAACCTGCAACTATCTCAGTGCGTACATTAGTATCATTTTCTTTCAGCTTGAAGTATTTTTCCATCAAATTTTCCCCTCCGTATAATTTTTTGATAAACTAAAAAAGCGGTTGATTAGTGTTCAATCAACCGCAAAGATTCCAAATATCCAAAAATTGACAAAAATTAACAAAAATATTTGGATATTTGCGCAGCACTTTGAACACTCATAGTGTAGCAATTATGGTTGCTACGTAGAGACTCCCGCACCAGATTAGCAGGATTATATGAGTGATAAATTCATATTAAATTATCCAATATGAATTATCAATAATACATTATAAAGCTAACATAAATAATATGGTTAGTCAAGAATTTATTTATTACTATATTTTTGGAATTTATACTAGAATTTATATGTATTAAATGTAGGAATTAATATGAATGCAATATAAAAAGAGAGCAGAGGGGAGCTTTCCTAGGTCTAAACAATACTTTTAACCCTTTCTGGTTTTGAGTTTTTTGCTTCAAAGGTAACCTTTTCCTCAGCCTTTTTATTTTCAACGACGGATCTCAAAAAAGTACATAGCTTCTTCAACTGATTCTCATCTAAGTTCTTAGCTATATATACTAGCTCTACTAAACCTTCATTTAAGGGCTCTGACATTTTTTCTGTCATAAAAAAATCTAGTAAAGTGATATTTAAAGCATCACAAATTTTTTCGATAATAGGAATATCAGGAATCCTATTTCCATTTTCCAACTTGCTAATTGTAGATTGGGACACCCCACAGAGAGCGGAAAGCTCCTTAGTTGTCATATTGCGCATTTTTCTGAGCTGTTTAACCCTAAGACCAACGTTCATATAGATTCCCCTAACATTGTAAATTTTTATTTATATTTAAGAAATAACTAATAAATTAACAAATTATTTCCATTCTATAATATATCCACTTGCCAGACTTTTCAAACTATAATCGTGATAAAAAAAGTAATTTATTTTACCATTAGCTTTATAATTATAATATGACAAAATTTACTGAAATACAGGAATATTAGGATTAATTAATACTGTAAAATTGATATAAACCTTTTATAAGGCTATGAGAGCCTCCTTTTTATTTTACTTGACATGGACATTTCCATTTAATATAATTTGAATATCAAAATATTTGAGGTGTATAGTATGGACTATGGTAAATCCTTAAACGACATACTGGTAAGGCTCTTTGCCAATGTATTAGACATAGAGGAGAAATGCCTTAAAAAAGGAGAGTTTTCAAATCTATCCATTAAGGAGATGCACATAATCGACAGCATAGGGATAAATAGGGAACCAAGTATGTCTGAAACAGCAAAGGAGTTAGGAATCACATCAGGAACCCTTACAATAGCAGTAGACAACTTGATTAGAAAAGGATATGTTGAAAGGCGCCGCTCAAAAGAGGACAGGCGAGTAGTACTCATCAAGCTGACAGAAAAAGGCATAAGAGCATATAAGGCCCACGAGGATTTTCATAAGGATCTAGTTACAAGCGTCCTTGAGGCCTTAGAGGAAAATGAAGCAGAACTTCTAGTAAAGGTGCTCTCAAATATTGATGAGTTCTTTAAGAAAAAATATAAAATTAACTGATCCCGAATTTATCGGGATTTAAAAACGTATAATATTTTTAGAATCAAAACATTTGAATATCAAAAAATATTAAAAAAGAGAAAGGAGTAGCCATGGGTATTAGAATAGTTATTGATAGCTCATCAGATGTTACAAAAGAGATACTTGAAAAATACAATATTGTAATGGTACCTCTTGTGGTAAATTTTGAAGACGGTTCCTATTTAGATAAGGTGGAATTAACAACAGAAGAGTTTTTCAAAAAGCTAAGCCAGTCAGAAAAGCTGCCTACTACATCTCAAGCTTCCCCAATGGATTTTGTACAGGCCTTTAAGAAAATCTTAAATGAAGGGGATGAAGTACTAGGGATATTCATAGGAGCAGAATTCAGCGGTACCTATCAGTCAGCAGTTATGGCCAAGGAGATGTTAAGGGATGATAGGATCCATCTTATAGATTCAAGAAGCGCATGCTTAGGTACCTTTGCAATAGTTCTTAAGGCCATTGAACTAATAGAGCAGAATAAGGATATAAAGGAGATAGTTGATATATTAGAAGAAGTTAAATATAAAGTTGAAATAGCAGTAGGAATCGATACCCTTAAATACCTATTAAAAGGCGGAAGGCTTTCCAAAACTCAAGCTATAGCCGGATCCTTATTGAATATTAAGCCTATTATAACTGTAAAGGACAGCAAAATTTTAGTTCTAGATAAGGTAAGAGGCAATAATAATGTACTTAAATGGATGGATAACTGGATCAGCACTAATAACTTCAATTTGTCCCATAAAACTGTCTTCTTATTCCATGCTAGAGCACAGGAGAGAATTGATGCTTTAAGAAAGATGCTTGAGGAGAAACATGGTGTTAAAAATATAATCGAATCAGAAGTAGGAGCTGTAATTGGAACCCATACAGGCCCAGGAGTAGTGGCCATGGGATTCTTAAATGACTAAAACCACCTCATCAAATAGAAAAAGGATTGAGTCTGTTATGTAGGGCTCAATCCTTTTATTTTGTTTTATACGAAATTGTCGCCTACAATTTCCAATTCCAGTTTCAAATCCTTCTCCATTTCTGCCAACGGGTCTCATTTTTGTAACTATGTTATTTATATATCAATTATTTATAGCTAACAGCGGAACTATAGAATTTATCAATTTAACAATCGAATCAGGGTCTAGTATAATTAAATGAGGCTAATTGAAAATAGGAGGAGATATTATGAGAAATAGAAACAGAGTAGTTATATTTTCAGCTCTAGGAATTGCTATAAACATAGTTCTTGGGACAGTATCAGGAATGATAAATATTCCATTATTGTTTCTAGATACTATAGGAACCATATTTGTAGCAGTAGTATATGGCCCATTCTATGGTGCATTAACCGGTGGACTTACAAATATAGCCTTGGGAATCATACAAAATCCAAAAAATATACCTTTTGCATTGGTAAATATTGCAGTAGGAATAGTAGTAGGATTAATCGCTAGAAGGTGGAAATTTGATTTGAAGACTGCTATCATTACAGGAGCAATATTGGCTGTAGTTGCTCCACTTATAGGAACCCCTATATCAGTGTACGTATATGGAGGGCTTACTGGAGACTTTAACGATGTATTTTTTACCTGGCTAGTACAAACAGGCCAGAAAGTTTTTACAGCAGCATTCATACCTAGAATAACCAGCAACATCGTGGATAAGATTGCAAGCTGTATAATAGTTTCACTGCTTGTTAATAGAATACCTAAAGAATATATAGAAGGGGTTAAATGATGGAAAGGAGCAAAAAGGTAATCTTTGTTTCCCACTGCATATTGAATCAAAATACTGTAGTTCCTCCCTTGGCAAGGGCAAAGGGTCCTTATAGGGATATTATAGATGCTATATTAGACTATGGAATAGGAATACATCAACTTCCTTGTCCTGAATATAGGCACTTAGGACTAAAAAGAAAGCCCATGACTAAGGAAGAGTATGATACAGAAGAGTTTAGAAAGCTATGTAAGGATATAGCAAAAGATACTGTATCAATAATGAAAGAGTACTTAGATAATGAATATGATATTGTTGGTTTAATGGGAATAAATAATAGCCCAACCTGCAGTATAATGGGCACTAAAGGGATCCTCATGGAAGAGCTGTTAGCTTTATTAAAAGAAGAAAACATAGAGCTTAATTTATTGGATGTGCCAGTATATTACCATGACGGAGAAGAGGGGAAGGAATTTATCCATAGACTGAAGGGATTCCTAGGCAATTTAAATAAAATATAAAAGCATAAGACTAAAGTACTATTAGTAAATAGTAAAAAATGACATTACTATAGTTTTATTGACAAGGCGAAACCTCCTTTGTAATATAATATTACAAGGAGGTTTTTTTTATGGAATATAGGATAGGCAAGAAAATACGCGCCTTCAGGGAGAAAAAGGGATTAAGTCAGTTGAAGTTGTCAGAAGCACTAGAAGAGCGGGGCATAAAGATGAGCAGGGAGACTCTAAGTAAAATTGAAAACAACAGCAGGTCAATTTCAGCAGTAGAGTTGAAAGCCATAGCTGATGTGCTGGGTGTAGATATTGATGAGTTTTTCCATGAAGAAGAACCTGATAGCATGGTTACATTTTTCAGGAAAAGCAACTTCTCCCAAGATGTACTGGAAGACATAAAGGAGCTTCAAGAGATGGTGAAAGTGTTCATACAGAATAAAAGGATGTACCTAGAGGAAAACGATAAATAGAGCTTAAGAAGGGATGGATATAGTTGAAAAAACAAATTAATATTCCAGATGAACTCTTTAGGCTTAAGGTTAAAGAATTAGCCGAGGAAGTGAGGATTAAATTTGCCAAAAAAGGGCTGTCCGATATATTCGATATCCTTTCAGAAACTGCTTTTCTGATAAGAAAGCCTCTAAAGACAGATAACCTTTCTGGTTTCATCACCTATTATGAAGACCACTTCATAGTATATCTAAACAGCAATTTCACCCTAGGTCATGAACGATATACTGGAGCTCATGAGCTCTATCATATAATCTACAATGAAGACATATTGAAAAAAGAAAAGGTCTTCATAGACAAGGGAAAATACAAGGAAGAGGAAAGAAAAGCAGATGTATTTGCTGCAGAGTTCTTAATGCCAGAGGATTATGTTAAGGAAATATTTTACAAGATGGTTAATGTAGGCCCTGATCAAATCCAACCTAAACACATTGTCCGAATGCAGAACTACTTTAAGGTCAGCTACACGGCCATGCTCAAAAGGCTTATCCAACTTAAACTTTGCTCTTCAAATTTATATTACCAGCTTCGAGAAATTGCATCCTTAGATAACAAGGACAAGCTCCAAACCCTAACAAGAGAAGAAGGTTATAATATCGATTTAATAGTTCCATCGAAAGTAACCTATGTTCCCAAGGAATACTTAGTGTATGTAAAGGCCAACTATGAAAATGGCAAAATTACCTATAGGGAATTGAAAAAAACCTTAGAATTTATAGGCCTTACTCCTGAAGAGTTAGGATATTAGCCTAATCAATTAGATTAGGCTTTTATTGTACTGAATGGTGTAACAAAATATAACAATAATATAATTATTATTGACATATATACTAATATAATGTAATATAATATTACATATAGCTTTATTAGCATATGTAATAATAGATAAGAGTTATCAAAAGGGGGATGTGTATGATTAGTAAACTGAAAAGAGTATTTTTAGTTTTCTTAGCCCTTTCTATACTGTTGCTGTCAGCCTGTGGGGGAGATACTACAGATAGTGGACAGAAAACAAATGCTGAAGGAGAAAAAACTGAACAAACAAATTCCGAAACAAAAGCAGAGTTAGGAACTAGGGAAAATCCAATTCCTATAGGTCAAAAGGCACAAGTAGGTCCTAATTGGGAAGTTACAATACTAGAGATAGTTCCTGATGCTTGGTCTATTATTGAAGCAGAAAATATGTTCAATGAACCACCAGAAGAAGGCTACCAATACGTTATGGCAAAAGTTCAGGTTTCATACATAGGAGAAGAGTCTGGCACACCATGGGTTGATTTAAGTTTACGCTATCTTGGTTCTGATGGCAATGCATACAGTGAAGGGGTTGGAGTTGTACCAAAGGCATTTAGTGATATAGGGGAACAGTTTCCTGGAGCAACAGCAGAAGGGAACGTAGGTTGGGCAGTTCCTGCAGATGCTGTTAGCGGAGGAAAAATAATAGTAGAAGAAAGTTTTTCATTTGAAGACACACGAGTATTCTTCCAGGGGGCAGAGTAGAGAATTAAATATTATGTTACAAACACGGTTTTCATTTTAGAAAACCGTGTTTTTATTATTATTCTATTATTTCAAAGTTGTTCCAAATTCTGTAGATTATGGTTCAGAGGTATGATATAATAAAGCTAGATAATATTTTAACAATCTTAAAGCCCTTATGGAGGTGACCATATGCTGAAAGCTTTCTTGAAAAGATTTACTTCTAAAGATGTAGAGCAAAAAGATTCGGACTACATTCATAAGGATGTATTAATAAAAATATTATCTGATGTCATAGAAGGAAAAGCAGAAAAAATAGATATGGATGTTATTCCGTGCGAAAGTGTGGTTGATAAATGGAATGAAATGATAGATGTATTATGTGAAAATAGGAGAAAAATTATATTTGACATAAATGATCTTTTACATACAATTACAAAGCTGGATTCAATAAAGGATGTGATAAATAGCGTACAAAAACAAACTGAAGCGTTGCATTCCATGTCAGCAAGCAGCGAGGAGATGACAGCATCCATCGAAGATGTAGCTAATATGACACAACAAGTTTCAGAAGATTCAAATAAAGCTTACGAAATTACCCAAACAGGCATAAAGAACATAACTGAATACATAGAATTTGTGAAAAACTCCTTTGAGCAGATAAATGCAGTCAACAAACAGATGCAGAATGTAAAGGACAAAATGAACGTGATAAACAGCATAATAAAGATTGTAGAAGAGATTGCAGACCAAACAAATTTACTTGCCCTAAATGCAGCTATAGAAGCAGCTAGGGCAGGAGAACAGGGAAGAGGCTTTGCTGTTGTGGCAGATGAAGTGAAAAAGCTTGCTGACCATACCAAGAATTCAGTAGCAGATATTCAGAAGAACATAAATGAATTATTATCTGATTTGGATTTAACTGTGGGCAAGGTAAATGAGACATCACAGGATTTGAATGCTGGCAAGGAGCTAATTGATAGTGCCTTAGAATCCCTTCGCCAAATCAGCCAATCAATTTATTCTGTAAATCAATCAATTATGATGGTGGCAGCCAATACAGAGGAGCAAACAGCTGTTACTGAATCTGTAACAAGCCATGTTGTAGGCATTGCCAAAGAGGCTGACTACATAAACAATAGCTGCGAAATCACTGGTAGAGACATATACGCTTTAAGCAACAAAATAGATTCAATTAGGAAGGAAATGCTAAAAGACAGGTCCTGCTTAAGGGATGTGGATTTGATAGATATCTACAATGTAGATCACTCCCATTGGAGGTGGAGAGTCTACAATATGCTTCTGGGCTACCAAAAATTAGACTCGGATGAAGTAGGAGATTATAAACGCTGCAGGCTCGGCAGATGGTATTATGGAGAAGGCTATGAGAAATTTAAAGACAACAGAATTTTTAAGGAATTAGAAAAACCCCACTTAGGTCTGCACAGTGCAGCAAGGGAAGCCACAATTGCTTATGAAAATGGGGACATAGAGACGGCAGAAAAAGCCCTTAAAAGGATGGATGAATGCTCCGAGGAAATCTCCAAGCTTTTGTATGAGCTGAGGAAGGTAGTAGGTTGATTCTATGGATTAGAAAAAACTCCTTAGATATTATATCTAAGGAGTTTTATTTAGCCTTTCTGTAATAAAATCCGTATCTATGAAAAAGGCCTGCCTCCTATCATCTTCTATATCCTCAAAGTCTATTTGATAAACTACTGGGTTGGTTAAGGATTTTATGGTTAATATCTTATGCTTTGAATCATAAGCACATGTATACCTTGTATAGGTGGTAGAATTGTACTTCTTATTCCTGACGAATCCGTTGGGCATTGATACTGCTTCTAATATATTGTAGCAGTAAGCAAGGGCTTCCTTATAGCTGTTAGGTTTAACATGCATTTTAGTCAAATAAAAGGCCTTAATAAACCTGGATGTAGGGTCATACCCTCCTGGCAAGTCCTTTGCAGAGTTAAAATCTTCAAGATTGTCTAAATCTATAAGCTTTTTAAGCTTCCTTATATGGGATTCAAAGCCAGGGGAATTGGTCATTACCTGGTAGGGGTTTTCGTAATATACCAATTCCTTTTTCTTAGGCTCAACAACAACGCATCTTTTTGTAGCATCAGCAAACATGAAGTGGAAATCTGGACATATTACCTCTTTTCCACTGTGATCCTTTGTGGATATGTGGATATTGGGTAGGTCTTTAACCAACTCATCCACAGATTTGTAATTGGCAAGGGCATAGTTTAAATAGTCCAAGCTGGAGATATTTATCTTTCCTGGCTTTACCTTGTTATCATAAAGGTTAAACCCAGAAAAGGAATTGATAATCCCCATTAGCCCATGTTCATTTATCCCATCCTTTAGTGGATCCCTATTGTGAAAGCATACTCCCAAGATCTTGTACTTTGAATACAGGGGCTTTCCCATAAGGTCATTGCAGAAATTATAACTCCTAGGCAAATAGAGCACATTATAATCAACTGGAACCTCATAATCCATATTCCTTCCTAAAACGCATCCATCATCATAGTCAATCTTTATTCCTGTACACATATTATCCCTCTTGTAAATACACTCCTTGTTAGTATTTGTTTTTATTAATTATATCCATATAGGGGGAGAAGTTTCAACACTGTATCAGTTGATACTTAAAATAGCTAATAATATATTTCTACATATTTAATGAAATATTGCTATAAAAATAAACAAATAAACTATTTAAATGAAAAGCAAAAATGTAGAATATTAATATAAATAAATATTTAGTGTTGTTTTGGGAACGGGAAAAGTCAAAAGGGGGAATGCTAATGGGTATAAACATAAAAGATGTAATAGAGAGTATGAGAAATGTAAGATCATATTATGGACAGGACAGTTTGACTGTTGAAGAAGTATTAAATCTTCCAGAATTTAAAGGGTATAAATTATTAGGTGGAGAAGCAGGGCTTCAAAGAAGGTGCAGGCATATTACTATACTTGAAACTCCAACAGGTATTGATTGGTTAGAAGGGGAAGAATTTTTAGTTACCGCTGGCTATGCATTTATAAACAATGAAGAATACAAAAAAAGAATGTTAATAGATGCCCATAAGAAAAATGTGTCAGCTATAGCTATAAAAGAGAAGAGATATTTTGGAGAGATTAGCAGGGAGTTAATAGATCAAGCTGATAGATTTGAAGTTCCTCTTATACAGCTTCCTTATGACGTGGTTTATACCAGAACTATATCAAGCTTTTACAACATGCTTTTCTATAGAAAAAATGAATATATTTTGAAACTAAATAATATTTATGAGAAATTGCTAAACCTATCTTTTGAAAATAGAGATATTGACGGTATTATATATTCTCTATCGAATCTATCCAATTCTAGTGTATTCCTACTAGATGGCTCCTTAGATCTCATATGCTACAATATCATTAACCCAAGTAAGTTTGATCGATTATCCCCTGTTAGTCCTTTTAATAAAAATTTTGTTAAGTTAGTTGAGAAAATTAAAGATTATACAGTAAATCTAAGGATAGATGGCTTTTTTATCAGCTTTTATCACATCTCTATTAATGAGAAAGATATTGCTTATGTGTATATTGTTAATGATTACAAATTAGACAAGCTTTCTCAAAGAACTATAGAATATGGAATTTCTATGATCAGTGCAAGATTGGAAAGGGAACATAATTCCATTCTTGCTCAAACGAGGATAAACAGAACATTGCTTGAGATAATTTTAAATAATAAAGGGCTTCCAGATGAGTTTTATAGAAATGTAGAGCTTAACTTAAATTGGGATACTCTTGGTTTTATATATGGTATTTGTATAAAACTTCATCCTAAGGAAGATGAGGATATTGGAAATTGTAAAATTATTATTTACAACTATTTGGATAACATCATTGGCAAAAACAACTATCTTTCAACCGATAAAAGCATGGAAATATTTGTGTTTATTAAGTTTGAATATAGGGATTCTATTAAAGATTTCATATCTAATATAATGGAATATATTAAGGGGTATACTGATATATTTACTGCTTCTATAGGTATTTCTAATCCATATAGAGGAATTAAAAGCATTAGACGATGTTATGATGAAGCATATTTGTCAGCTCTTTTTGCCAATCAAAATGTAATATACTATAGCTCTATTGATACGATAAAATTACTCTATCCTTTAAAGGATGATGATGTAATTCAGCAGTATTATGATAAAACCATAAAAAAGCTCGAAGAATATGATAAAAAGAATGGTACTGATTTATTGGAAACATTGGAAACTTATCTAAAATATAATTTAAAAAAGACTCTAGTTGCTGAAAAGCTTTTTATACACGTTGAGACGTTAAGGTATAGATTAAATAGAATTGAAGAAATAACAGGATATTCTTTAGAAGATACAGAAGGATTGTTTGCATTGCAGATGGGATTAATAATCAAAAAGCTTTTAGAAATTAAGTAAAAATGTTTTTTAAATTTAACTTATCTAGCTTATTGTTTCTATAGTTCTTTTTCCTTTTATTTCCTAATGAATTTAAAAACTAAATTGAAAGTAAAGGCTGTTTTAGACAAGAAATATCTTTTTGTGAAAACTCATAAAAAAGATATTTCTTTTTTTATGAGTTTACAGAATTGTCAATATAGTCAGAGGTGATATAATATTCGAAAAATAATTTATTATGTCTACCTAAATTATCAAAAGGAGGGAAAGTATGCAAGATAAAGGTTTGTTAAAAGACAATGTTAGCGGTCAAAAAGAAAGAGTTATGGCTTTTGAAGCTCCAACATTTGTATTAGGGATGATTTTATCCATACTCTCAGCAATAATATGTATGCAGATAATTAGCAAGGTTGGGGTTACTCCTAATACATCTATTATAGGTGCAATTATAGCAATGGTAATTGCAAGGTTTCCAGTTAAAGCTTTTTCAAGATTCAGGTCTTTAGAAAGACAAAATCTAATACAGACAACAGTTTCGGCTGCAGGTTTTTCTGCTGCTAATAGTGGATTGTTAACCGTAGCAATATTCTTTGTAATGGGTCAAACTGATTTTATATTCCCAATGGCCATTGGTGCCATGGCTGGTGTTGTCATTTCAATATTTATTATAGGTAGGATATTTGACAGCAGCATATTCCCAGCAGCAGCTGCATGGCCTCCTGGTGTTGCTACTGCTCAAGCTATTGAAGCAGGAGACCAAGGAGGCGAAAAAGGAAAAAGGCTTTTACAAGGAGTTATTATAGGAACAATTGCCAGCCATTTCAAGTTGCCAGCTGCAGGCATAGGCATTGTATTTATAGCCAATATTTTTTCTATGGCAGCTTTAGGAATAGGTTTGATAATTAGAGGTTATTCAACAGCTTTATTCAACGGATTTGACATAGGAAACACCTATATACCCCATGGATTTATGGTAGGAGCAGGAATTATGGCTTTAATTCAATCCATGCAGATAATTCTAAAAGATAAAAGCAAAAACACTAAAAATTCGGACATACCCGTAAATTATACAAGAACTGATGGTGAAACAAAGAAAAATTTAGCATTAGGAGTTGGATTATATTTAGTAGGAGCTTTAATATTGGCCATTGTTTCTGGTATTTATTCTCAGATGAACATTGGTAAACTTATTCTTTGGCTGTTATGGGCAACTTTTTCTGCTACCGTTGCAATGCTATTAGTAGGCATGGCAGCTATGCATTCTGGTTGGTTTCCTGCCTTTGCAATTACTACAATTTTCATGACCATTGGTATATTCTTTGGTTTCCCAGTTGTACCTCTTGCTTTATTAACCGGATATGTTAGCTCTGTAGGTCCATGTTTTGCTGATATGGGTTATGACTTAAAAACAGGATGGCTTCTTAGAGGTAAAGGAGAAGATGTGGAATATGAATTATACGGTAGAAAGCAACAAGTTATTATCGAAATGATCGGAGGAATTGTTGGAATACTAGTTGTGCTATTAACAATGAACTTATATTTTGAATCTGACTTACTTCCACCAGTTAGTAGGGTATTTGCTGCTACTGTTTCAGCAGGTGCTGATCCATCCATATTGAAAACACTGGTAATATGGGCCATTCCAGGATTTTTGTTACAGTTAATATTTGGACCATCAAGAATGGTAGGAGTATTGTTTGCAACAGGACTTCTAATAAACAATCCAACTTATGGAATAGGTGTATTGGTAGCGGTAATTGTACGTCTTATATTTGGAACTGAATTTATGGAAATTAGAGATGCTGGGTTAATAGCAGGAGATGGATTGTATGGCTTCTTTAGTGCTTTAATTAAAGCATTAATGTAATGTTTGGGGGAGTTGATAATATGAAGGAAAGATATAATGTTGGGCTTATCAGAGTCGTGACATTTACAGATGATAAGCTGTTGAACCTTCATGGAGAAATAATAGAGAAATACTTCCCTATGCTAAAAGTAGAATCTAGATGTATAGACGATCAGCCTTATGGAATACATGATGAAGAAACTGAAAGAATTGCCATTCCTAAAATAATTGAATTAGCTAAAAGTTGGGAAAACATTGATGCTTTAATAATAAGCTGTGCTGGCGATCCTGCTGTTAAAGAGCTTAGAAAAATGTTAGATATTCCAGTTATTGGTGCTGGAGAAAGCACTGCACTTTTGGCAAGAAGATATGGTGAAGTATATGGAGTATTAGGCATTACTGAAGAAATACCAGAGGCCTACATTAAAATTCTAGGAAGGGATAATATAGTAGGAACTTGCCACGTTCCTGGTATTAAATCCACTATCGACCTGATGAATGACGAAGGCAGGAAAAAGGTTATTGATAAAGCCCTTGAACTCAAATCCTTGGGAGCAGAAGTAATTCCATTAGCATGTACAGGAATGGCCACCATAGGTATTGCTAAAGAACTTGAAGACCTCTGTGGCATTCCTGTTATCGACCCTGTTGTTGCGGAAGGCTTAATTGCTTATTACGAATGTATAAGATATAGAAAGGAGTGAGAGCATGAGGCTAACTAAAGAGATTTTGGAATATGCCTTAATAGGCGGTGCAATCCTTGGTGGAGGGGGAGGAGGTTCTCGAGAACTAGGAAGGGAATCAGGAAGTATTGCCTTAGATTACGGTGAATTAAACTTAGTGGATATCAGTGAAGTGCCAGATGACACTTTAATTGTTACAGCTTCAGCAGTAGGTGCACCTGCTGCTGTTGATAAGTATGTAAAGCCAAGAGATTATGTTAGAACCATAGAGATATTGCAGAATAATACAGGTTTAAAAATAGGTGGCATAATAACTAATGAGAACGGAGGAGCAGCAACAATTAATGGTTGGATACAAGCAGCTATGCTAAATATTCCATTAATAGACGCCCCTTGTAATGGTAGAGCTCATCCTACTGGAACTATGGGAAGCATGGGACTAAATAAGGTTAAAGGATATGTTTCACATCAAGCATATGCAGGGGGGAATCCAGAATTAGGTAATAGGATAGAAGGTTTTGTCAGTGGAGATATATTTAAGGCTTCCTCTATGGTAAGACAAGCCGCTGTTCAAGCTGGCGGTTTGGTAGCTGTTGCAAGAAATATAGTAGAGGCAAAATATGTAAAAGAAAATGGTGCTGTAAATGGGATAAGTCATGCTATTGAAACTGGTAGAAGATTTTACAAGGGTTTAGAGATTAGTCCCTATGGGGCTATAAAGTCAGTTGTGGAATTTTTAAATGGAGAAATAGTTGTTGAGGGACAAGTTTCAGAATTTGAACTGGTTACAAAAGGTGGATTTGATGTGGGACGAGTTGTTGTAAAAGGCGCAGAATTGACATTCTGGAATGAATACATGACCCTTGAGGTAGGCAGCAACAGATTATATACTTTTCCAGACCTCATCATGTCCTTTGACAAAGCTACAGGAATGCCTCTAACTACTGCTGAAATTAAGAAGGATATGGAAGTTGTAATTATAGGGACTAAAAAAGAAAACTTAAAACTAGGTGCGGGCATGTTTGATAAGGATCTTCTAAAAGAAATTGAACCAGTAATCAATAAGGAGATATTAAAATACGTTTAAGGAGGTATTATATGTTATTAAAACAGATTTTAGAAGTATACGAATATGTTGATAGTGCCACTGCTAATGGATACGAAATAAAGAAGTACATGGAATCCTTGGGAGCAAAAGATGTTGTAGTTAAAACCATCACTGGAGATAAAGGAAGGACCGATTTTATTCAAATTAGAATACCGGGATTAAAAGGAAAATCAAAAGGTATGGATGCTCCAACCCTTGGTGTATTAGGGAGATTAGGAGGAGTAGGGGCAAGACCTGAAATGATCGGAATGGTTTCGGATGCTGACGGGGCAGTAGTGGCCTTGGCAGTAGCTGCTAAGCTGTTGGATATGCAGAAAAAAGGAGATTTCCTCTACGGAGATGTGGTAGTATCTACTCATATCTGTCCAGATGCTCCAACTCAACCTCATAAACCAGTACCATTTATGGGATCACCTGTAGATATGGCTACAGTTAACAGAGAAGAAGTAAGTGGAGAGCTAGATGCAATTTTATCAATTGATACCACAAAAGGGAACAGAATAATCAACCATAAGGGTTTTGCTATTTCTCCTACTGTAAAGGAAGGGTATATATTAAAGGTAAGCGATGATTTACTAGATATTATGGAAATTACAACAGGAAAGCTGCCAGCAGTATTTCCAATTACTACTCAGGATATTACTCCTTATGGTAACGGCCTTTATCATATAAACAGCATTTTACAGCCATCTACTGCAACTAAGGCACCAGTAGTTGGAGTTGCCATTACCACAGAAGTGCCTGTACCAGGCTGTGCAACAGGGGCAAGCCATCCATATGATTTGGAAATGGCTGCTAGGTTTACTATTGAAGTTGCTAAGGCCTTTGGTAAAGGAGATTGTAAGTTCTATGATGAAGAAGAATTTGAAAGATTGACTAAATTGTATGGAAGTATGCATCATATTCAAACCTTAGGAAAACAGGAGTGATAATATGGCGAGGAAACTAGGAGCCATTACTATTGGCCAGTCACCAAGAGATGATGTTATTCCAGAAATGCTGCCATACTTAGGGGAGAATGTGGAAGTGCTGCAGGCTGGTGCTTTAGATGGATTAACTTACGAAGAAATTTTAGAGTTTAAGCCAGAAAAAGGAGATTATGTGCTGGTCTCAAAGCTTAGGGATGGAAGAAGCGTAAAGTTTGCAGAAAAACACATACTGCCTAGACTTCAGGCTTGTATTGATAAGTTGGAATCCGAAGGGGCGGAAATTATCCTATTCATATGTACGGGAGCTTTCCCAGACGTTTTCACATCAACAAAACCAATTTTATACCCTCAGAAGATACTTCATTCCACAGCTCCGTCCCTTGTAGGGAAAAGCAAGTTGGCAGTAATCACTCCTGATAAAGACCAAATAGACCAGAGCAAAGAAAAATGGAGTGAATCTGGCGTTGACGTAGTGGTTGTCAGCGGTTCTCCCTATTCTGAAGAAGATGAATTAGCTAAAGCTATAGAAGAATTAAAAAAATATGAAGATATTGATCTTATTGTAATGGATTGCATAGGATATAACTTGGACATGAAAAAACGAGTTGCTGAAGGAACAGGAAAACCAGTGGTACTGGCTAGAACTATGGTAGCTAGAGTTTTAGGAGAAATACTTAATCCATAATGGGGTGATTCTATTGAATCAAAAATCTGGCTATAGAGTAGTAATTGAAGATTGTATGGGAGTAAAAGAAAATGAAACAGTATTGGTGCTAACAGATGACTATAAATTGTCCATCGGAAGTAAATTATACAAAGAAGCCCAGAAATTTGCTAAAGAAGCAGTACTAATGGTAATGAAACCTCGAAAGGTAAGTGGAGAAGAACCTCCAGAAGTCGTTGCAAAAGCTATGAAAAATTTTGATGTAATAATTTGTCCTACTTCCACATCTATTACTCATACTAATGCCAAAATTGAAGCAGTGAAACAGGGGGCTAGATTAGCTAGCATGCCTGGAATAACAGAAGAGATGTTTGAAAAAGGTGCTATTACAGCTGATTATAATGAAGTGGAAGCCCTTACTTTAAAATTTACTGAGCTTTTGACTAAGGCAAAAACAGCTAAAATTGTAAAGGATGGTCATACTCTAGAGATGTCCCTAGAAAATAGAGCTGGGGTTCCTAGTACAGGAATATATAGAAATCCAGGGGAAGCTGGCAATCTTCCTTCAGGAGAAGCATATATTGCTCCAGTAGAGGATTCAGCAAATGGAAGTATGATAATTGATGGAAGTATGGTTGGAGTTGGAATATTGAAATCGCCACTATATATAGAAGTCAAAGATGGAAAGCTTGTAAAGCTAGAGGGTGAAGATGCTGATAAGTTAAATGTATTGTTTGAAAATGAGAGAAATTCCACACTAGGTGAATTGGGCATAGGCACAAACCCAGCAGCTAGACTTACAGGGGTTATTCTAGAAGATGAAAAGATATATGGAACTGTTCACATAGCTTTTGGCACCAATACATCTTTTGGGGGAGTAAATAAAGCAAATTGCCATCTTGACGGAGTTATTATGAATCCAACTCTTTATTTAGATGATCAGCTTGTTATAGATAATGGAAAGATAGTTATTTAATAAAGTTAGTTGCCATATCTTTATTTAAATAAGCCCTAGTTTTGGAAACTAGGGCTTCATATTTGCTAAAAATATTTAAAAACAATTACTTTAATAATGAAAATAGTTAGTATTGAATTGCACAATATATTGTGACAATAAGTTACATTAATATAAATACTATTGACATATGCAGAACGATAGTGTAATATTGTATTACATTATCTATATCGTTAATTATCTGTAGATAAAAGTTCCACTGCCACTACTACATCCATATCTAAAAGGATAAGGATATAATTTAGATGAGATAATGAAAGCTGTTACATATACTGATGATAAATTTAAAGTACATTTCCAAAATGGAGAACCTCCCAAGTACAGAATATCCTTCCCATCAAAGCCACTAAAAGGCTATTTTGATATATGAAGATACAGCGATAAGACAATAAAAGTCAACAGAATATTAAATTCACCTTCCATAAAAATGTATCCTATTATTGGTATACAGTAGGCGATCAGTTTTTGGATATCCTTCATTAGGATTATTAAATAGCAAGTGTGAGATGGTAGAGAATTGATGATATATAGATGGTTTGAAAACGGGAAGGATGGATGAGAGTTACTAAAGTAGGTCTCATCCATTTTCCTAAATTATAAGTAAAGTAAGGTTAAAATCATGAGGTGTCCAAAATGTAAATCTATAAATGTAAAGCTAATCCGATAGGGAATGGCAACCTATGAAGCTTATAAAAATGGAAAATATTATATTGGCGGTTGTTGTAAGGAAACTAATGAGAAGGGTTTTGTATACGACTATGGTTGTCTAGGTTGTGATTTCAAATGGTGTTTAGAGGATTTTAAAGTGGAGGATATTGAGAAAATACTTATAACAACTGAACCTGTTTATTCAAATATATTTACTCGTGAAGTAAGATATTGTAGGTTTTACAGTGATGGATGTATACTAGCTTATTCTACTATAGGTAGATCAAGGAAAAGACAGCAGAAAAGACGAGGCAAAATGTTCATTAATCAGTTTGAAAAAATTGCTCAGTATCTTTTAGAAATTATTGTATATATTGAATATGATAGTGAGGTCTTAGATGACAGTTGGCTTACTGTTTGGATCCAATTTCGTGACAAAAATATAGCAGAATATTTGTACAGTCTGCAAGGAATAGCTGTATGGGATCATATATAAGGAAGCTTTTTGTAGGGAGTAGAATAAGGCTGTTTTAGTAAATTATACAAGTTAAAAACATCACTTGAGCTAATGACAAAATAGCTTATATCAAGAATTAAATTATATATTTGGATAAGCTAAAAATAGAAAATGCTAGAGAGAGACAAATTACTTATTAGAATTACCTGAATTTGAAGAAAATGAAATAAGAAGATGGTGGTAATAAAGTGATGAAACGTTACACATATATGACGTAATTTACTTCTGATGTAATAATATGTCATTATAATTGATAGTATTGTTCCTGAAATGTTGAAAGTGCAGTAAAATGATTAATTTCCTTATATCCTTCTCATGCTATAATATTAATAGCATACTATGAGGAGGAAAAATATGAAGTTCAATGTAAATAACTTAGAATATAGTGCTGGAGCTGTAAGTAAAGGATTTTGGTTTCAAGCATTTAAAAAATATAATCAATTAATAAAAGAAGGCTTTACGGATAGAGAAATAAAAAATATGCAAGAGAAGGAGAACATATTGTTAGCCCCATCAGCAGATTATGGTAGGAAGATGATCAACGAAGTATCTAAACGATATAAAGCATTACCTAAAGAAATATCTGATATGTTTACCAGTTTACCAGTTTCGGATCAGAAGATATTGAATATATTAGGGATAATGATGACTGATAGGTTATTTTTTGAGTTCATGTATGAAGTATATAGGTATAAGTTGATTACTGGGAATTTAAAGTTTGAAAATAGTGATATTAGAGTTTTTCTACAAAATAAAGCTGATCAAAGCGAAAAAGTTGCGAATTTCACATCCCAAACAAAGAAAAGACTAGCAGCAGCATATAAGACATATTTAAAAGAAGCAAATCTCCTAGAGGAAAATGGAAATTCTTACGTTGTAAAAAAACCTGTTTTGGATTTGAATTTGGAAAAAAAGATGAGAAATAATGTCTTATATCCTTATTTAAGAGTGTTTTTGGGGGAATAAAATTATGAAAAAAACATTAGATGAAAAATTGAGGATGATTGAACCGATTATAAGCGATGAAAATTTCAGGAAGAATAGAGGACTTAGCAATGAAGTTGGATATTACATATTTGATTATCCACCTGAAGAAGAATTAAAGGTGAGAAAATATCTAAAACAGTTAGAGAATAAATTCAAAACAGTTCCTCATGACTTTGAATTGAAAATATATGATCTATACGATATTATGATTGACTTAATAGAAGAAGAAGGGCTGTTAGAGGCCTGCATAGAGATGGAAGAAAAGAATGGCATGGATTACTTAGTAAGCTCTGTATATGACTTACTCAATATGGACAGTGATGATAATTTTTTTAGCACTTATATAAATGAAAATACACCTGATAATTCAGTAGTATTTATAACAGGTGTAGGAAAAATCTATCCTTTTCTAAGAGCACATGGTATTTTGAATAAGCTTCATCTAGTATTTGATAGAGTACCAGTAGTACTCTTTTATCCAGGGAAATATGATGGACAAAGCTTAATGTTGTTTTGTGAGTTTAAAGACGAAAACTATTATCGAGCATTTCCGCTCATAAGATAGGAGGCGATATTATGAAGATAAAGGATATGTTTGCTAAGCCAATTGATAGGGATATACAAGGAGTTATTAAAGTTGGCCAGGATGATGAGGTTAATATAAAGCAAGAACTAGAAGAATATGTAGTAACAAGAGAATTGCAGAAGCATTTTAGGGAGTTTTTTAGCAATTATATAAAAGGCATAGTAGGTAATACGGATAAAATGGGAGTTTGGATATCAGGGTTTTTTGGTAGTGGTAAATCACATTTCTTAAAAATATTGTCATATCTACTCGAGAATAGAGAAGTAGATGGCAAAACTGCTCTAGAGTATTTCATAGAAGGTAATAAAATAAAAGACCCGATGGTTATTGAAAATATGAGACTTGCATGCAGTACACCAACAGATGTAATACTTTTCAATATAGACTCAAAGAGCAAGTCAGCAGGTACTAAGGGTAAGGATTCAATTCTAAACGTTTTTTTAAGGGTTTTCAACGAGAAATTAGGGTTTAGTACAGATCCCCATTTAGCAGATTTAGAAAGACAATTGGAGGAAGAAGGCAAATATGAAGAGTTTAAAGCAAGATATGAGGAAATGCACAATCTAAACTGGATAGAAAATCGTCATAAATTTAAATTTCACAAGGACAAAGTAATAAAGACTTTAGTAGATATTGGATACATGACTGAACAAACAGCTAGAGAATGGACTAATAGTACAACTAAACCTTATGAGATAAGTATAGAAGAATTTGCTAAAATGGTAAAAAAATATTTAGATAGAAAAGGAAACAATCATCATATCGTTTTTTTAGTAGACGAGATGGGTCAGTACATAGGCGATAATACTGATTTAATGCTTAACTTACAGACAATAACTGAAGACTTGGGAACAATTTGCCATGGGAAGGCATGGATAATTGTAACTAGCCAGCAGGATATAGATTCTATAACAAATGTGAAAGGAATAGACTTTTCAAAGATTCAAGGTAGATTCGATACTAGATTAAACCTTACATCAGCTAATGTGGATGAAGTAATTAAGCTTCGTATACTGGAAAAAACAAAAACAGCTAATGAAACATTAAGTGTTTTATATGAAAACAATGAAACTATTATTAAGAATCTGTTAATATTCAATGATGGAATAGAGAAAAAGCTATATGAGAATAAAGAAGATTTCTGTAAAGTATATCCTTTCATACCTTACCAATTCAATCTACTAGCTAGTGTACTTACATCTATACGCCAGCATGGGGCCAGTGGCAAGCACCTTTCAGAAGGGGAACGCTCTATGTTAGCCCTTTTCAAAGAAAGTGCTGAAAAGTTAATGGACAGGGAAGATGGAGAATTAGTTCCTTTCCATATATTTTATGATGGATTAGAAAAATTTTTGGATCACAGCCATTCAGCAGTGATTACTAAAGCGCTAGATAACAGATATATAAATCCAACTAAAGAAGAAAATAATTTTAATGTAAATGTATTAAAGGTTTTATTTTTAATCAAATATGTGAATGAAATAAAGGCAACTTTAGAGAACATTACTACTCTTATGGTTTCCCATATAAATGAAGATAGAATAGAGCTAAAAGATAAAGTAGAAAATGCTTTAAACATATTAGTACAGCAATCCCTAGTGGAAAGAAATGGAGATATCTATATATTCTTAACAGATGAAGAGCAAGAAGTAAATAGGGACATACAAAGGCAAAATATTGAAACTCAGGCTGTTACAAAGAAAATAGCAGAAATAATATATTCTGGAATACTTTCCGATGATAAGATTTCACCGAATAAATTTGGAAACAGATATAGCTATGGATTCAACAAATATGTTGATGGGGAATCCTATGGAGCTAAGCAAAACTTTGAAATTGGCATAGATATAATCACTCCTAATTCGGACAAAAATGGTCTAGAAAGCACCTTAAGGATGAACAGTCAAAAAGAAAATATAGTTTATGTGGACTTGCCAAAGGATGGAGACTTTATAGAAGAGATTAAAACTTCAATGAAGATAGAGAAATACTTACAGACATCTACATCTAACAATATTCCTAAGGTTGAAGAAATAAAAGCATTAAAGCGTGTAGAAATAAACAAGCATTATGAAAGAGGGAAATTGTATTTACAAGAAGCCTTAAAAGAAGCTAGATTTTATGTAAATGGAAACAAATTAGAGCTCAATAGTAAGGATTTTAAGTTTAATGCTCAAGAAAGCTTAAGGAAGTTGATAGAAATAGTCTACCATAAGTTAGATTATATAGATACTCCTGTAGATAATACAGATATTAGAAATTTATTTAAAAACAGAGGTAGTAGAGATATACAGTTTATAGACAAACCTACTCCTAATGTAAATGCTATTAATGATGTATTAGATTATATAAAACTTAGAACTAAGAACCATAGCAAAATATCAATAAAGGAAATAAAGGACAAATTTACAAGGGCACCCTATGGTTTTATAGATGTAGATATTGAGTGGATCATAGCAAAGCTACTTGTAGATGGAAATATCAGTTTCACATTAAATGGAGAGACTGTTTCATTATTAAATGAAGACGAGGATCAAATTATAAATTATATAACTAAGAAACAATATGCAGAAAAATTATTAATAGAGGAAAAAGAAGTAGTAGATAAAAAGTATATAAAGAGCTTAAAGGACATATCATTAGCATTGTTTGATAAAGAAATAAAGATTGAAGATACTGATATGATGGTTAAAGAATTCAATAAATACGCTGGATTTTTGATAGATGAGTTAAATGAGATTAAAGCTAACTATCAAATGGGGAAATATCCTGGCAAGAGAATAATTGAAGAAGGAATTATATTAATTAACCAAACAAGAGGCATGTCTAAGCCTATAGATGTATTTAAGCATTTATATAAAAATGAGGATGCTTATTTGGAATTTATGGAGAATTATAATCCAATTAAATCTTTCTTTAAAGGTAGTCAAAAGGAGATATGGGATAAAACTCAACATTATATATCAATATATGACGAAAGCAAGTCTTATATAGTAAACGAAGAAATAGAGAAAATAGTTCAAGAGATGAAAAATATAATATCCATGACTAGTCCTTATAGGAAAATAAAGGATTTACCACAATTAAATGATCAATTTATGGACCTATATAATGATATCCTGGATAAGCAACTAGAACCTGTGAAAGAGGAAATTGATCTGGCAAGAAAAAGAGTTATGGAAGAACTTGAAAAAATAGGATTAATGGATAAATTTGGAGATAGATATAATAGCAGCTTTGATGATCTTATTAACAGAGCTGAATCCTGCGATAATGTTGCAAAAGTAAATAGTTTTAAAATTGAAGCAAATACTTTAAAAATGAGATATTTAAATGAAATAGCTAAAGAACTTGAAAAACAAAGACCAACTAAACCAGATGAAGGAATAACAATACCAACAACTCCAGTTGTTAAGCGTAAAAATATTAATATAAAAGACATTAATCCTCACAATTCGTGGCGTATAGAGAAAGAAGAGGACATAGATAGATATTTGCAAAAGTTAAAAGAAAGATTGATAAAAGAATTAGAAGAAAATACTATTCTGAATATTGAGTTCTAGGAGGGCAGAGATGGATAAAACAGCACTCAAGAATTTTGCCATATATGCCAGAGAGAAGCTAATAACGGATATAAAAAATAAAGCTAAATTAATAGGAATAACAGAAGAGGGTATAAAAGACCCTCTTCCTCAATCTACTAAGGATTTAAAAATATTCGATATTGGAGAAGGAAATACATATAGGATAAGCGGAGAAGATGTAAAAAAGTATGAAAAGCTAGTTAAGGAACTAAAAAGAAGGGAAAAGGAATCGGATTACAAAACAGCCTATAAGACTTTAATAGAAGAAGTAGCCTATACTTGGTTCAATAGGATAATAGCTATAAGGTTTATGGAAGTAAACAACTACATGTCTGACAGGATGAGAGTGTTATCTTCAGGTAGAGAAGGAGTTAGAGAACCAGAATTCATAACCTATTACAGAGATACAGATATAGGCATAACAGAAGAAGAATTTGAGATGCTAGATGAGTTAAAGCTAGATGGAAGTAAAGAAGCAATGGACAAGATGTTCCAGTTTATGTTTATAAAGCAATGCAATGCATTAAACAAGTACCTACCAGAGTTGTTTGAAGAAACCGATGATTACACAGAGCTTCTTTTAAATATATCATATAACGATCCAGAAGGAGTAGTGTACAAGCTAGTAGAAGAGATAGGAGAAGAACCTTTTGATGTAAACAAAACAGGGCAGATTGAAACAATAGGGTGGTTGTATCAGTTTTATAATACCATTCCAAAAGCAGAGGTTGACGCTTCAAATAAAAAGGTAGATAAAAACACTTTACCAGCTAAAACACAACTATTTACTCCTCATTGGATAGTACAATATATGGTACAAAATTCATTAGGTAGGTTATGGATAGAGAGAAAGTTAGCAATGGGATCAGATAAAACCGAAGAAGAATTAGCTAAAGAATATGGATGGAAATATTACCTACCTGAGGCAGAACAGATAGAAGAAGTAAAGGTAGAACTTAAAAAGATAAGAGAAGGCAGAAAAAACTTAAGAGTTGAGGACATAAAGTTTATAGACCCTGCAATGGGGAGTGGGCATATATTAGTATATGCCTTTGACATGTTTATGCAATTTTACTTAGAAGAAGGCTATACAGAATCTGAAGCAGCAGAGAGTATAATAGAGAATAATATATACGGATTAGATATAGACAAAAGAGCATATCAATTAGCTTATTTTTCACTTATGATGAAAGGCAGACAGTATAGTAGAAAAATACTTAATAAGGGAATAAAGAATAACCTATATTATTTCATAGATAGCAAGGGTATTGACAGAAAACAAATAGATTATTTAGGTGGAAATATACAAGATAAGGATACCTGGGAGAGTGATATTCTAGAAATATTAGATATATTTGAAAATGCAAGAGAGTTAGGTTCTATTATAAAAATTGATAAAAAGTATGATTATAATAAGCTAATAGAGTTTGTAGAACAAATAAATGAAAAAAGTATACTTCCTATGGAATTAATGGGAGTAGAAGAGGTGCAGAAAAAGTTAATTCATGTATTAAAATTAGTTGAAGTATTATCAAACAAATATGAAATAGTAGTTACTAATCCTCCATATTTAGGTAGGAGGCATATGGGAGCAAACTTGACTAATTATTTAGATAAAAAATACAAGAATACAAAAACAGATTTATTTGCAGTGTTTATGGAAAAATCTGAAGAACTATTGATTAAAAACGGATATTATGGAATGATAAACCAACATTCGTGGATGTTTTTATCCAGTTATGAAAATTACAGAAATGATTTATTAAGCACAAACAGCATTGTCAATATGCTGCATTTAGGTCCTAGAGCTTTTGAAGAAATTGGTGGAGAAGTAGTACAATCTACAGCTTTTATAATATTAAAAAGCAAATTAAATGATTATAAAGGATCATATATAAGACTTATAGATTTCGGGAATGCAAATGAAAAGGAAATTAAGGTATTAGAAGCTATAGAAAACCCAAAATGTGGATATTACTATGAAACTAGTCAAGATAATTTTGAATTAATACCAGGAAGTCCTATAGCTTATTGGGCTAGTGAAAATATATATAGAGCATTTCAAGCCAAGGTTTTATCAAAATATGGCGAAGCAAAACAAGGTATAGCTACTTCAGATAATGATAGATTTTTGCGTCTTTGGCATGAAGTATCTAATATATTAACAAATACAGAGAACATATCAAGAGAAGAAGCTATAAAGTCAAATAAAAAATGGTTTCCATACAATAAAGGGGGACAATTTAGGAAATGGTATGGTAATAGAGAATATTTAGTTAATTGGGAAAATGATGGTTATGAAATTAAAAATTTTAAAGATAATAGAGGTAATTTAAAATCAAGACCACAAAATTTAGAATATCAGTTCAGAGAAAGTATTACATGGTCATTTGTGAGCTCTTCTTATTTTGGTGTTAGATATACACCTGAGGGCAGTTTGTTTGATGTAGGCGGTTCTTCTTATTTTACTGATAATGAAAAGGTGAAGTATATACTTGGATTTTTATGTTCCAAATTAGCTTATGAATTTTTGATATATCTAAATCCTACATTAAATTTTCAAGTAGGTAATATATCCAATTTACCATTAATTTACTCACAAAATCATAAACCAGAGATAGACACCCTAGTCCAAGAAAACATCAACATCTCCAAAATCGATTGGGATTCTTTTGAAACCTCATGGGATTTTGAAGTGCATCCATTATTGGATGAAAGTAAGCAAGGAGGACAAGTACCAGATACTATAGAACAAGCATATAAGAACTGGAAAGAATATGCTAACAACAATTTTGCTAAACTTAAAGAAAACGAAGAAAGACTAAATGAAATATTCATAGAAATCTATGGTCTGCAAGATGAACTAACTCCTGAAGTATCAGATAAAGATATTACTGTAACTAAAATATTTGATAGTAAAGAAGAAATATATGACGACATTAAGGGAAATCAATATATCCTAACCAAAGAAGATGTAATAAAGTCCTTCATATCCTATGGAGTAGGATGTATTTTTGGAAGGTATAGCTTAGATGAAAAAGGATTAATCTATGCTGGTGGAGAATTTGATATGAGTAGGTATAAGAAATTTAAGCCAGTAGAAGACAACATAGCAGTAATAACAGATAGAGAATACTTTGAAGACGATTTAGTAAATAGATTTGTGGAATTTGTGAAGGTAAGCTTTGGAGAAGAAAAGCTAGAAGAAAACCTTAAATTTATAGCAGACTCATTAAAGGGTAAAGGCACTCCAAGAGAGAAGATAAGGAATTACTTCTTAAATGATTTTTATAAAGATCATGTTCAACAGTATAAGAAGAGACCAATCTATTGGTTATATGATAGTTCAGCAGAAAAATCTAGAGGGAGCCAAAATGGATTCAAAGCACTAATTTACATGCATAGATACAATGAAGACACTACAGGGAAAGTAAGGATAGATTACCTACACAAACTACAGAGTCGCTATGAGAACAGGATAAAAATATTAAAGGACAACATAGCAAATAGTAAGGATCCAAGAGAAAAAGCGAAATCAGAAAAGGAAATAGAAAAGCTTATGAATCAGCTGAAGGAATGTAAAGAATATGATGAGAAGTTAGGACACATAGCCTTATCAAGGATAAGCATAGATTTAGATGATGGTGTAGCAGTAAACTATGAAAAGGTACAGACAGATGACAAAGGGAAGAAATATCAGATATTAGCTAAGATCTAAGGAGTTGTGTAATAATGGCAGAATTAAATTTAAAACAAATTGAAGACAAATTGAATGAAGCCTTTGATAAAGAAGAAAGGGTTATTATATTTTGGTACGATGAAAAGCAGCAGTATGTGGATGATATAAAGGATTTAAAGCTAAAAAATGCCAAAATTCATTATCTAACCCCTACAAATACTTTTATAACTAAAGTTTTGCTGGAAAGACAAGATACAGAAAGCAACTACCTAATATATGCGCCTTTTAGAAAGCCAGATAACAGAAACAACCATTTAGCTGATACTATCTTTTATTCCAAAGAATTTTCAGCTGACAAAGCTACTCACATGGCTGAAGATCTAGGCATTGATGTAAAATTTAAGAATGTATTAGATAAGTATATGAAATTTTTAAATGCTAGAGAAAGGTATGAAAGAATCAAGAAGTTAAAAGTGGATACTTATGACAGTGAAGAGGCTATTGAGGTAGTTTTATTGGCTGCTGCTGTTAAATCCAAAATAGCCAATTTTGAAGAAATAGTAAGGATAGTATTATCTGATAATCTATCCAACAGCAAATACATGAATGAGCTTTCCAAATACGGATTAGATGAGGCCTTTTGGAAACACTGTAGTATCCATTTCTCATATACAGATGAGGAACCAAGCCTTATAAAGCTTTCCATAAGCTTATTGTTAACCTATGCGAGAAGCCAGATGGAGGAAGATCTACCTGAAAGCTTTAATAAATATGTATTGAATAAGCCAGGGACAGTTATGGCTTTTGTGGATCAGATGATGAATAACAGCTTGTATGAAAATAGCTTTAGGAGAATTTCAGAGGAAGTATATAAAAGTGTAAATGGAGATATGATTTTCAAAGATTGTGAAATAGAAAGCATAATAGATGTGGATGTGTTTAAAGGTATTGATAAACAAATAATCAATTGGATTATAGAAAGGCTATTAGATGAAAATTTAAATGTCCAGGTAAAAGGCATGTCTATCCCTGAAATATGCCAAAATAGAAAGACTAAACATTTTAAAGATATATATAGCCATATGTACGATGTTTTACTAAATGCTTACTATATTATATCTAGTAAGGACTTTACACCCAAAGAAGATTTATTAGATTTAGTATCCGCATATGATAATGAGTATTATAAAATTGATACTTATTATAGAAGATTTTATTATCACTTAGATAAAGTTGAGAATAATACCATTTTTGAAGACTTGCAGACTTTAGTTGAAAACATATATATTAACAGATATTTAGATGTAATTTCTAAAGAGTTTACTAAAAGATTGGATTATAAAAAGTTACAGAGTAAATATAAACTTCAAAGAAATTTCTATGATAATTTTATAAGAGGAAAGAATGATAGAATTATTGTGATAATCTCCGATGCTTTCAGATATGAATTAGGGAAAGAACTGGTGGAGAGATTTAAGTTTGATGAAAAGATTGAAGCAAAAATAGAACCTCAAATTGGGGTAACTCCAAGTTATACTGCGTTAGGGATGGCAGTTTTATTACCACACAAAGATATAGAAATCGTTGAGGAATATAAAGTCTATGTTGACGGAAAACCTATCAGCAATTTAGCTGAAAGAAAGGCTATACTACAAGCAAAAAATCCAAAAAGCGATTGTATCCAGTATGATGAATTAGTAAAGCTGGGAAGAAAAGAATTGAGGAAGTTCTTTGCAGGTAAGCAGATAATATATATTTATCATAACCAGATAGATGCTAGAGCACACAGCATAGAAGATGAGGTTTTTGATGCTTGTTATGAAGCTATGGATGAAATAGAGAATGTTATTAAAAAGCTTACTTATGATATATCTGCAACCAAATTTATAATTACAGCAGATCATGGTTTTATCTATACGAGAAGAAAAAGCAGGGAATCAGAGAAGATAGATAGATTTTTTGAAAATAAGGATATGATCAATAAAAGATTTATCATTTCAGAAAATAAGTATGATGAAGTAGGTACAAGAAGTATGATTGTATCAGATGTACTAGACAATTATGATAGCCGAACCATTACAACACCTTTAACTTCAAATGTGTTCAAAACCCAAGGGGGAGGATTAAACTTTATTCATGGAGGATGTTCTCCCCAAGAGATTATAGTTCCTGTAATTGAAGTAAAGACTGTTACAGGAGCTGTGGAAACAGAAAAAGTTAAAATAACCCTTATTAGCATGTTGTCAAAGGTAACCAATTTATTGCTAAGTTTAGATTTTATCCAACAGGAGCCAGTTTCAGATATTATAAAACCTGCTAAATATAAGATTTGTTTTGTCGATAAAGATGGACAGCTGATTTCAAACGAAGAGATCTATGAAGCCAATAACAAGTCGGAGAATTCTTCAGATCGTATATTTAACTTGAAATTTAGGCTTAGAAATCAAAAATACAGTATGAATGAAAAATACTATTTTGTAATTATGGATATGGAAACAGGCATGGAGATCTATAGGCAGCAAGTCATAATAGACATAGCTTTTGCTGATGACTTTGGCTTTGATGTATAAGGGGGATGAATATGCCTAGTCTACTTGATAGGGATAAATTGCTAGATAAACTATTAACATATTTTCCTGGGAAGATAGTAAGGAAGGATTTGACTAAGAGGATAAAGGAAGGGGCAAATGTTCCAGTATATGTACTGGAATATTTGCTCGGAATGTATTGCTCGTCTCAAGATGAAGAGATAATTGAGCAGGGAGTTAAAAGCGTAAAGGAAATACTTGCTAAAAATTATGTTAGGCCAGATGAGGCCCAAAAAGTGATATCCAAAATAAGGGAAATTGGAAGCTATACTGTTATAGATAAGGTATCAGTAAAACTCAATTATAAAACTGATACCTATGTAGCAGAGTTTTCCAATTTAGGTCTTACTGGAATTCCTATATCAAGTGATTATCCTTCCAAGTATGAAAGGCTTTTAGCAGGTGGCATTTGGTGCATAGTTCAGATGGAATATTTTTATGATGAAGCAGATAAGAATAGGGTTCCTTTCATTATAAAAAAGTTAACCCCCATTCAGATGCCATCTATTGATATGGAAGAGTTTAAACGAGGTAGAGCAGCTTTTACAACTGACGAGTGGATAGATGTAGTTTTGAGAAGTACTGGAATTGAGCCAGATAAATTTACTAAGAGACAAAAATGGTTACATTTAGCAAGATTAATACCTTTAGTGGAGAACAATTATAATTTTTGTGAATTAGGGCCTAGAGGTACAGGCAAGTCCCACATATATAAGGAGATCTCTCCAAATTCTATATTGGTATCTGGTGGACAAACTACTGTAGCCAATTTGTTCTATAACATGAATACTAGACAGATTGGCCTTGTAGGCTTGTGGGATTGTGTGGCTTTTGATGAAGTTGCAGGAATTACTTTTAAAGACAAAGATGGAATTCAAATAATGAAAGATTATATGGCATCAGGCTCCTTTTCAAGAGGAAAGGAAGAAAAGAATGCTACTGCTTCTTTTGTTTTTGTAGGTAATATAAACCAATCTGTAGATGTACTCTTAAAGACCTCTCATCTTTTTGAACCTTTCCCTGAAGCTATGGGTACAGATACTGCCTTTTTAGATAGGATACACTGCTACTGTCCAGGCTGGGAGATTCCAAAGTATAGACCAGAATATTTTACTGATGATCATGCATTTATTACAGATTATTTTGCCGAAGTAATGAGAGAACTAAGGAAGATTTCCTATGCAGATGCTTATGAGAAATACTTTAAACTTGGCAGACAATTAAATCAACGGGATACTATTGCTGTTAAAAAGACAGTATCAGGCTTAGTAAAACTTATATATCCTCATGGGGAGTACACTAAAGATGACATAGAGGAAATTTTAAGATTTGCTTTGGAAATGAGAAGAAGGGTTAAAGAGCAATTGAAGAAAATTGGTGGAATGGAATTCTATGATATTAACTTTTCTTACATAGATAATGAAACTTTCCAAGAAGAATATGTACCAGTACCAGAGCAAGGTGGAGGTACTCTCATACCAGAAGGCATAGGAAAACCAGGTCATCTATATACCGTATCTAGAGGGAGTTCTGGAATGATTGGAGTATTTAAGCTTGAAACACAGATGATTTCTGGAAGTGGTAAATTTGAAAGAACTGGCCTTGGATCAAATTCTAAAGCAAAAGAATCGGTAGATAATGCTTTTAAGTATTTAAAAGCTAATAGTAAAAATATAAGTGGAAATATAAGTACAACTACAAAAGATTATCTTGTCCATGTTCAGGATTTAAACGGAATAGGTATGACATCTAATTTAACTTTACCTACAATTATAGCCATATGCTCAGTAGCACTAGGGAAACCTGTTATTCCTAGCATGGCTGTATTAGGAGATGTTAGCATTGGAGGTACTTTGTTAAAGGCAGAAGAATTAGCCAATACTCTCCAGGTATGCCTAGATAGTGGTGCCAAAAGGGTATTATTACCTTTAACCTCGGCAGCTGATTTAACAACAGTACCCCCAGAGCTTGTAGGATCCTTTAATTTGATATTCTATAAATCTGCGGAAGATGCTGTGTTTAAAGCATTGGGAGTTGAGTAAGATGTAATTTGATTATGGATCCATACACTTGTTAAAAAACAACGATTAGCACTTATCAATTTTATGTAAATAATAAAATTAATGTGGAGTGGTTATATGGATATTGAAAAAATAGCTACTTCTTCAATTGAAAACCTCTTATCAAGGAATCCATATCTTAGAACCAAAATAGACAGTAACGATAAAACACCAGTATGGGATGGGGATATTTTTGTTTATTGTTCTAAAGAACCGAATAAGAAGAATGACGATTTGCTAGGCAAAGTCCCTGTTCAAGTAAAAGGTCGTAAGGTAGAAACAATAGAAAATTTAAATTTGAAAAAGATAAAATTTAGAGTAAAAAAAGATGACGTAAAGAAATATTTAACTGATGGTGGTGTTATACATTTTGTAGTATGTATGGATGAAAAGAAAGAAGAAATATTTTATAATTCTTTATTGCCTTTGGATTTAGCTCGTTTAATAAAAAGATACAAAAATCAAAATAGCTTTGAAATTGAATTTAAACCTTTACCTAAGACAGATGTTAAATTAGCTGATATTTTTGTTGATTTTATAAAAAATAGACAGAAGCAACAAGGGACTTTGATACCTGATATACTATGTTTTGAAGATTTAAAAAAAATAGAAAATGAAATAAAAGAAATTAAATTTAGCTATAGTACAGTTGATTTTAAGAGAACTATTCCATTTAGAGAATTAACTACTCGTGACTTATATTTATATGCGAAGCCAAAAGGTGTAGGAAACCCTATACCTTTTGAAAGGGTTAGTAATGCAATAATTAATTTACAAAGTAAATTTACAATATCTATAGGAGGGAAAACATATTATAAAAATGCTTATATTCAATGGGAAAAAGGTATAGGAAAAATTATTTGTAGTAAAGGAGTACAAATAATTTTAAATGATTTTGAAGATATTAAAGAAGAAGTTAAAGTTAAAATTAATGTTTCATTTAAAGGTAGTCTAAGTGAGCAATTAAATGACTTATATTTTACTACTGAATTGATTACAAATAATGAAATGATTATCAATAATAAAAGGATTTCTTATAATATAAAATTGAATAATATTGAAGATTTATATAAACGAATATCACTTTTAGAAAAAATAAAAGAGAGATTAAATTATTTTGGGGTTAAAACTGATTTAGATCTTGAGTCTATAACAAAAGAGGATGAAGTTAAACTTTCATTTTTGATGGATAAAAAACCATTAATTGATAAATATAGTATTAATATTGAAGATTTAGGTTTATTAAAATTAAATATTGCTAACTTAAATTTATTATTAATGGTACGCAAAAATTTGAAAGAAAGTTGTTATAAAGTTGATAGTTTCTTTAAGAAAACTTGGAATATTAAATATGTACTAGAAGATAGAAAGTGTGTTTGTATGAGCCAATTTATAATATTAGATAAAAATGGATTATTAGTGGATAATATTGATTCACGAAAAATACTCAATGATATTAAAATTAAGCATAAAGGCAATAAGTATATTAAATATGTAACACTTTTTTTGTTGGAAGCTATTAAAGCTTATGATGAATGTAGTTTAAATAAAGATGAACTTACTAATTTAATTGAAAATTTGTCAAAATGGATTTTTAAGCAATGTGGTGATGATTATGCATTTTTGAATCTGGCACAAGTAAAATTCAGATTAGGGAAATTGAATAATACAGATATTTGTAAAATAATGGATATTCGTAGTAAAAATAAAGATAATATTGAAATACAAGCAGGAGTTTCGGTATTATTAAATGAAAAAGAGCATGCTGAATTTTTAATAAATAATGCCATGTCTCCGGAACAAAGAAAATTATTTATGTCTTATCCTATTTGCAATTTGTTACACAAATATACATGAAGTATTAGGAATACAAGAAAAGCATAATATTGTAAAATATTATAACCCTGGTATTAAAGAGATAACTGAATAATTTAAAGAGATCTTAGATAATTACATTGAAAGCAAAACTTCTAAAACAATGAAATGTTTAAACTGATAAATTATGCTACCACGAATGTCTTACATGAAATAGTAAAAGAATATGTATTAACAGGAAGAAGTCTGTGTGGTATCAGCACATGGACAAACTATCTTTGAATAGCTATATACAATGAAAATATTACAACCATTATTCAACAGAGAGTATATAGAGTATGTATAGTATATAGTATATTTATTTTCCGATTTAAAAGGGTTAGAAAATTTGATTGATTGATAAAAATTGGGGGATGAATATCCATGTATGTAATCGATAAAAAATCAAACAGGGTTAGTAAAGTCCAACAGAAAACTTTTTCTGAGTTAGGCTTTAAGGAAAGGAAGCACCTTCAGGAGTGGATAGCCAATGAACCATCAATTCTAGGTGAAGAGCTTTTGGTTATACAAAAAGAATTCGATGGATTTTCGGATACTAAAGAAAGATTGGACCTTTTAGCTTTAGATAAAGAAGGGAACCTAGTTGTAATCGAGAATAAATTGGATGACTCTGGTAGAGATGTTACATGGCAAGCATTAAAATATGCGTCATATTGCTCTAGTTTAACTAAGGAAGAGATTAGACAAATATACCAGGAATATCTAGATAAGATAGGAGCAAAGAAGACTGCAGAAGAAATGTTAAGCGAATTCTATGATGAACAGGAGTACGATGAATTAGTTCTAAATAAGGGTTATGGACAGAGAATAATATTAGTAGCGGCCAACTTTAGGAAAGAGGTTACTTCTACAGTTATGTGGTTGATGAATTATAACATAAAAATTCAATGCCTTAAGGTAACCCCATATCAATTTGGAGAAAATATTTTTCTTAATGTAGAGCAAATAATACCTGTTAAAGACACAGAAGAATATGTAATAAAGATGGCTGCAAAAACTCAATCAAGCGAAGAAGATGAGGACAAGTTGGCAGAACGATATAAAATCAGATTGAAATTTTGGGAGAAACATTTAGAAAGCTTTAGACAAAAATCAGATTTGTTTACCAACATAAGTCCCACAAAAGACAACTGGATAGGTACTGGAATTGGCATAAGCGGAGGATCATATAATTTTGTAGTTTCTTCAAAATTTGCGAGAGTTGAAGTATATTTTTCAAGACCTAAAAAAGAAGAAAATAAATTTATATTTGATACTCTAATAAAACATAAAGACGAGATTGAAAAAGCTTTTGGAGATAAATTAGTTTGGGAGAGATTAGATGATAAAAAGGCGGTTAGAATTAAGTATCAATTAGATGGAGTTAATTTATATGATGAAAATGATTGGGATTCCATGATAGAGTTTATGTCAGATGCTATGATTAGGCTTCATGATGTTTTTGATAAATATATACAAGAAGTAAAGTTACAGTTGACAGAGTTTTTGAATGGGGAAGTTTAGATTTTATTGATCTGTACTTAGGAGGATTACTATGTATCTAATTGTAGGCTTTTTTAATGAGGATGAAGTTAAGGGGAAAAGAAAATATTTTTCCGAACGATATGTAACTACTGTAAAAAATGCCTTTAGCAATTATTTAGATTTGAACAATGGAAATATAGAACGTGCCATTGGATATTATATGGGGAAACAAAACAGTGAAAAGCCTTGTTTCTTAATGGACATAACTAATATTAGAGCAAATGAAAAGAGCATAGTAATTAACTTCCAAAAAGGACAAGAGCTTCCTAACACTAGTGAGGAGATAAGCAGAGAAATCTATAAGAAATCTTGGCAGTTAGGTTGGACAGATAAAGAAACAGGGTATTTTCCACTGGTATTGATTTTAGATAAGAATACCTTTGATTCCATTAGGAAAGGTTCAGCCAATATTAGGAAGCTAACGGATATAGGGGAACGGGTAAAGGAACTAAAGAAAAAAATCAATGGAAAGAAATATGTAAGCTCTATGAACCATTAGAAAATATACATAATAAACCAGAAATATGGGACAACCCGGTAGAATTATACGACATTGGATATGCCTGCAGTAAGATGGGAGAATTGAAAAATGGGCTGGAGAGAGATCCTAATCATTTAAAAGAGATAAAAAGATATAGAGATTTGAGTTTGAAGATATATAAAAGATGTTATGAATTAAATCCAAAAGACTACAGATATGCTTCCTCAGTAGCCTATAGGTATTATCAAAATGTAAATGAGCTGACTAAGCCAAAAGGTAGAAGAGATGGAATTGCCATAGAAGAAATAAAAAATGCACATGCATGGTTTGATATTTCTCTTGAATTGTATCCAGAAAGCATTAAAGACAACTATCGTAAGGGAAAGATGATTTTAGATAAGCAAATAGATATTATGAGATATTCAGGAATGGACTTAACAAGTGAGGATTTCAAAGGGATTGACAATTTAAAAGGCCAAGCTATTAAGTATTTAAATAAAGTTATTGAATCCTATGAATTAATAACCGATGGAGAAAAAAAGAATTATTACAGAAATGAATATATAAAATCCCTGTATACCCTTGCTAAATTCTATATAGATGAGGTTAACTTAAATTGGGATGAATATTTATGCAGAAGAATTGGAAATAAACCCTATTTGCCTTTCTTTTCTAAAGAGGAATATTTGGATTATGGAAAAAGTTTATTGGCAAAATGCTATAAAGAGGTAACAGACCTAGATGTAGATGACGAATTAGATATCAAATTATTGTTTGCGAAAAGTAAAAAAGCTAAAATTCCACCTATCGATTTGGTTTATTCTTTAGGTAAAGTATACAGTAGAATATATTTTATTAAATCAGTGAAAAAGGACAAGAGCGACAATGAAGTTTATAGGTCCTATGCCTATAAATTTTTAAATGGTGCTATAGCTTTAAGAGATGAATTTAAAAAACAGGGAATTCGTTTTAAAAGAACTGATTATATCGATTATAGTTTAGCTAATTTAAATATAATTGATGGCAAGTATATCGAAGCCATTAAAATGACTAACATGTGTAGGGATGATTACATAAAAAATACCTATGCAGCAGCTTTAATACTATCAAATGATAAGAACAATATCAAAGAATCTATAAGGGTTCTAAGACCTTTGATTAGAGAAGGGAATAAAACTAAAAAACTTTCCATTGCCCTATTGGCAAAAGCCTATGAATTAATGGGACAGGAGAAAGAAAAGTTAAATCTGATTAATGATTATAAGGATAATAAACATGTGGATAAGCTGCTAGAAATAATATTGTAGGTGAAATATATGAGAGTGGATATTTTAGACAATACCATCATTTGTGAAGAGGATGACCTACAAAAATCACTAAACTATATAGATGAGAACAGGGAGCTGCCTATTGAGATAGAGAAAGCAATTTTGTATGTAATACTTGAGGAGTTAGGATTAGAGTATGATGACAGTTTAAGTTTTGAAGACAATTTGAATGCATTACCTAAAGATTTTTTAAAGGAAATAATTTGGGATATAAATACCATGTTTAAAATTAATGACATAATATATTATAGGCATTATTATTTACCCTATGTAATGTACTATTTACCAGTAAACGTCTTTAAAATATGGAAGCCATTGTTGGATTTACATATAAATAGCATTCTAAAGAAGGATGCTAGAATTCTTGATGTAGGTACTGGTCCAGGTTCAGTGCCATTGGGCATTATAGAGTTCTATAAGAAGCTAGCTATCATATATAAGGAAGTTGAATTTAGCCTAGAATTTGTATTGATAGATGCTCAGGAAAATTTTCTTAGGATAGCTAGTAAGATTATCCAATCTATAAAAAGGTATTTACCTACCAATTTAAAGGTGAATATAAATCATATTATTTGTACTCAAGTAAGGGCAGGGGAAAAATACAATTTAGGTAAATTTGATTATATAACCATGAGCAACTTTTTTGCAATAGTTGAAGGAAATAATTCCAAGTGTTCTTACGAAATTGTTAGCCAATTTGCTGATAATTTAGAAGAAGATGGTTCTTTTATCATTATCGAGCCAGGAGATAAGGAAAACTGCATAAATTTAAAAAGGTTAAGAAATGAGTTAGTTAACAATGGAATATTTAACGTATATTCTCCATGTGTAGGCATATGGGAGAAAAAGGAGAGCTATCAATGTGATTGCTTTAATACAGTAAAATTGCGATGGGAATTGCCTAATATATTTACATATCTTAAGAGAAATGGTCTGACACATAGTTTGCGTAAAGATGTGCCTTTTAATTATGTTGTTTTAAGAAAGGATGGAAAAATAAAATATGATCCTATTACTAACATCCAACATTTTACTAAACTATCTCAACTAAGTGAACGGGTTGGAGATGTTATAAATATCATCGCTTTTATAAGGTCAGCCATATATAATAACAATTATATTCGATTGGCATTATGCGATGGAAGTTCTCATTATCATGGGAACTATGAAGGAGTGTGGATAGATATACCAACGGATAGATTTAAGGAGATAGGAAAAGACATAAAGCTTATTGCAGGAGAGAGGATTAAAATACTGAAGGTGCTCATAACCAAGGGCAATAGACATAATACCTTTTACTTAAAATTAACAGAGGAAAGCAAAATAAGGATTGATTATTGAAGAGGGTGAATATATTGATTCTTAGTGTTAGTCGTAGAACGGATATACCTGCTTTTTACTTGGATTGGTTCATCAACAGAATAAAAGAGGGATATGTTTATGTAAGAAATCCTATGAACTATAATATGGTAAGTAAAATTAATTTAAGTCCTGAAGTAATCGACTGCATAGTTTTTTGGACCAAAGATCCTACTAACTTTTTAAGGAAGATAGATGAATTTAAAGATTATAACTACTATTTTCAAATAACCATAACTCCCTATGGCAAAGATATTGAGAGGAATTTAGGGGATAAAAAAGAGATTATCAATTCTTTTATAGAATTATCTGATAGGATTGGAAAAGAAAAAGTCATATGGAGGTATGATCCAATAATAATAACAGATAATATGGACATTGAGTACCATAAGGAAGAATTTAAAAAACTTGCAGAAATGCTTTCTGATTACACTGATGTATGTGTAATAAGCTTCCTTGATATATATAGTAAAACCCAACGGAATATGAAAGCTATCAATCCAACAATTATAACAGAAGAGCAAATGTACGCTATAGCTGAAGAGCTTAATAAGATTGCAAAAGAGCATAGTCTAACTCTTAAGACCTGTTCAGAAAGGATAGATTTAACTTCTTTAGGAATAGAGCACTCAAAGTGTATAGATGATGAGCTTATTTCAACAATACTAGGTGAAAAATTGGATATAAAGAAGGATAAGAATCAGAGAGAAGAGTGCGGATGTGTGGAAAGTATCGATATTGGAGTCTATAATACTTGCAGACATGGTTGTTTATATTGTTATGCCAATTTTAGTCAAGTAGCTGTTAACAACAGCATAAAGAAGTATGATGTAAACTCACCATTTTTATGTGGAAAAGAAGAAAAAGATGATAAAGTGATTGAGAGAAAAATGAAATCTTATAGGAGAAAATCTGTTCAAATTTCTATGTTTGATGGAATTGATATTGGAGAAAAATGAAAATATTAAGAAGGTATTAGCAGTAAATTAGGGCTGTTGTGTATTCAACAGCTTTTTTGCTGTGTTTATGAATAGGACAATAATGGTATAATATAGTTGTTAGATATTGAGATATGGGGTGATAATATGAAGAATTTCCATTATTCAATTCCTACAGAGATATTCTTTGGTAAAGGCCAGATTAAAGTACTGGCAGATGAAATAAAGAAATACGGTTCAAGAGTACTTCTAACCTATGGTGGAGGAAGTATTAAGAGGATAGGACTTTATCAAGAAGTGGTAGACATACTTAAAAAGAATAACATTCCATTCTGGGAGCTTTCAGGCATAGATCCTAATCCTAGAATAGATAGCGTAAGGGAAGGAATCAAAATAGTTAGGGAAAATAACATAGATTTTATACTGGCTGTTGGAGGAGGCAGTACTATTGACTGCTCCAAAGCCATAGCTGCTGGATACTACTATGATGGAGATCCATGGGACTTGCTGATTAAAAAAGCAAAGGTTGTAAATGCACTACCTTTAGGAACAATACTTACAATTGCTGCTACAGGCTCTGAAATGGATAGGGTAGCTGTTATTTCAAACCTTGAAACTAATCAAAAGCTATCCTTTGGGCATATATCCATGGCACCAAAGTTCTCCATATTGGATCCAACCTATACATTCTCCGTTCCCAAGAACCAAACAGCTGCAGGAATTGCTGATATAATGAGCCATACCTTTGAAAACTACTTTACACTAAATGATGGAGCATATCTACAGGATAGATTTGCAGAAAGCATATTGAAGACCTGCATTAAATACGGCAAAATAGCCTTTGAAGAGCCTGATAACTATGAAGCAAGGGCTAATATCATGTGGGCATCCAGCCTTGCCATAAACGGCATATTGTCCTATGGAAAGGATACAAAGTGGAGCGTTCATGCTATGGAGCATGAGCTATCAGCATTTTACGATATTACCCATGGTGTAGGCTTAGCTATCTTAACCCCTGCATGGATGGAGTATGTGCTAGATGACGAGAGGGTGGATAAGTTTGTAGAATATGGAGTTAATGTATGGGGTATTGATGAGAATATGGACAAATACGAAATTGCGAAACTAGCTATCCAAAAAACAAGAGAGTTCTTTAAATCCCTAGAGATCCCAATGTCTTTGAGAGAAGTAGGAATAAAAGAAGAAGACCTAGAAAAGATGGCCAAGGCTGCTATTGATAACTATGGCGGAAAAATAGGGAACTTCAAACCTTTAGATTATGAAGATGTGCTAAACATATACAAAAAAGCTTATTAAGGTTTTTAGCTTATCAAAGCCGCAGGGAGTATTGCGGCTTTGATTTTTTGTTTAAGAAAAGATATTTATTATTTAAATGGGCATAAAGATGTTAAATAAAATTGCCTATTCAATACTTTAATAAAAAAAGGAGGCTGTGATAAAATCAATGGTGTAACGGTTACTAGGTTACCTATAAGGAATTGAAACCCATCTTCTGATTGCAATAAAGCAGCAGCCATTTGACGTTACTAGACTACCTAAGAGGAATTTAAACAATCCTAGGTGAAAATCCCCTGATAAAGTAATGTCAGTTATTAGCCTACCTATAAGGACTGGCTACTTATTCTAAAACATAAGGATTGAGCTCTACATACCATAGAACCCAATCCTTTTTGGATTTTTGTCAATATTTGGGATGGGATTTTTATGAAGCCCACTAATGAAGAGGATTTTAGTAATGTATGAGTAACATTAGGGTAGATTTTCCACCCTAACGTTTATAGAATCTACAATCTTTAGTGCTGGTGAATAGACCAGCACTATTTTTATTTTGTGAAAGTGACATAGAGTTGTGTTTGGCAATATTAAAGTACAATTTTTGGCCATCAAAAGTGCAATTACCA
>JAAROH010007721.1_pt1 | contig 44721 bp, 44 predicted proteins | sample 7248631 | NCBI WGS metagenome assembly JAAROH01 (sample SAMN09772309, study PRJNA484901) | compost metagenome | isolation source: Vermicomposting unit | place: India | reverse complement strand
TAAGACCCCTTATAGATGATGAGGTGGATAGGTTCGAGGTGGAAGCGTGGCAACGCGTGGAGCTGACGAATACTAATCGGTCGAGGGCTTAACCAAAGGTATACTGGATGTCCTGTGCGTCATGTTTCTTCTGATTCAGTTTTCAAGGTATAACGAAAGAGAACAGCCTTTTGTCTGAAACGTGTTTTTTTAGATAAAGGGCTGTTTTCTTTTTGTATAAATTCGGCCTAAGAACAAAAAATAAAGACCAAGGAGTGATAAACAATGGAAGTAAGACGCGCAAAAGAAATTTTGAATTCACATGATAAAATCGATGTTGGTTTCGAGGGGGTGCAGGTTTGGATTGATTCGATCGATGAACGGAGCAAAACAGCTAGAATACATACCTTGGACAATCCTGCGGATCGCAAAACAGTCGCGCTATCCGAACTGAAAGAATTGGAACATCATTAAAAAGTAGAGGCTGTCACTTAACGTGGCAGCTTTTTTTATCGACAATGACCGTAGGCATTTGTTACTTCACAAGCAAAAATTTTTCTAGGGAATTTTCAGGCTGGCAGGACACAATATGCCCAGGGGGTGAACCGCTTGGAGTGGTTGATTCTAATCGGAGCTATCCTGGCATTTGTAACTGTTCAAAGGAAATGGTTTTATGATCCGACGCACCCGGAAAGCCCGAAGAAAACCCGAGCAAGCACATGGTTCAGAAGCAAAAAGTAAGCCTTTGAAGAGGAGAGCTTCTTCTCTCCTCCCTCTATACCGGGAGTTAGACAGCAAGGAAATCCTCTACAGATTCTTTCAGGCTCCCGCTGGTAAAAACAGAAGCCAGGCGTAATAACCTGACTTTTTCCTTCGTCCCTTATTTTTTTGTTTCCGGGAACAAAAAGTCAATGAAATGCTGGGCGGTAGGCTGCGGTTCATGATTGGCGAGCCCAGGCCGTTCGTTGGCTTCAATAATCACGTATTCTTCGCCTGTGAAATCAGGCACCAGCAAATCCAACCCTACAACCGGAATGTTTAGCGCGCGGCCGATCCCTTTCGCCCGTCTGTTCGGATCGACGGCAAGCGCCCAAAAGCTTGCACCGTTGTCCGGATCGTTAAACGCCGCTTTATGATCGATGCCGGTAATCGTTCCGATAATTTCTCCATCCTCCGGGTCTTCCGCGACAAAATAGTTAAAAACATGGCTATACTGATTTTTCATCATTAAAACTGGGTCCGCCTCCACCATATTGCTTTTCCTATAAATCTCATTCACGCGCTCTGCATCACGTTCATCTGTCATGAAGCGGATATGGAATCCTTCGGGCTTCTTTTTTGACATGCGATAGTTATGAAGCCAAAGACGGAATGTAATGGACGGGTCAACGAACAGGAGGTTAGGTGCTTTGGAAAGCAGAACATGGTGGTTGCGCACGTAAATTGCCAAGTCGCGCCGCCCTGTCTCTTCCTCTAGAAAAAGCTCGATAAGCTTGCGATCGTCATCAAAGGTTTGCCCGAAAATGAGGTGACCCCAACCGCAGTCTATAGCAATATCGGACTGCATATCTTTTTTCTTTATTTCAGGAATGTTCTCTCCCCAGCTATGCAAGGAAGGGGTCATAAAACATTCTAGCCGGAATCGTCTTCTCTCTTCTCGATAAGGCATGATTAACACCCCATCTTTTGCAGCCATAATTCCAGCACGGTCAACTGCCAGAGTTTGCTTCCGCCCAATACGGTTATATGCTCTTCCGGCGCACCCAGCAACTTTTCCACATAAGCCGGGTTAAATAGATTGCGTTTTTTCGCTTTTTCTGTCGTCAAAATGTCGCGTGCAAAATCAAGATATTCATTGCGCAAGTATTTCAGGGCAGGCACAGGAAAATAACCTTTCTTTCGATAGATCACTTCATGCGGAATCAATCGTTCCGCCGCTTTTTTCAGAATATGTTTTCCGCTGCTAGCCACTTTCAATTCTGGCGGAATCGAAGCCGCCAGTTCTACAAGTTCATGGTCGAGAAAAGGCACGCGCGCTTCAAGACCCCATGCCATGGTCATATTATCTACGCGCTTTACCGGATCATCGATCAGCATAACCCGCGTATCCAGTCGCAACGCTTTATCCACCGGTATTGTGGCGCCCGGTGCGGCAAAGTGCGTAGATACGAACTTTCCAGACACATCGGAGCCATGGTATTTCGGCTGTAGGGCGTCTATTATTTCTTCGTGCGTGCGATCGAAGAAAGCTTTTTTATATTCTGTTACGGCATCGCGCGTACCGTTCATCATCTTCGGATACCAATGGTAGCCGGCAAACACTTCATCGGCACCTTGACCGCTCAGTACCACTTTCGTTTGCTTGCTGACCTCCTCCGACAGAAGGTAAAAAGCGACCGCATCGTGGCTAACCATCGGTTCCGCCATGGCGGTAACGGATTTTTCGATATTGGGAAGGAGGCGGCGGGAATCAATGAAAATCTTTTGATGTTTGGTTCTGAATTCTTTCGCGATCAGATCACTGTAATAGAATTCATTTCCTTCTTCATTTCCAACGTCTTCGAAGCCAATGGAATAGGTGTGGAGAGAGCAGGGATTGCATTCAGCCATAAGCGCAACAATCAGGCTGGAATCGAGACCGCCGCTAAGCAAGGCGCCTACAGGCACGTCGCTGACCATGCGTCGCTTTACGCTTTTCCTTAATCCATTCAGCACGCGCTCAATCCACTCTGCTTCCGATAGTGTTTCCCTCCGTTCAAACGTTACGTCCCAGTAGGAGAATATCTTTTTTTCTCCGTTTGCGTCGATGCTCATCACAGTCCCGGGTTGCAGCTTTTTTACGTTTTTAAAAATGGTATGCGGAGCCGGTACTACCGCGTGAAAGCTCAAGTAATAGTGAAGTGCTTCGGGAGAGAGCTCCGGACGAATGACTCCGACGCTTTTTAGCGCTTGCGTGTTGGAGGCAAAATAAAATGCTCTTCCTTCCTCAACGTAATATAAAGGTTTAATACCAAGTCGATCTCGGCCTAACAGAAAGCGTCCACGCGTCTCATCATGAATGCAGAAGGCAAACATTCCGTTTAACCGTTTGACGAATTCATCACCCCAGGCGTGATAAGCTTTCAGCAGAACTTCCGTATCGCTGGTTGAGCGAAACGAGTATCCTTTTTTTCGCAATTCATCACGTAGTTCCTGGAAATTGTAGATTTCGCCATTATAAACGATCGCTAGTTTTAACTCTTTGTCGATCATTGGTTGGTGGCCGTTTTCTGATAGGTCGATAATGCTCAGGCGCTTATGTCCGAAGCTTACTCCGTCTTTTGTATAGATTCCTTCATCATCCGGCCCGCGTGTTTCAAGAGCCGGAAGCATTTTTTCTATAAGAGTTTCATCCGTATGGTCTTTATCATAACGAATCACTCCACAAATGCCGCACATTGTTCTTTACACCATCTCCCATTTAAAAATTTATAAGAATAACATTTTTATCCTTTTTTCTCTATTCCACAATCTTTAGTCAACAAAATGGACTGAATTATAATAAATATAAAATTTTTCTTTATTCAACATAACATAACGCGCGTTTTATGATAACGTATTTTATGGCTTTATGCAAACGATGGAGGAAATTTGCTTGTTTTTTCCTAAATAGGATTCTTTGTTCTTTCGAATTGAAAATAAAAAGACCTGCGACTTATTTCCTGTAAGGAAATAAGCCGAGCAGGTCTTTTTTTCAGAGCTTAGGCCGCTTCAGATTACTTGGAGTGGACTTTTCTCATAAATTCGTTTACATTAGCGGGCACTTTGCGATCAAGTTTTGATACAATAGATAAAATAAGAAAAAGGTGAGGGATATTGTTTTCCTGCTCTTTTCTTAATTTTTTCGTTATGGCTTTTTGATTCGTTCAGGATGCGTGTACACATTCAAAGAAGAATCACGAATAAAACCAACAGCGGTAATGCTCAGGTCTTCGGCTAGCTGGAGAGCCAGTTCGGTTGGAGCCGATTTGGACAGTACGATTTCACAGCCGATTTTCGCCACTTTCAACAGAACTTCAGAAGAAATACGGCCGCTGAAAGCGATGATTTTATCATGCACAGGGATTGCGTTTTTCAGACAGAAACCGTAAATTTTATCCAGCGCGTTGTGGCGTCCGATATCTGTACGGGCAAGAACGATCCCGTTCCGGTCGCATAGCGCGGCGTTATGCGCGCCGCCTGTGCTTTGAAACAGGACGGAAGCTTCCTGCATGAGACGGATTAAACGAAAGCACTCTTCAATAGTAAGTGTTACATTCTTTTCAGTCATTACTTTGGCCGTAAGGACATCGTTATAGAAATAGAAGTTTTGTCGGCTTTTACCACAGCAGGAGGAAATATAGCGTTTAGAATAGAATTGTTGGCTGATTTTATGAGCTTTATGCAATTCTACATAAGCGAATCCTTCCTGCTCCTGAATGAGCAAGTTTTTGATATCTTGATAGGAACGGATAACGCCTTCGGAAGCCAGAAAACCGATGACAAGATCATCAACGTATTCAGGTGTGCATACTATGGTAGCGAATTCTTCTTCGTCAAGAAAAATGGTCAATGGAAACTCGTTTACCACTTCGTCCTGGCATTCATACAGTTCGTTATTCTTATAGCGTAAGATTTGGCGCGTGCGGACTACAGGATAGGGCATGATAATCACTTCCGTCTTTTTTTATTCCTTAATTTTATTCTTCCGTTTTCAAAAGTCAAACTACGATTCTTACATTTGCTCGGGAAACGTGTTAACCCTGAAGAAGGGAGGAAGGAGAAGAAATGGATAAATAACGGATACAGCAGTGACGGATCGCCCGTTCAATGCGGTGATTACTATAATAATGAAAAGCAGAAAGGCAATAGATTAGCTGATTTATGAGTTAGTAAAAAATGATTGTCAAAAAATTAGTTCAATGATATAGTAAAATTAACTCCAAATGAAACCGTATACATGTCATAAGTTTCAACAAATTTCCGTTTGATTGTCGCTTATGACGTCTGTATCTTTATTGGGGGACATCGATTGTGTATTATGACAAAGATACAATTTATTTAATCGGGGATGCCAAAGCTCCACAAAATAATCCAATAACCGAGCAGTATAAGTCCTATTTCCTAGCACTAGTTGTCGATCGATCTACTGGTAAGATCGTTGATGCGGAATGTTCTGCAACGATTCAACTTACGGCGAAATTTGTTCGGTCATTATTTGTTGGACGGCGGATACAAGATGAAGGTCTTGTTGATGAAATTGCGAACCGTTATTTTGGTTCTTCGCAAAAAGCTCTAATTGTCGCATTAAAGGATGCTCGAAAGAAGTATAATCAAATTTTCACCGCTGCTTTGTCTAAATAAACCTAGACAAAATCCAGTCTGACCGTCAATATGGTAGACTGGATTTTTTATCTTGAAAAATACATATTATTACAAATATTATAAATATTTACTGTGTTACTGTAATGGTTATGGAACTTTTTTTACTACAAGGAGGGCCAGATGATGATTAAAGATGGATTTATGTATTTAAGTGTACTTGTTGCACTTGCGGCAGTAATGGTTGCGTTAGAAAAGCGTTTCCGCACTAAAGGATTATTTAAGTTTATTCCGGGAATTGTTCTTATTTATATTGGAGCTGCATTGATGAATACATTTGGTCTATTTTCTGAAAGTGATTCAATTAGTTCAACAAATAGGACAATTCGAAGTGCTTTATTACCTGGTATGCTAGCTTTAATGTTATTGAAATGTGATATTCGTGAAGTGTTTAAGCTCGGCCCCAGAATGTTAGGTGCCTTTTTTTCAGCAGTGTTTAGTATTTTAATAGGGTTTACTGTCACATATGTAATATTTAAAGGGTTTTATGTTCAAGATACGTGGAAGGCTTTTGGAGCATTGGCGGGAAGCTGGACGGGTGGTTCAGCAAACATGGTAGCGTTGCAGGGGATTTTCCATGTCCCAGAAAACATATTTGGTTATGCTTTAATGATGGATACGATTAACTATGCAGTTTGGGTTATGTTTATGTTCTGGCTTGTTCCATTTGCAGGAAAATTCAATCGTTGGACAAAAGCTGATGTCGGCTTTTTAAATCATTCAATAGAAGTTTCAGCGGCAAAAGAAGAAAATGAAAAAGAAGGCCCATCCTTTCAGCATATATTATATTTGTTAGGAATTGGGTTACTTATTTCTTCACTTTCCACTTTCGCAGGAAATCATTTGCCTGTCATCGGTGATGTTATCAATGCAACAACATGGACCATCATGATTGCTTCGGTTGTTGGACTTATACTTGCTGTAACGCCGGTTGCGAAAATACCAGGTTCAATGGATATATCCAATGTTATGTTATATATCGTAATTGCACTCATTGCATCACAATCGGACTTTTCTAATATTACACAAGCTCCGATTTATCTGTTGTCAGGCTTCTTAATTCTGCTCATTCATTTAATCGTTATGATTTTACTTGGAAAATTGTTCAAATACGACTTGTTTACATTAGGTGTTGCAAGTCTTGCCAATATCGGTGGAATGGCATCCGCACCAATGCTTGCTGCTTCTTATAATCGTTCGCTCATTCCGATTGGTGTCATAATGGCTCTGCTAGGTTCATTTACAGGAACGTATTTTGGAATGTTAGTCGGTAAAATTTTGTCAAGTTTGTAGAAAGGATGAATTTTATGATTATTCGAGAGTTGTATGTAAAACAACGCCATTTACCACTGCGTGTACCTTTTAAAACAGCTCTTCGTACAGCTGTCGATATTGAAAGTTTAGAAGTTATGATTGAATTGGAGAATGGATTAACCGGAATTGGAGCGGCAGTGCCAACTTGGGTGATTACGGGTGATTCCAGTGAGAGTATTAAGGCGGCATTGCTAGGCCCTATTCGTTCAGCTATTATCGATGAGGATATAACCAATTTTAAGAAGGTGTTAAAAAAAGTACAAAGATGCTGTATTGGCAATACGAGTGCAAAAGCTGCGGCAGATATTGCTCTTCACGATCTTTATGCTCGACTACTGCAACTCCCGCTCTATGCTTTACTAGGTGGGAAAGGAACGATTGAAACAGATATGACAGTCGGGGTTGACGATCCAGACGTAATGGCTGCGAATGCAGAAAAATCGGTGAAGGACGGGTTTAAAGTTTTAAAAATAAAAGTGGGGAATGACCCAACGTTAGATATCGCGCGGATACAAGCTATAAGAGAACGAATCCCTGCAACTATCAAAATTCGTTTAGATGCTAATCAAGGATGGACACCAAAAGAAGCTGTTCGTCTTATTCGTGAAATGGAAAACTTAGAGCTCGGAATTGAATTAGTTGAACAACCCGTCCATGCAAGAGATCTTGAAGGTTTAAAGTTTGTAACGGATCGGGTAAACACACCGATTATGGCAGATGAAAGTTTATTTTCTGCAAGTGATGCCTTAATGCTTGTCTACGGACGATATGTAGATCTACTAAACATTAAGCTTATGAAATGCGGAGGAATCGATGAAGCTATTAAACTAGCAAGCATTGCTGAAGCCAATGGAATAGCATGTATGATTGGGAGTATGATGGAGTCATCATTGTCAGTAGCTGCGGCTGCACATTTCGCCGCAGGACATCCAAATATTAAGTTTTATGATTTAGATGCTCCGCTTTGGCTTGTTGAGGAGCCAGAGGGGATGCTCTATAACGGAGGAAATATACAGTTAGTTGATGTACCTGGTCTTGGAATTACAAGGGAAAAAGAGTGGTAGGGGAAGATATTTTTTAATGGATTCTTGCCAAATATGGCGTGGAATGATTCGTTACAATTTCACTGGACAGTTAGCGGAACCATTGGTATAATATATGAAAATAATAACAAAAGATGTTGAATAAAGAAATATATATAGGGTTAAGTTGAAGATAGATTGTTGAAGCGCATTCTATTAGCTTTTTCTCTTTTGTTTTTTGATATGGCGGACTGGTTTTAGATACACTGCGTGGCCGAAGGCTATTCCATCATGAAACGGTTGTTATAGAGGTTAGTTTCTCTATAAAGCTGTTTTGTGATGGGATTTTTTGTTTATTTACTTATGGGTGCGAGAAATCGCACAAATGAAGAGGTAGGAACCTCGGAGCGGTTCGTCGAATTCGATCGAATATCGGATAAGGAGGAGAAAGATGAGTTCTACAGTAAAAGTGTCTATTCGTATTGATGGGCAGGAGGTAAAGGCGAGCGAAGAACAGAATGTCATTGATGCGATTAAGGCGAGCGGCATTGATATTCCACACATCTGTTATCACCCGAACCTGGGCACGATTCAAACGTGTGATACTTGTATGGTGGAAATCAACGGTAAGCTGGCGCGTGCTTGCGCGATGAAAGTAGAGGACGGCATGAATGTAGAGACAAAATCACCGATGGCGAGGGCGGCGCAAGTGGAAGCGATGGATCGCATTCTGGAAAACCATCAGCTTTATTGCACTGTTTGTGACAACAACAACGGAAACTGCCGCATTCATAATACGGTCGAGATGATGCAAATCGAGCATCAAAAATATCCATATAAGCCAAAGCCGTACAAAGTGGATATGTCCCATCCGTTCTACCGCTATGATCCGGATCAATGCATTCTTTGTGGTCAATGCGTGGAGGCTTGCCAGAATGTTCAGGTAAATGAAACGCTGTCCATCGATTGGGAACGCGAGCATCCGCGGGTTATATGGGACGATGACGTTCCGATTAACGAATCATCCTGTGTATCTTGCGGCCATTGTGTAAACGTATGTCCATGTAATGCGCTGATGGAAAAATCAATGCTTGGCGAGGCTGGCATTATGACAGGCATGAAGCAGGAGTTGCTTGGCCCGATGATTGACTTTGTAAAAGAAGTGGAGCCGGGGTATAGCGGCATTTTTGCCGTATCTGAATTGGAAGCAACACTGCGCGCAACCCGCATAAAAAGGACGAAAACGGTTTGTACGTTTTGTGGTGTCGGCTGTACGTTTGAAGTATGGACCAAAGGACGCAAAATTCTCAAAATCCAGCCGACTCCGGATGCGCCGGTTAACGGTATTTCCACTTGTGTGAAAGGAAAATTCGGCTGGGATTTCATTAACAGTGAAGAGCGGCTGACGAAGCCACTTATCCGTAAAGGCGATGAGTTTTATGAAGCGACATGGGAAGAAGCATTGGAGCTGATTGCAAACAAATTCCAAGAAATCAGAGAACGCGACGGTGCGGACGCGTTTGGTTTTATTTCATCTTCTAAATGCACGAATGAAGAAAACTATTTAATGCAAAAGTTCGCGCGCGCGGTTATCGGAACGAACAATGTCGATAATTGCTCCCGCTATTGCCAATCCCCGGCGACAACGGGATTGTTCCGTACGGTCGGATATGGTGGTGATGCGGGCACGATTTATGACATGGCAGGAGCCGGCCTAGCCATTATCGTTGGCGCCAACCCGGCAGAAGCACATCCGGTTATCGCTACGCGTCTGAAGCGCGCTCATAAATTAAATGGACAGAAGCTTATCGTTGCCGATCTGCGCAAAAACGAGATGGCAGAACGCTCGGATTTATTCCTGCGTCCGGCGCCGGGGACGGATCATGTCTGGCTGTCCGCCGTCACAAAATACATCATTGACCAGGGATGGCATGACAGGGAGTTTCTCACCAAGCGCGTAAACGGTTTTGATGAGTACGTGAAATCGCTAGAAAAATATACGCTGGAGTATGCGGAAGAAGTCACTCGTATTCCGAAAGAACAGCTAATCCAGACAGCGAATATGATTTATGAAGCTGATGGAACAGCTATTTTCTGGGCGATGGGCGTTACTCAGCACTGTGGTGGCAGCGAAACGAGTACAGCGATCAGCAATCTGTTGCTTGTGACGGGAAACTTTGGCCGTCCGAATGCCGGCGCATTCCCGCTGCGCGGACATAACAACGTACAGGGGGCGTGCGACTTCGGGGCGCTTCCGAACTTCTTTCCGGGTTATGAACTTGTAACGGACGATGCGGTGCGTGAGCGTTATGAAAAAGCCTGGAACGTAAAATTGCCGCGAGAAAAAGGGCTTGATAATCCCGGTATGGTTGAAGCCATTCATAAAGGCAAGCTGAAAGCTATGTATCTAATGGGGGAAGATATGGCATGGGTTGACTCCAATGCGAACCATATTCATGCCGCACTGGAAAAGCTGGAGTTCTTCGTCGTTCAGGACGTGTTTTTCACAAAAACGGCTCAGTTCGCCGATGTTATACTTCCAGCTAGCCCGAGCCTTGAGAAAGAAGGCACATTTACGAACACGGAGCGCCGTATTCAGCGTCTGTATCAGGCACTGGAACCGCTAGGTGAATCCCTTCCAGATTGGAAAATCATTACCGCCTTGGCGAATCACCTTGGCGCGCATTGGTGTTATGAGCATCCAGGAGAAATTATGGCAGAAGCGGCAAGCCTTACGCCGCTGTTTGCTGGTGTAACGTATGAGCGCCTGGAAGGATGGAATAGCTTGCTCTGGCCGGTAAATGCGGACGGAACAGATACACCGCTGTTGTATACAGAGCGCTTCCCATTCCCGGATGGAAAAGCGCAGCTTATGCCGACTGACTGGGTTCCACCTGTGAAAACAGGGGACGAATATGACCTGGTGTTAAATAACGGTCGTTTGCTTGAGCACTTCCATGAAGGAAATATGACCAATAAGTCCAGGGGGCTTTTATACAAAGTGCCGGATACGTTTGTGGAGGTATCGCCGGAACTTGCGAAAGAGCGCGGGATCAAAGACGGGTCCCTTGTCCGGCTCGAATCTGAATACGGTGCTGTAAAACTGCGTGTCATAGTTACTGACCGCGTGCGAGGGAACGAAGTGTATGTGCCGATGAATTCGACCAATGAAGATTCGGCGGTTAACCTTTTGACGAACAGCTTCTATGATTTGGTGACACATACGCCTGCTTATAAAGAAACAAGGGTAAAAATGCAAGTGCTCCAGGTGGAAGGTGAAAGTCCGCTTCCCCGCTATAACTCTCGTTTTGGCAAACGCAATCCGCAGCGCGGGGTAGAAGTGGAGCGGAAATGGAAGCGTGCGGATTATAAGGCATTGGAAACCGCTGGACAGGGGGAGAAGTAAATGGCAAAACCTACAACCACGATCAAGAAGCACGAACCGACCGAAGCCGAACTTCAGGCGCAGGCGCTCGAGGAATTGACTGGTCTTATCGCCAAAAACGGTGAAGCGCTGCAGGAATTACTGAAAGTGATTCGCCTTTTGTATGAAAGCGGAGCCTTAGAGATCATTGGGGGGCTAATCCAGGCGCGAGAGAAAGTTGTAGAAATCGGTATTTCCCAGCTTTCCAAACCTACGATGACCCGTGGTATTAATAGTGTTATGAGTGTGGTCGGAATGTTGGGGGAAATGGAGCCTGAAACAATTAAAAAAGTAGTGGAAGGCATTGTTAATGGCATGCGTTGTTCCGTCGAAAAAGCGAGAGCGGACGAAAAAATGAGCTTGTTTGATTTAATAAAAGCTTATAAAGATCCGGATGTAAATCGTGCTATAACGATTATGTTGAGCTTTCTGAAAGGGATGGGGCAAAAGTTGTAACTTCATCCAAATACAAAGAAAGAAACTGTCTCAAACGGTTATCTGATTATAAATAGAATACAATGTGTAGATTATTTATTGTTTTGTATATGCATATATAGCAACACAAAAAGGGGGCCCTATCACTTTGGGCCCCCTCTTTTTTTATATGCATAGAATTATGCGTATATGCATATGTGCGGAAAGTTAAAAGGCATTCTTCCTAATTTTTTAATTACTTTGACTTATATTGAAATTGGCATAATAATTGCTTTGTATATCTATTGTAAAAAGAGATGAAATGATTTTTTATGTTCATTCTCTTATTTCATGGAGTAGGAGTTGATGTTATGCAAAACAAACTATTTCTAATCGCTGTTCTACTTTCCATGATTTTACCTGCGTAAATGTAATTAACGGAGCCGGTTCTCAAGAATGCATTTGATGTTTTGTTTTATATAAATATGGACAACAAAGATAAATGGAGGGACCGAGATCATGCAATATCCGCTTTCACCGGATGTACAACCGGAATTTTGTACAACCGGTTCTTTTATGAGACTGCCTTCTAAACGTGAAAACGCAAAGGTTGCTATTCTTGGCATGCCTTTTGATACAGCTGCTTCCTTTAGGGTAGGCGCCAGATTTGCGCCGCAGGCAATTCGTCAGGCGTCAATGACATTATTCCCTTACCATCCAGTGAATGATGTGTATCCTTTTGAAGATACAAATGCCATTGACATAGGGGACGTACCTGTTATTCCACACAATATTCACCGTAGTTATGAGCTTATCGAAGAGACTGTATTGAATCTAATGAATGAGGAAATTGTGCCGATTGGATTGGGCGGAGACCATTCTGTCACATTGGCAAGCTTACGCGCGGCGGCCAAAGTATACGGTCCTGTTGCTTTGATTCATTTTGATTCTCATACAGATACGTGGGATACGTACTATGATGAAAAATATTGGCATGGTTCTACCTTTATCCGTGCATATGAAGAAAAATTATTGCAGTCAGATAAAGTGTTCCAAATCGGAATTCGGGGCACGCTCAATCATCCTGGAGATGTGCAGGCGAGTGTAGATTTGGGCTACAATGTGATCACGACTCAAGAGCTGCGTAAACGTGGGGTAGAGGATGTTGTCCAACAAGTAAAAGAGACAATTGGTAACACCCCTTGCTTTTTAAGCTTTGATATCGATTTTGTTGATCCTTCCTGCGCACCTGGAACCGGCACATTGGAAGTGGGCGGCTTTAACAGTCTTGAAACGCTTGAAATGATTCGTTCTTTCACCGGTTTTAACTATGTCGGTTTTGATTTGGTAGAAGTTTTGCCTCCTTATGATCCGACGCAAATCACCTCTCTTCTGGCTGCAACATTAGTGCATGACTTTGCCAGTCTGGTAGCGTTGAATAGAAAGAAAAAATAGAAGGTGTAATAAATAAGACAAACAGGCTTTCCGTAAGCAAATGTTAAGGAAATGTCTATACGTACATGAGCGTAGGTGCTACAACATCTACGCTCATGCTGTTGACAAAGTACAGGTCAACAGCATGAGCAAAAAATTCATACCCAAAATTGCATAAGTTATTCTATTATTCATAATTGTTATTACATAATTATTTGTAAAATTTAAATGTATTCTTTTTTGTTTTACGCATAAATCGCGCAAAATACTGCGATATATTTTCCTCTCAATAATTAGAACAATTTTAATATTCTTACATGGCATGGTGTTTGCTTTATCAATATGTTGTTCGAAAAATTTCGATTTATGTAGTAGTTACAAGGAGGAAGATATATGGAAAAAGTAACTTTAAAGCGTTCTTTGAAGTTGTGGCACATTGTTTTAATGGGCATTGGATATATGACGCCGATGGTTGTGTTTGACACGTTTGGAATTGCTTCTGAGACGACCGGGGGGCATGTACCCACAGCTTATATTCTTGCATTGGTAGCAATGTTATTTACAGCTGCTAGTTACGGTAAGATGATACAGGTATTTCCAAATGCTGGTTCTGCATATACGTATACACAAAGAACTATCAGTCCGCATATTGGGTTTCTTGTCGGTTGGGCCGCGTTAATGGATTATTTATTTTTGCCAATGGTAAATGCTTTGATTGCTCAAATTTATCTTTCTGCTACTTTTCCTGGGCTTCCTGCGTGGATATGGGTTATTGGATTTGTCGCTATTGTAACGTTAGTTAATATTTTTAGTGTAAACTTTACAGCTAATTTCAATACAATGCTTGTTGTTTTTCAAACACTAATCATGGTTGTTTTCATCGGGGTAGCCATAAAGAGGCTGCTGAATGGGGATGGTACAGGAATGCTGTTCTCCATAGAACCATTCTATAAAGAAGGAATTAATACTTCGGCGCTTATCGCTGGCGCGACCTTGATGTGTTTTTCTTATTTAGGATTTGATGCGGTGACAACACTTTCAGAGGAAACACCCAATCCAAAGAAAACGATTCCACGCGCGATTTTTCTTGTAGCATTGATTGGCGGTGCTATGTTTATTATAACGTCTTACTTTATTCAATCAGTATTTCCGACCGCGGCCCATTTTAAAGACCCGGAAGCCTCTTCTCCTGAGATTGCTGCGTATATGGGCGGCCTGGCATTTCAGGTATTTTTCCTTGCAGGAGGACTTGCAGGAACGCTTGCTTCCGGGGTGGCATCGCACGCCAGTGTTTCGCGTTTGCTGTATGTAATGGGACGGGACAGTGTGCTTCCGAATAAACTGTTCGGGTATATTCATCCGCGCTGGAGAACTCCGGTTGCAAATATTGTGCTCGTTGGCTTGATTTCTGTGACCGCGGTTTTTTTCGATTTGGCTACGGCTGCCTCTTTTATTAATTTTGGTGCATTGATTGCGTTTACATTTGTGAATCTTTCTGTTATTTCGTACTATGTTGTTCGTAAGAAAATGCATAAAACATTCAAGGGATTTTTCTCTTATCTGGTTATGCCGCTTTTGGGCGCTGGTGCTGTAGCTATTCTTTGGGCAAATTTAGAAAAAAGTTCTTTAATGCTCGGAATTGGGTGGGCTATTGTCGGTTTTATCTATTTATTGTATATTACGAAGTTATTTAAAGTTAAGCCGGCGAGCATTCACTTTGAAGAGATGGAGGAAATGCATCCTTCTAGTTACATCGATGAAGAAGAGAAATCATTTGCGGTTGAGGAAACAGGAGAGATTAATCAGGCTAAAAACGCATAGCTTTTATATTTAAAAAGCGTTGGATTCGTTAAGAATCCAGCCATTTTTTCTGTTATTTGGTAGTTCAACTTTCTCACCTTGAACCACGTTATGAAGCATTGTATAAAGGGCATAATTAAGCAATGGCACAATATTGGCGCCATCGAAAATCGCTGTGTAATGATCGTACGTTCTAAATCTAATACATTTTGCAGAGAAGATAAATGTCCTTAGTGAATAAAGTGCATGAGGAGACCAACCTTTCTCATTGAGTTGTCTGGACAACTACTCTATTCGAGATTTGGGAAGGTACTCTTTTTTTATGCCAATTGAGCCTTACGGTTCAAGGAATTTTAGTTATGAAATTCATTCATTTGACTTTGAGTATTCTTTAGTTCGGCTCATCCGAATTTATCATTGGCAAAAATGGCCGATCGACTAGGGGTTAGCCGAATCGTACCCTTTCGTTATTCTCTGTAATGGTATTTTATGAAATGACTTGTTTGGGGCTCTGGGTACAATCCGATGCGGTTCACCTGTGTGTCAATAATTCCATCGGCTAACGCGAACTGCTGTCGGATATTTTCCGCCTGTTCGGGTGTATTAAAGTAAGCGAGGATATATCGTTCCTTCATTAAACATGTCACAAAACATGTCGCATCCTTTCCGTAACATTCAGACTTATGCTTTTATTGTTCACGGTTTTATTCGTATTTATGCGCGAGTTGGAAAAACGTTTCGCATAAAAACCCAACAGAGCATAAGCAGTAAATTTAACCCGATCAGATACAGTACGAGCGCTTTGGTAGCTGTGGTCGCCATGACGAGCAATACGAATAATAGCGTGCTGAGCAGACGCCCCAGGCTGAAAGCAAACTCGCGAATAACGATATATTCTACCCTTAATTTTGCTTTCTCCATGCTTTCCCCGATCACATCAAATGATGTGGAAACAAGGGGCACGGCAAAAAAAGGGTAAAACAGAGCGGTACCGATACCAAGCAAAAGCAGTGTGCTGAAGCGGATTTGCGAGAGCAGTGGCAAAACGGCCACTATGAGCATGAAAGCTCCGATAAAAAGTGAATATTCCCGTTTGTGAGGACGAATCCATTTTCCCACAATATAGTAAGACACAAGTGACAGAGTAGACGTAAGAAATGCGTATATTCCTACTGTCAATTCGCTTGAAGAGGCGATAAACACCAGTAAACCGACGAGAAAGACAACTACGCCTTCTCGCATACCCCAGAAAAAATAGGAAAACACGACGTAATGCCAACGTGAAACGTTGCGGGTATCATTCCATACACTGCGCAATGAAAAGTGTCCTTCGCATTTTCTTTTGGTGATAAAGAAGCTGACCACTACCGCCAAAGTGAAAATGATGAGCGAAATAGAAAAAATAAGCCGGTATCCATTTGCTTGGTGTGAGACGAGCCATCCAGCAAGCAACGGGGCACCTCCGGCGGCCATCGACATAAGCAGTCCGTTCACCCCGTTAAAAACATCTCGGTTTTCTGGCCCGGTAATTTCAAAATACATAACGTAATATCCAAGCCAATAGAAGCCGGCTCCTATGCCAAGCAAAAGGCCAAGCAGAGCGACATAGTTTGTGGCTGACGGACCGAGCATGAGGACAGTTAGATAAAATATGGCCAGAATGAAAACGCCGAGGCGAATGCTTATGACACGATCCCATCTTTTTATAAGGTGACCGCCGATCCAAAATGTAGCTAGAATAGAAAAGAAGGTAAAAAAGTTAAACCATCCGATCATGGCATAGTCTTTTTTTACTTTCCACAGGTAGATATTGACGAAAGTGTTGGAGAGGCCGACGGAGATAAGGTATAGCGTATTCATTAGCAGAAGAAGCCAGGACTGTCTGTCCAGTTTTCCTGTTTGTTTCATATGAAAGCTCCTTTTTATCTTATTGAGACGGTCGTTTTTAGCGTACCCTGCCGTACTTCTCTTTTTGCAAACAGAAATTTCCACAGATGGTTTTTAGTTTATAGTGGATTGACAACATAAAAAATTTTTATAATATACCACAAGGGGTATATAGGGTATTTACTATTTGGACATATGCTATACGGGATTGAAAATTTACTGGGGAAATGGGCAAAAGAATAATGCAAGGGTATTTGGTGAGAAAATAAATGCATCCGCTGTGAAGCAGAAAGAAGGTGAAGATATGCTTCGCGTAACTCCGGAAGCGATTGCGAAGCTGAAGGAGACAATGGAATATCCGAAGCAAGATATTCTCCGCATTTTTATTGCTGGAGCTGGTTGAGGAGGCCCCAACTATGAGATGGCTCTGGAGGAATCCATCGAAGATACGGATAAAGAAGTTATGGTTGACGGCATTCGTTTATGTTTAAAAAGATGACCGGAATATTAGTTTCACGAAAAAAACAATACGATATCTCTTTGTACTTATTTAAGCGTACTGTTTTACTACTTATATGTGGCAAAAGAGAGGAGAGGCAGTGGAAAGAAAAGGGGGGAGGGGCTTTGCTTGATGCAAGAAAAAATGAGCAAATGTTGTATAAAAAAGCCCCGACATTTTCATGGCCGACTTCTAAAAGATTAATTTTGCAGTTTATCGCGGAGCAGGGCGATATCCGCTTCTAGCTCGTCCACTTTCATTGCCATTCGATTCTGGCGCAGCTCCATTCGTTCCAGGCGATACATACCTCGTTCTACGTCTTCAATTCGGGAAAGTAATTTCTGTTGTCCAGTTTCTAAAGATTGAAGAATCAATTCATCGGCTTTGATACTTTCAATGTGTTTGCAGTTAATAGAATCTTTTAGTTCGTCAAAGCGCTGATTCACCTCTTTTTCAAAAGTATCAATACGTTGGTTTAGGTTTTGAACCTCACTTTGGACTCCTTGTAAAGCTGACAAAATCAAATCAAACCTATCGTTCATTTTTCATCACCTCCTGTTTATATTTTTAAAATTGTCCTTCCTAAGCCAAGTGCAAGAGGTATTTAACTAGTTCGTTAGTCGCAACGTTTCCTGCTCTCTTATTTTTCTCGTTATGTTATGAATGCTGAATGACTAAGATGATACTCCACACGGCTAAAGCCGTGGGATTCTTGGGGCATTAGCGCCCGCCGTTCGCTTTGGACAACGCACAAGTTCAGGGTGGGGTGTCATCCCATCCCATACTACACCGCATGTACCCACATGGGCAGCGTACCACCAGTACGCTATTCGTGCGTTCACTCCCATGGTTTTACTTCGCTATCAGAACCTTATACCATGACGTCCACAGGAACATGTGACCTACTACCAGTAGGATAAGTGTCGCTCATATATTTAATTATACAGGAAATGGTTGCTCTAAGCATACCCATGGATGGGATACAGAGCAACGCCGCCTTTTATCCCATGATGAAAACCGTGGGTTTTCAGACGGTTGCAAACAAATACTTGTGAAACACCGCCTGTATACTTTGTGCAGACGAATTTCTTCGCTTAGAAAAAAGCGAGAGTGAAACAGAAGAGGCGAGAGTTTTCTTTCGATTTTGCGCCTTTCATCATGAAGTTCCGCTTCGGTTTGGAAGTGTGGTGATTTGCGTAAATCGAACAACAGGCAAGCTCGATCAATATCTGGGGCTTGATGTGTTTCCTGAGGAATTTGAGGCGATTTCCCCTGTGCCATCTGTTTCAAATGAACAAGCAGTAGCATGTTTTTGTTCCAAATTGGATTTTGAGTTGCAGTGGAGAAAAGAGTATACGGAGGATAACAAAGAGTACTACGAGCTAGCATATGTGCCTATATTTCCTTCGATACCGGGTGAGTTGCGTTTTATCGAGGCGCATACGGGAGAAATAATAGTAGGGAAAAAGTGACGAGACAAGACTGTTCCGAAAGCGGGCGGTCTTTTTTGTGTTTGCATAATCTTTACATGTACTTAAATCAAAATTAAAAGTTCTATAAAAAACGGCTTGTAAAATAAAGGTGAATGTACATAAATATCATTTGATATTTCGATATTCTTGCGTGGTTGGAAGGAAGAAAGGGACACGAATTTAACAAATCAGGAGTGATATCTTTCATGGAGATGAACCGGAGGGAATTTCTTACATACTTAGGCGCCGGAACGGCTGCTTTGGCTTCTATTGCAACAGGAATTCCGGCCTTTGCCGCTGAAAAAACATTATCCGAGAGAACGGCGAACCATCTTTTTGGTTTAAGTGAGGATAAGTGTAAGCCAACGAAAGTAAAGTTTAAACCAATCCAGGCAACAGATAAAGATGATCTTGTGCTTCCGCAAGGATACAAATATGACATTGTCGCTTTGTATGGAGATAAAATTAATGCAAAAGGTGATACATTTGGGTTCAACGCAGACTTTACCTGTTTTCTGCCGATAAACGGTAGCAGTGAACATGGTCTACTCTGGGTGAACCATGAATACCTTGGCGAGCTTGAATACTATGTGACTGGGTACGATGCTCTAAATGCTGATCCGAAAAATAATAAACGCACGGCCGAGCAAATCGAAAAGTACCTGTACTCGCTGGGGGGCTCTGTCATTGAAGTTAAGAAAGAAAACGGGCAGTGGCGCTTGATTTCTGATTCGAAATACGGACGGCGTGTTAGTGGTCTGACCAAGCATACATTAACAGGACCGGCCGCTGGTTCTCCAGCGGTAGGCGGCACACGCGAAGTGATTGGCACATTCGCCAACTGTTCCGGCGGGGTTACGCTCTGGAACACCATTCTTTCTTGTGAAGAGAACTTTGACAGCGTTGTTGAAGACACGAAACGAAAAGATGCAACACATTACGGCTGGGTGGTAGAAGTTGATCCGTTTGATCCGAATTCCACGCCGAAGAAGCATACGGCACTTGGCCGTTTCTCTCATGAAAATACGGCAATGACCATCGCGCCGGGAGGACAGTTAGTTGTCTACATGGGAGATGACGCAAATGACCAGTACGTATACAAATATGTTTCTAAAGGAACATATAAGCAGGATGCAGGGAAAGCAAACACGAAACTGCTTGAAGAAGGAACGTTATATGTGGCTAATTTCGGCAAAGGGAAATGGATTGCCCTGGACTATGAGAAGAATGAAGCGCTGCAAAAAGCCTTTAAATCACAGGCTGATGTGTTGGTTAATTGTCGGGAGGCCGCGAAGGTAGTAGGTGCAACGCCGATGGATCGGCCGGAGGATTTGGAAGTACATCCAATTGACGGCACGGTATTTATCTCTCTGACTAATAACTCCAAGCATGGCAATTTCTACGGTCAAGTTATCAGATTATTCGAAGAAGATAACAATCACGCTGCTGAAGAGTTTACGTTTGAAATTTTTGCGGCAGGCGGTCCGCAGAGCGGATTCGCTGCGCCGGATAACCTTGCTTTTGATAGTGCAGGCAACCTCTGGGTTGTAACCGATATTTCTTCCAGTTCGATGAATAGCGGAATCTATAAAACGTTTGGCAATAACGGTCTGTTCTTCATCCCGACGTCAGGCCCGGATAAAGGGATCGCTTCACAGTTCGCGTCTGCCCCAGTCGGTGCTGAAATGACCGGCCCGTGGTTTACGCCGGATGAAAAAACACTATTCCTGTCTGTACAGCATCCAGGTGAGAACCTGGAATCATACGCGGCACCGACTAGCCACTGGCCGCGTGGCGGCGCTTCCATCGCGCTCCCGGGTGTTGTAGCGATTACTGGATTTTAATTAAATAGAGGAGGCAATAGCATTATGCTATCAAATATCGGAATTCCGGGACTGATTCTCATTCTTGTGATTGCGCTCATCGTATTTGGGCCGAACAAATTGCCGGAAATCGGCCGTGCGTTTGGTCGTACGCTAACAGAGTTTAAGTCGGCGGCGAAAAATTTAACGCAGGATGATGACGAAGAGAAGAAAAGCACGCCAGCGCTTGTCAATTCTGAAGAGAAAGTTAAGAAGCTTTCGTAATCGTTACGAAAAGAACGGTATCTGTGGGTACCGTTCTTTTTTTATGCATAGAAAAAAGAACGGTTGATTATTCGATGCTTACTAGATATTTTGTGGATACTGCTTTTGGATTGAGGATGCGGACAGACAAACTTTGTTCGTTGAAAGTGAACACAGACGCAGAAAGAGGAAGCATATTTTGGTGTTATGCAAATAAGCATAACTTTAAAAAGAACGATGCTAATCTTGCTAGATTGTGTTATTTTGATTACCGCTCAAGGAAAAATACAAAATGGCCGTATGGTTGCTTTGTTTGGTTCTGGCACGTTTTTTGTTTCTATAAAAAATAAGGATGATATGTGTCATGTTGAGACATCAAAAGAAAATACGGAGGTGGTATTGATTCATTCGGCGCCGTTACCCATCTTTTTAGCCATACAATTTCCAACCAGGAACTGCCAGAGAAAGAGTGTGATGTGTTAAACATCACAAATTTTATAACTGCGTTACCAGCATTCGCTCCGGCTGTTTCCCAATACTAATATCATGATTATGCTTATATGAATATAATTATTCAAAAACGCATAAAAATGTCTGAATTAATAAAAAATGAAAGGGTTACGAGGCTATGAAAAAGTGTTGATATGATGCTATTCGTAAAAAGATAAGCGTTCGCTTTTAAATTTGGCACAGGTTTTGCGAGAAATTAAAAAGCGAATCGCAAAATTTAAACATGGAAAAGAGCGAGGAGGACTGCACATGGCAGAAGTGGCAAAGACACAAGGGTCGCAAAGCGTACAGGGAGCGGGCGCTTTTGAAGTATTAAAAATGTTTATTGACGGACAATGGGTCGAATCTTCAACAGGCGATACGCGCGAGGTTGTGAATCCAGCCAATGGTGAAGTAATCGCAGTAACGACTGAAGGAAATGAAGAAGATGTGCGCAAAGCTGTGGCAGCAGCAAAACGTGCTTTTTATGAAGATGGCTGGTGGGACACTCCGGCGAGCGAACGAGCGCGTCTGTTGTTCGAAGTTGCGAACAAGCTGGAGCAAAGAGCGGACGAATTTGCCAGACTGGAAACACAAGATAATGGTAAACCATTGCGTGAGACTCGGATCGACGTGGCGGACGCGGTCGCTTGCTTTCGTTATTATGCGGGGCTTGCCACGAAACCGCACGGTCAAACATACGAAGTTGCGGACCCGATACAAGCAATGGTTGTCCGTGAACCAATCGGAGTTTGCGGCCAGATTATCCCGTGGAACTATCCGCTGCTGATGGCTGCTTGGAAACTCGCTCCGGCTCTGGCTGCGGGCAACACGGTTGTATTTAAGCCTTCCGAAGTAACGCCGCTGACCGCCATCAAGCTGTTCGGCATTTTCGAAGAAGTCGGATTCCCGGCTGGCGTAGTTAACTTGGTGCTTGGCGCAGGTCAGACGGTGGGGCATGAGATTGCGGTTAACTATGACATCGACAAAGTAGCGTTTACGGGCGGCACGAAAACTGGTCGAAGCATTATGCAGGCTGCAACTGGGAACCTGAAGAAAATTTCGCTGGAGTTGGGCGGTAAGTCCCCGAATATTGTATTTGCGGACGCAGACTTTGAAACAGCGGTAGATTATGCACTATTTGGTATTTTTGTTAACCAAGGGCAGGTATGCTCCGCAGGTTCTCGTCTCTTGCTGGAAGAGAGCATTTACGACAAGTTCATCGAGCGTCTTGTAGAACGCGCAAAAAAAATCGAGGTAGGGCCAGGCTTGGCAGAAGAGACGGAGATGGGGCCGCTGGTTTCCGAAGCGCACATGGAGAAAGTGTTGAATTATATTAAGATCGGCCAGGAAGAAGGCGCGAAGCTTGTTTGCGGTGGATATCGCATTACGAAAGGCGAGCTGGCCAAAGGGTACTTCGTGGCACCAACGATCTTTGTCGACACAACACCGGATATGCGTATTGTACAGGAAGAAATTTTTGGACCGGTACTGGTTGTACAGAAGTTTAGGGATGAAGCAGAAGCGATTAAACTGGCAAACGATACGGTTTACGGCTTAGCTGGCGCGGTGTTTACACAGGATGGTGCAAAAGCACAGCGCGTGATTCGTAAGATTCGCGCGGGTATCACTTGGATCAACTGCTATCATCCGACCTACAACGAAGCGCCGTGGGGTGGATATAAGCAGAGCGGTATTGGTCGCGAACTCGGCACATTCGGTTACGAAGAATACACGGAAGTAAAACAAATTAATATCAATCTACAGGTAGAATCGACTGGCTGGTTCAAAAACTAATACTGGTATTTTTCTTCTATCTCTATATATCGTATCAAGCCATAAAGCAAAAAAAAAACGGTAAGATTGCAGGCCGGATGCGGAAAGAAATACATTCTGGCTAAATAAATTCAATGAAAGTGGAGGCATCAAAGCATGGAAACAACTATGAACAAATACAAAGAGGTATACGAATATACAGCCAAAGTTTTGGACATTATCGAGAAGACTGATGTAACGAAAGAGGAAGCACAATGGATTACGAGTGAAACCGTGAACGGGTTCCGCGAAAACGTAAACTCTGGATTTCTTGAGTACCGCAAATCGGTTACGAAAGGTGGACAATACGCTTCCGTAGAATGGAAAGACTCGGGTCCGAATTGCTTTATTGATGTAAACGGCAAAGAATACATTGACTGTCTGGGTGGTTTCGGTATTTATAATGTGGGACATCGCCATCCAAAGGTGGTAAAAGCGGTAAAGGATCAGCTTGATAAGCAGGCATTGCATAGCCAGGATCTTTTGGATCCGCTGCGCGCGATGCTGGCGAAAGCGTTGGCTATGCTCACACCGGGCGACTTAAAATATTCCTTCTTTGGCAACAGTGGTACCGAAGCGGTGGAAGCAGCACTGAAATTAGCGAAAATCTATCACCATAAAGAAGGGCGTAGCACTTTTATCGCGACGACACGGGCGTTCCACGGCAAGAGTCTTGGTTCCTTGTCCGGTACGGCAAAAGGCGTTTTCCGTAAGCCGTTTATACCGCTGGTAAGCGGATTTCGTCATGTTGCGTTTGGTGATATTGATATGATGAAGAAAACGATGCATGCCTGCCATATGGTTGGTGAGGATGTAGCGGCGGTTATCGTTGAACCGATTCAGGGCGAAGGTGGAGTTATCATTCCGCCGGACGATTATCTGCCGAAGTTGCGTGAACTGTGTGACGAGTATGGCGCATTGCTGATTTTCGATGAAGTGCAAACAGGTATGGGCCGTACGGGTAAAATGTTCTGTGCAGAACACTATGGAGTGACACCGGACATTATGACTTTGGCAAAAGCGTTCGGCGGCGGCGTTATGCCAGCAAGCGCAACCATTGCTACGGAAGAAGTATTCTCTCATCTATTCGATAACCCGTTCCTGCATACAACAACATTCGGCGGTAACCCGCTGGCATGCGCGGCGGCTCTTGCTACTATTAACGTGTTAATTGAAGAAAAACTGCCGGAACGCGCTGCGGAAATGGGAGAATATATGTTGAACGGGCTGCGTGAAGCGGCTAAAGGACATGAAAATAAAGTGCTTGAAGTACGTGGTAAAGGTCTTTTGATCGGTATCGAATTCGTTAGTGACGAAATTGGATACGAAGTGGCAAAAGGCTTCTTCGATAATGGAGTTTTGACAGCGGGAACACTCATCAATGCGAAAACAATCCGCATCGAACCACCGTTAACGATTGAAAAAGAACAGTGCGATAAAGTATGTGAAACATTTGCGAAGGTGCTAAAAGAGGTAGACAAAGCAGTTCTCGTATAGGCTGCGTGAGGTAGATGGTCATTCAGTATCCGGTGCTTAGTCCTTATTATGGAAAAGTAGAAAAGATTATACATCCGTCTGCCTCATACTTTTACGAATGGGAGACATTGTTCTTGATTCGTACGAGTGACGGAATGATCGAAGAAATCGTAGCCGATACTATATTCCTATGAAGTAGCGAATGGGGATCGGATAATTCCAGGGATGGTACTCGCATATATTAGGGAAGAAGCCCCGCAAGCCGGAAATGATGAAAATGACAAAATGAGCGATTTATGCGCGGATGAATAAAAACAAGCAGGAAGTGTGGAACAAGTTTTAACGCTTTCCTGCTTGTTCTCATATGTATGCAGTAGTGTATAATAAAATTAGTTTATGCATAATTTCTTGAACGGAAGGAGGAAGGAAAGTGCTGGTATTTACCGAAGAGAATGTACGAAAAATTCATACCATATCTACAGACATGTCATTTTCTGAAGTTGAACGTTATTTAGAAGAGCAAAAAGAACCGGTTTTGTTTGTCAAGAAAAAAGAGGAAGTCATTGGCTATGTTCGTGTCCAGGATTTATCGTCCGATAAGGAAGCGGAAAACAATGAAATTCCTTTCTGGCAGGCACATTTGATACCGCTGCATTTTGCTTACCATATTTATTGCGATATATCTGTATCTGATGTATTTAAGCTGCTCGGGGAAGAGATTGTTATTGTAAAGAATAAGCAGGATGAAGTATGCGGATATTTGCGTAGGGAAGACATTTTGATAGAACTTCTGCGGCAAGACAACCACAATATTGATCTGTTCCGAACGATTCTTTCATCGATTCCAAAGGGGATTTTTGTGGTGGATAAACAGGGGAGTATCATCAATTATAACGATGAAGGATTGCGCATGATCCGCTGTGAGAAAGAGAAAATTCATAATCGACCAGCGCGTGAAATTTTCGGCGCGGAACAAATTGAACGTGTATTCGCCACAGGCGAGACGATTCTTAACCAACTTCATATTCGTCCTGAAATGGGAATTTTAGCTGATTATAGTCCAATTCTTAGTCCGGAACATGAGGTTAAAGGCGTTGTGATTGTGGTACAGGATTTGCCGATGCTAGAAGAGATGGCGATGGAACTTGATTATGTAAAAGATTTGAATAAAGATTTAAAAGCGATTCTTTCTACCATTTATGACGAGATTCTGGTTGTCAATCATAAAGGGGAATTGTTGCGTTTTAGCGACAATAACACGTTGAATTTTCGCCAGGATGATTTAGAAAATCTCGTAGGCAAAAATTTGCTGGAACTGGAAGATCAAGGGCTGTTTAAACCATCCGTTACACGCCTTGTGCTTGAGCGAAAACGAAAAGTTTCAGTTATTCAGGATATGAGTAACGGAAGAAAAGTGCTGGCAGTTGGAAATCCAGTGTTTGATGAAGAAGGCAACATTGAACGGATTGTCATTGCATCCCGCGATATTACAGAAACGACAAAGCTAAAAAGCGAATTAAAAGAAATGAAAAAGCTGTCCCAGCAGTATAAAGAAGAATTGGAAAGTTTGAAAAGCAGGCATACGTTAAACCGAAGCGTTGTATATTGCAGTCCCAAAATTGACCGTATTATGCGCGAAATTGAAAAGATTGCTCGATTTTCTTCCACCGTGTTGTTGACCGGTGAATCCGGCGTTGGTAAAGAGGTGTTTGCCAAGGCGATTCATCAATTGGGCGCACGCGTGAACCAGCCGTTTTTAAAAATCAACTGCGGCGCGATCCCGGAAAATTTGTTGGAGAGCGAATTATTTGGATATGAAAAAGGGGCGTTTACAGGCGCCGATCCGAGAGGGAAGGAAGGGTATTTTCAAAAGGCGAACGGTGGCGTACTCTTTTTGGATGAGATTGGCGAAATGCCGCTGTCACTACAGGTAAAGCTGTTGCGCGTGCTGCAGGAGCGGGAAGTGATTCCGGTAGGCAGCACACAGACGATTCCGGTCGATGTGCAGATTATCGCTGCAACCAACAAAAACCTAGAACAAAAAGTAGAGGAAGGAAGCTTCCGTGAAGACTTATTTTATAGATTGAATGTAATTCCGATTCATATTCCGCCGCTTCGAGAGCGCCCGGAAGACATTCCGGTATTAGCTTATTATTTCTTGCAGAAGCTGAACGAGAAGTATCACCGCGATATTCAATTGAGTCCGGACGCACTTAATTTGCTTGAAGTGTATTCTTGGCCGGGGAATGTCCGCGAGTTGCAGAATATCATTGAACGGGCGGTCGTGACGACCGAAGAAGAAATGATTCACGCCGATCATCTGAATCGGTTCCTGCAATGGAAAAAAGCTTCAACGAAAGTAAGACCGATTATCACGAATTTGATTCCATTGCAGGAAGCGCTCGAAGATGTGGAGGAGCAGTTAATTTTGCTGGCGATGGAGCGTTACAAAACGACCACCATGGCGGCGAAGGTGCTTGGCATTAGCCAGTCTTCCGTCAGTCGCAAATACCAAAAAATTGTGCAAAAGCAGGCGAGTATGCATGCATAAATTGTTTGGCCCGCTGGTTCGCAAGTCTGAGAGGGGTGCGAATGGGCGGGTTTTTTAGGTGAAAAGGTCAAAAATAGGAGGATATATCTTGTTATTTATCATATTTGGCCTATATAATATTCGTTGTATGGCTATTTTTTATATTTAACTCATGGAAATGTTTTTATTTTTGATTATGGGGGAGAAAATGTCAAATTTATCTTGCAAATTTGACGGCAGAGAGTTTGCCAGTCTTGAAAAAATGGTAGAGATACTATTGCATGAAGCAAGTGAGCAAATGGCGCTTATTGATGGAGGAAAAAAGAAAAATAGCCATCAGGAAAGGGCATATGCGAAATGGCGTCTGGTTCATTTGCAACATTGCTTCGGAGAATATGTACCTGAACAATACAGAAGTACATATAACTCCCTGTGGAGTCAGCTCTATCGCTTGGAGCACCAGAGTAATTATCGGCATCCGTACATCGTATATCTGCTGGAAAAAGCGTTGGCTCAAGAGCATTCGCACATCGAATAAACGTGCTGTCCTATTAGAGGACGGCTTTTTTGTTATGCAAAATTTAAGCCAGGCTTAAGGAAAGAGGATTTTGGAATGTGTTATAATGACGGAAAATCCATGCCGCATACGATAGGTTGAGGTGACGGGAATGCTTGCGATGCCGGATATGTCCGCCAAAAAAATTTTGCTGATCGATGATGAGATAGATATTTTGCATTTGCTGGAAACCGTGTTAAAGAAAGAAGGATTCTCTCATAATTTATAAGGCATCAAACGGATGGGATGGAATTGATATGTGCTGTGCGCATCAGCCGGATATTATCGTGCTTGACATTATGCTGCCTGATATGGACGGCTTTGAAGTATGCCGGCGCCTGCGTGACATTACGGTGGCACCGATTCTTTTTTTATCGGCGAAAAACGAGGATACGGACAAAATCCTTGGTCTTGGGCTCGGTGGTGATGATTATATTACGAAACCGTTCAGCCCAAAGGAAGTAGCGTATCGGATAAAAGCTCATTTTCGCCGCCATTATTATTTAAGCAGAAAAGAAGAGACAGTATACACATTTGGTGATGTGGAAATTGATGCCAAGCGTGGAGAAGTGCGGAAGGCAGGGAAACTGGTAGCGTTAACTGCGAAGGAATATCAGTTGCTATTGTTTCTTGCGCGCCATCCGAACCAAATTTTCAGCAAAAGCAAACTGTATGAAGCAGTCTGGGAAGAAGAGTATTTCGGTTATGATAACACCATTATGGTGCATATGTGACATCTGCGTGAAAAATTGGAAGACAACCCGTCTGCTCCTGTGTATTTGCTGACGGTACGGGGGCTTGGATATAAATTGCAGAATGAGGGGAAAGTGCAAGCATGAAGTGGAAGATGACCAGTTTGTTCCTTGTCCCGCTCATTTTGATGACGGTCGCATTTACGTTTATTAATTTAGCGGCCGTTATTTATTTTTCATCGGCAGAACCGGAGAAAAACGCATTCATCTCCTTTTTTCCTTATGAGGAATATACACGGAAGTTTGGCCGTTTTATCGTATTTGTGGATGATAAGCCGCAAGTTTCGCCTGAAGGAAAGAAAGAACTAAGCAAGAAGCGAGCCTGGATTCAGATACTTAATGCGAATGGTACTGAAGTATACAATCTGAATAAGCCGGAAGCTGCCCCAAAGCATTATACGCCGGGAGAGCTTGTGCATTATTACAGATATACCGCTTCGATTCAAGACTCGACGTTGTTTGTTAGCTGGGTTACTCATGAGGACACGAAATGGACGTACATTCTTGGGTTTCATTATCATACGATTTCCCGATATGTGATGTCGTTTAGCCCGTTCAAAATGATAAATTTTTGGAAAGAAGTCATTTTGGCAGTGTTTGTGTTAACATTCTTAATGGTGATTACGATCGGGTATTTTTTTGGCCGCAAGTTGACACGGCCCTTGGTCGAGATTATCGGAAGTATACAGGCACTGGCACAAGGGCATTATTCCATAAAATACAACATACGTGGTTTGTATAAAGATGTATATAAAAGTTTGAATCAGCTGGCTGATGCCCTAAAGGCCAGCGAGGTGCAACGGATGCGGCTAGAGAAAATGCGTGATGAATGGGTTACAAATCTTTCGCATGACTTAAAAACGCCGCTTGCTTCCATTAAAGGGTTTGGGGAAGTGCTGGCCGATTCAGACTATGAAATTTCACCGGACGAAAGGCGAAAATATGCCGACATTATTGTTGGTAAAACGAGCTATATGGAAAAATTATTGGAAGATTTACGGTTGACATACCAGTTAAAAAATAATCTGCTTCCGTTGCAAAAGAAGGAAGAAAATGTGGTTGAGCTTGTCCGGGAAATTATTATTGATTTGTTGAACGATCCGCAATACGGAGATAGAGCGATCGAATTTGTTACAAACAAAGAGCATGTACCGCTTTTGCTGGACCGGGCTTATTTCACTCGTGCTTTTACCAATCTTATATACAATGCGGTTATTCATAATCTGCCCGATACCCGTGTCTGTGTAACCGTGACAGAAGAAGCGGAAATGGTGACAGTACTTATTCGGGACAATGGGAAAGGGATTGCGGAAGAAGAGATAGATAAGCTGTTCACCCGCTATTACCGCGGGACGAGCACGAATGAGCGGCATCAGGGCTCCGGTCTGGGCATGGCGATTGCCAAACAAATTATTGACGCGCATGGCGGTAAAATTTGTGTCACAAGCAAACTTGGGGAAGGAACAGCGATTCGTGTTGTTTTTTTGCGGCAGAAAGACAAGAAATTATAAATATGTGTTCATGGTTTGATATTTGTTTGGAAGGGAAAGTAAGAGAGGAAGGAAGAAGGGCTTTGCATAAAGACAAGGGGCTCCGGCTTGCTTTTTCTTCTCCCCATTTTCCCTTTTTACCCCTCTTACCATCATATAAATTTCGAAACATTAATTTTATATCATTTAAGTTTTATTGGCCAGATTATAAAATGCTTCAGAAAACTTGAAGATAGCTTCTTCAATCGTATCCTCATAAGCTCGACCAAAAGTAAATCGAACATATCCTTTTTTTGTCCCTAAAGCACTTCCGGGTACAAAAATCACTCCATAATTCAGCGCAGTTTCGAGTAACTTTTCTTCATGTATAGGAGTTTTCATCTTACACCACATATGGATTCCGCCTTTGGGAATAAAAAATTCGACGTGATCGTGAAGATAATTCTTTATTGAAGAAACCATAGCATCCCGCCTCTTTTTTAATTCCAATACAAGTTGATTTATATGTTCATGAAAATAGGGAGACGTCAAAAATTCATTCGCTATCCACTGTGAAAAAATGCTATGTCCGAAATCAATCTGCTGTTTAGCATCGGACAGGCGGTTAATGACCCGTTGCGGCCCGGTAATCCATCCTATTCTCAAGCCGGAAGAAACGATCTTGGACAAAGAGCTAATATAAAGAACAATTCCATAAGGGTCCATAGATTTTAGCGTAGGAAACGGTTCCTGTTCAAAAGCGGTTAACGTATACGGATCGTCTTCGATAATAGGGATTCCGTATTTTGCCGCGATATCGAGAATTTTCTTGCGACGTTCGGGATGCAGACTGACTCCTGTTGGATTTTGAAAAGTTGGATTTAGAAAAATCATGCGAAGCCGATGTTTTTTATGAAGAGTCAGGAGATCATCAGGGTTTACTCCATTCTGGTCAACCGGCAACAAATGCACTTTTAAACCTACTGACTTAAAGATAGGCAGTGAATAGCAATACGAAGGATCTTCGATAGCGATCGAATCTCCCGGTTTGAGCAGGCATTGCACAATGAGATGCAACGCTTGTTGCGCGCCGGAAGTAATGAGAATGGAGGATGCGGTTGCATCAATGTTTTTGTATTTTTTTACATGGTTAGCAATCGTTTCACGCAACTGGAAATTTCCTTGCGGATTTTCATATCCTAAATGAAAATTGAAGTTTCCTGTTTTTATTATTTGTTGAAATTGTGCTTGCGGAAATAGATCAGGAGATAATTCTCCTGTGGCTAAATCGATAAGATCTTTATTGAGCGCTTCTTTTAGGATGCGGCGGATTAATGGTATGTTGGGTAAAAGAGAGCCTCCGACCACATATCGATTCCAATTCGGCACCCGTTCTTTAGAATTCTCCGCAAGAAATGGGCTCACGCGTGTCCCGCTTCCTTGTTTGCTAATAATAAGCCCTGATGCGCGCAGTTCCTCATAGGCCGTGACCACTGTGCTTCGATTCACGTTCAATTCTTTGGCAAGAATGCGTTCGGAAGGCAATAAGCTTCCGGGAGGATATTCTCCGTTGAAAATCCGGTATTCGATATATTCGACAATTTGTTTATAAATAGGTTTATCATGCAAACGATCAGGTTTCCATTCCATATTCATATTCCTCTTTCTTATGAATCCGGGTTGAATAAAAACTATTATAAACAAGTGGATGGTAAATAAAAAGTTGAATTGGATGGTCCATTTTTTTCATGTTTAATTATTCTAAAGGTATAAATGGCTGATTTGATGTAGAAGAGGGAGGAAAAATGAAAAAAGTTAAAATATATGAAGGTAAATATTGTTAAGGAATGCGGTGGGAATATGAGCGATAATATGTTTCTTTGGATAGTCCATATTTGTCTTGTCGTTTTCGGTGGAGCCATTTGGATTTTTTATAAAAATAATAAAGATTTTCTATGACATAAGTAAAGCCGGTTATTTCTTGATGGAGAAATAATCGGCTTTTTGTCATTTAAGAGGCACACTTGTTGATTAGCCATATGGTGGAGGAAGAAATTCAGCTATTTATTAATGTACGGAGCAAGGAATTCTTTCACTCTTTCTTGCACTTGTGGCGAGAGACGGGAGAACATCTTCAGCATCTCCGGTGTTATCGTAAAGTCTTTGTTCGTTTCCAGAAATGTTTTTGCGTTTTGCGCCATTGCTTCAAACAGCGTCAGCTGCTCTTTTTCCGGCAACTGAAGCGCATTTTCGAACATTTGCTTAAACATTGTCATTTGTTCTTCCGTCATTTTGTTCCCTCTTTTCCTGATGTAATTTTTTCAACGTTTATTATACATTAGCGATGGTATACGGAGAATGGGGAATAAGCGGAAAGTTCCTCATCTATTAGCGCAATAGAAAAGAAAATGTATCTTTTGCAAAGAAAAATGAACGATGGAAATGGATTGAACCAATATCAAATGTAGAATCAAAAAGGGGGGTGAGATGCGATGGAGCAGGAAAACGAAGAATTGTTGGAGAACATTAGGCGGTCGATTGCTGGTGACAGGGAAGCGTTTGCTAGAATTTATGATTGTACGGTGCGCGATGTGACGGGAACTGTGCGCTTTTTGCTTGAAGATAGAGCGAGTGCTGAAGATGTCATTCAAGAGATTTACATTGAAATATATAAATCGCTGCCGAAGTTTAATCCGGCTCGATCTTTTCGCTCTTGGGTTATCGGAATTGCCATTCGGCAAGTGAACAATTATCGGCGACGAAGATGGCGTTTATTTCGCCTATTGGCGAAAAACCAACAATATACTTCTCAGGAAACCGAGCCGGATTTTTCAGGGGAGGTGGCGGACAGGCTGGATAGTCTTGAGGTGATTCGCCTGGTTGACAATTTGCCTTATAAGTACAAACAGGTGATTGTACTGCGGTATTTGTACGAGTATTCACAGGAGGAAATCGCGCGTATTCTGGATATTCCGGTTGGCACGGTAAAATCACGGCTCCATTTCGCTCTCGAAAAGCTTCGTAACATATCGTATACGAACGCTTATTCTCTGGGAAAGGCGGGGGAAAGTCATGGACATTGAGAATCGGTTGCGTCAGATTTTGAAAGCAGAGGCGGAACGAATGAAAGGAACACCTGAGATGAGAAACCGAATTTTAAGCAGTATTTCATATAAGGGGGAACAGAAGAGAATGAAAAAACGTTTGATAGCGGGAGTTGCGGCAGCGGCAATTATGATTCCGACGGCAGGATTCGCAGGTTATTCATATTTGTCGGACGGTATTTTCGGCTCTCAGGAGAACTTCGTTGCCCAGGGAGGCACGAAAGCAGAATATCAGCATGTTGAAGAAAAGCTGGCACAGGCCAAAAGGGTATTGAACAGCAAAGAATACAAGGAAATGGAAGCTTTGTTGAAAGAAGCTGCGGGCTATCATGCGAAAATGGCGGGGCCGGACGGAACGCTTGATGCAAGCCGTTTGAGCGAAGAGGAAAAACAACGTTACAACCAACTGGAAAAAGAGCTTGCCCCTTATTCGGCGAAAATAATGGCGGCCGAAGAAAGCCCCGTTGACACTTTGACCTTGGAAGAGTCGCAAAAGCTGTTGACATTTCCGGTGCGAAAGCCGACGTATGTACCGGAAGGTTATGTGCTGCGCACCGAAGTAGGAGCAGTAAGCAAGGATACAAAGGAACGGAAGCCGGTCATTAATATCTATTATGAGAAAGGAGAAGAAGGGCTCGGCATTTTGCAGCAGGAGCTTGAAGACCCGGATGACGTTCATCTCTTCGGTACGTATTCCAATATAAAAGAGTATACGCTTGAAGGTTTTCAGGCGTTATATGGTGAAAAAGACAAGCGCAACGCAAATGGACTCTCTCTCATCGTTCCCGCAAAAGGAAAGCAAAGCGCGTACCATATTCATGTGTCCGGTCCGCTTCCGAAAGCCGAACTGGAGAAGGTGGCGCTTTCTATCGTACAGCAATAGAGTAGCTATAGTTGTAAAGTAGAGCATGTTATGTACATGATTCTTCCCTTAAACCATACAAGGATGTCGATATATCAAATGTGATTTATATAGAGTCTTCCGGAGAAGGAAGGCTCTTTTTGCGAGAGCGTAATTAAGAAAGAATTAAGGAACGCTAAAAGGGAGATTAAGATACGGACAGTACAATGAAGTCAGAGGATAGGGGGAATAGCCATGACTTCATTTGTAATCGAAACAGAGCAACTAACCAAGAGATTTAAAAAATTTACACCGGTTCACAACCTTTCCTTACAAGTGCGAAAAGGGGAAGTGTATGGATTTCTCGGTCCGAACGGTGCGGGAAAAACGACAACCATTCGGATGTTGCTTGGGCTGATTAAGCCGACGTCAGGAGACATTCGCATTTTCGGTAAACCATTGGCAAGCCATAGACTGGACATCGCCCGGAAAGTCGGCTCTCTTGTAGAATCGCCTTCCTATTATGGACATTTGACCGGCTATGAAAACTTGGAAGTGACGCGCAGGCTGCTTGGCGCGGATAAAAAAGATATTGATCGTGTGCTTGACATTGTCCGGCTGACTGAATGGAAGAACAAAAAGACCAAAACGTATTCGCTGGGCATGAAGCAACGGCTCGGCATCGCGCAGGCGCTATTGGGAAATTCGGAATTGCTCATTCTCGATGAACCGACGAATGGTCTTGATCCGGCGGGCATTCACGAAATTCGTGATTTAATTGTTAGTTTACCTGAACACATGAATATTACGGTGCTTGTATCAAGCCATATTTTACGTGAGGTTGAGCTGATTGCTGATCGGGTGGGGATCATCAACCGAGGGCAATTGCTGTTTCAGGGCAAGCTTTCGGAATTGCAGGCCCGCAGTAAGCCGAAGCTGCGTGTAGAAACAGATAAGATGAACGAAGCGGCGAGACTGTTGTTTAATGCCGGGTATCGCGTAGAGAAAAGCGAGGATATTCTTTACATTAATACGGATAAAAGCGAAGCGGCTAACGTTAACCGTCATCTTGTATTAAGCGGTCATAAAGTATGGCATTTGAGCGAAGAGAGAAAATCGCTGGAAGATATTTTCCTTGAACTAACGAAGGAGGCGCAGAGCGTATGAGTCGCCTGGCTGTTTTTATGACTGAGATGTATAAGCAGAAGAACGGTGTGATGTGGTGGCTCGTTATCGGTGGCCCGCTGCTGATTGCGGCTCTCGTATGGATTGATGTAGGTGTCCGTTACGATTACTTAATTACAAAGAAGAGCAATGCGGGACTTGGTTCCTGGGGAATTATACTGGGTGAGTTAATGTTTTTGTGGGCGTTTTTTTGTCCGATTGGAGTTACGTTAATTGCTGCGATTGTGCATTACCGGGAGTTCAGCGAAAACGCGTGGAAACATTTGTTGAGTTTGCCGGTGACAAGAAGAAATGTCTATTTTTCAAAGTGGTTTTTAATATTATTGCTTACATATCTTGCTATTTTTGTTTTGTTTATCGGATTGTTTGTAGTCGGTAAAATACTTGAATTTTCCGAACCATTTGCCTGGGAGCTGTACGGTCGCTATGCCTTATATCAGGCATTGGGTGTGCTTGGCATCGTTAGCATCCAGCATTGGCTAAGCTCCCGTTTTAAAAATGTAATTGTACCGATTGCGATTGGGATTACCTTGAGCGTATGCGCCCTTTTTTTTGCCCAATCCGAAATGCTTAGTTTCTTTCCGCATGTGACGATTCTTTATGCGACACCATTAGAAGACATTGCAAACAACCGTCCCGTATGGAGCGGGCTGATTGCTGGACCGCTATTACTGGTGCTGGGAATGCACGAATTTAAGAACCGGGACATTGTATAGGAGGAAGGGAAGAGGATGAAACAATTGCTTGCGGCCGAATGGCTAAAACTGCGCCGTTCAGGCATGATATGGATCGCCGTACTTGTGCCGCTGTTTTTGGTGGTGCAGGGCGTAGGGAATTTTCTTCGTTATCGGGATACGGTTTTTGCCGGAAGCACGCGCACAGAATGGGAAATACTGTATGAACAATGCATGTTTATGTATCCTACTATGCTGATGCCGCTTGTCATTACGGTGCTGATCGCTTTGCTTGCGCGCGTTGAAAATGTTCACAGCGGATGGAAACAATTATTGACGTTTCCGGTGACGCGCGGTCAGGTTTATGTTGCGAAATTAGTGATAGCCTGCATGCTTGTTTTGCTTAATATGGCGGTATTGAGCGGCGGTACGTTGGCAGGGGGATGGATCACCGGAGCGGAAGGACAGGCACCTTATGGTTTGTTGCTGGGCAGAGGAGCACTGGCGTTTGTGGCCGCGTTGCCTATTATCGCGATTCAATTTGTGCTAAGTTTTCGTTTTTCCCACATCGGGATTCCGTTGACCCTTGGCGTCGGATTTGCGGCGCCGGCAATTTTCGCTGCGAACTCGGAAAAACTGTGGATTTTTTATCCGTGGACGTATCCGATTACTACATTTTTCGCACCTTCGATGGAACGGTTTGATAAAGGACTCTTAATGTATGGCATTGCCGTTACGCTGTTTGTTATCATCATGACGTTTGGCTTGCGCGAGTTTAAAAACAGGGATATGACATGAAAATGGAGAGGATAGCACAAAAAGGATGGATAGGAAATACAGTAAATAATGTAACGGAAAGAAAAACTACTTGCATTTTTTGCCCATATGCAAAATAATTTATATGAGGAAAATAATATCCTTTTCTTTTTTTAGACAAAAAGTTGAGCTTGGTAAAATATTTAGCGCTTGGCTAATTGTCAAGTTGTTTCGAGGTGATTGGATGGTTGGCAGCAAGCAAGGAATTATCCCTTTAGCGGAGCTCTTACCTGGTGATAAAGCGAAAGTAGTAGCGCTGTCTGGCGAGGGTTTAGTGCGCAGGCGGCTTCTGGATCTAGGAATTGTGCCACAGACCGTAGTAGAAGCCGTACGGCGCAGCCCGATCGGCGACCCGGTGGCGTACCGGGTGCGTGGAACGCTTATCGGATTACGAAAGGAAGACGCGATGAAGATCATGGTTGAACCGTTGCGAAATAAGGAGGAAGACAAATGAAAGGGTTACAAGCGGAGAGGAGAAAAGAGCTTTTACACAGTAAATTTGGAATCGAGATGACAACATCTGAGCAGATTGTCATTGCGCTTGCTGGAAATCCGAATACAGGGAAGAGTACAGTATTCAACGCGTTGACGGGCTTGAATCAACACACCGGAAATTGGCCTGGAAAAACGGTGGGGAATGCGCAGGGAACATTTACACATCGGGGTGAGTCGTTTCTTATGGTTGATTTGCCAGGCACATACTCTCTTTTGCCGAATTCCGCGGATGAACAGGTAGCGCGTGATTTTATCTGCTTTGGTCGTCCTGATGTGACGCTTGTTGTAGTAGATGCGACGGCGCTGGAACGGAACTTGAATCTTGCACTGCAAGTGATGGAAATTACTGATAAGATTGTGCTATGCGTAAACTTGATGGATGAAGCGAAACGAAAAGGAATTACGGTAGATACAGAGCGTCTTTCGCAAAAGTTGGGCGTGCCGGTCATTGCCACAGCTGCCCGTCAAAAGCAGGGACTGAAGGAATTGCAGGATGCGCTGTTCGATGTGGCAACCGGTCGTGTGGTTCCGAAGCCACTGATTCTCCGATATAGTGAACAGATAGAACGGGCGGTAGAGCAATTGGAAGCGGAGATCGCACCGCTGTTGCGAGGGGTGCTTAATCCGCGCTGGGTGGCGCTGCGCTTGCTGGATGGGGATCATACGTTGCTGGAAGATATGGAGAAATATTTGACGGATGACGTGCTGCCACTACATTCTGTAAGTCAGGGGGTATCGCCATCATGGCCGCAGGCATAGGGAAGAACGACTTGAACCATTTGTATGCGATTGCACGTCGAATTGAAATGGGGAACAAAGAGCCGATAAGAGATGTACTGGTAGAACAAATTTTTCAGTATTCTCAGAAAATTGCTGAAGAAGTCACCAAGACGAATGAAAATAAACGAATGGATTGGGATGACAAGCTGGATGACATTTTGACATCTCGTTACCTTGGATTTCCAATTATGTTGGCCATGCTGGGGGTAGTGTTCTGGATTACGATTGCGGGGGCCAACGTACCGTCGGATTTGCTGGCAAGCGGTTTTGGTTGGCTAGAAGGAAAATTGACGGCTTTGTTTATGTGGGCTGGCGCTCCAGCCTGGCTGCACGGCATTCTAGTGCTTGGTTTATTTAGAGGTGTTAGCTGGGTCGTTTCGGTTATGTTGCCGCCGATGGCCATTTTCTTTCCATTGTTTGCATTGCTTGAAGATTTTGGTTATTTGCCGCGAGTTGCGTTCAATCTTGACCGATTGTTTAAAAGAGCGGGCGGACACGGTAAGCAATCGCTAACCATGGCGATGGGGTTCGGATGTAATGCAGCGGGGATTGTTTCTTGTCGGATTATCGAGTCGCCTCGCGAGCGCATGATTGCGATTTTGACGAACAATTTTGTGCCATGCAACGGAAGATGGCCGACGTTGATTTTGATGTCGTCGCTATTTATGACCGCAGCGGTCGGCACAGGTGAAAGCATAACGGTTGCTGCACTAATTGTGGTTGGCATGGTATTGTTCGGTATTATGATGACGCTGTTTGTATCGTGGGCGCTCTCTAAAACATTGCTGCGTGGTGTGCCGTCCCACTTCACGCTGGAACTTCCACCGTACCGTAAACCACAGGTGGTGCGCACATTTGTTCGTTCGGTATTTGACAAAACGTTATTCGTATTAAAGCGTGCTGTGATTACCGCTGCCCCGGCTGGCGTCATTACGTGGTTGCTGGCCAACATTACGGTTGGGGAGCAAAGCATGCTGGCGCATGCGGTAAATTGGCTTCAGCCGTTCGGACACGCGATTGGGCTGGACGGATATATTTTGATGGCGTTTATACTTGGACTGCCGGCCAATGAAATTGTTGTGCCGATTCTTATCATGGCGTATATGGCTTCCGGCGCAATGTTAGAGTTGGAAGATTTAAGTGCGCTTAAAGCATTGTTTTTGGAGCACGGTTGGACGTGGCTAACAGCGCTTAATGTGATGTTGTTTTCGCTTTTGCATTATCCGTGCGGTACGACGCTATATACGATCGCGAAAGAGACGAAAAGTGCAAAATGGACGGTGCTTGCGGCTCTTATTCCGCTTTCCATTGCGATTGTGGTTTGCTTTGTGGTTACTCAGATTGTCCGCTATTTCGGTTGGGTGGCATGATATAGATCATGATATAGATAATAAAGTTAGGAAGGCAGCTACCTGTGGTAAGGGGCTGCTTTCGCTCTATTTTCAGCTTTTCCTTTTTGAACGTGAAACGGAAAAGCGAACGGCTCGATCAGAAAAGGATTTGAATAAAGTCCAGAAGTCTGAGGAATTATCGCTTGTGCCTTTAGCTCATGAGTCGCTTCATAATTTTTTAGCTGGTCATATCCAGCATTCATCATGATAAATTCAATGTCGGTATTCGAAACTTCTTGGTAGTTAATGTCTCATTTTTTTGTTTACAAATCGTAATCATTACGTTATACTGTTTTTTGGAAATCGGAAGAAATCTTATTTACAGAGTGAGGGATGACAAAAGTGAAAGGTTATTGGAAACTTTTCTATAGTTTATTCGTACTAAGCCTTGTGCTGGCTGTTTTTTTGATAGGCTGTGGACAAAAAGGTGAAGGGGCTGCTTCTGCCGGGAAAGCAAATGGAGAAAAAATACAAGTATATACAAGTATATTTCCTTTATATGATTTTACACGGACTATTGGCGGTGAGCATGTACAGGTGACAAATTTGTTGCCGCCTGGAGCGGAAGGTCATGACTACGAACCGTCAGCAAAAGATATGGCCAAATTAAATGAAGCGAAGTTATTCATCTACAATGGGGCAGGTTATGAGACATGGATTGAGAACGTCACGAAAAATCTTGATCCGCAAAAAACGAAAGCACTGGATGCAAGTCAGGGATTGCAGCTTATAGAAACAGAAATGCATGAACATGAGGGAGAGCACGCTCATGAAGGGGAACATAGTCATAAAGGAGAATCGGTGCATGAAGAGGATCACAGTGAGCATGCTCATGGAAAATACGATCCGCACGTTTGGCTAAATCCGATGTTAGCCAAACAGCAAGCAGAGAAAGTGAAAAATGCGCTAGCAGAGGTTGATCCGGCTCATAAGGATGCATATGAAGCGAATTACAAGAAGCTTGCCGCGGATTTAGATGCGCTCGACAAAGAATATAAAGACGTGATCGGTAAAGCGAAGAAAAAAGAATTGGTTGTATCTCACAAGGCGTTTGCATATTTAACGAGACAATATGGTTTAATCCAGTTGTCTGTATCTGGTCTTTCTCCTTCAGAAGAGCCGTCTCAGCAGCAATTAAAAAGTTTGATTGATACGGTAAAAGCGCATAATATTAAATATGTGGCATTTGAAGGACTTGTTGAGAATAAAGTAGCAAAAACGGTACAGCGGGAATCCGGTGCGGAAGCTGTGACACTTTATACGATTGAGAATGTAACGAAAGAGCAATTTGACGCCGGTAAGACTTATATTGATTTAATGAAAGAAAATCTAAATACGTTGAAGAAGGTGCTGGAAGTACAGTGAGTGACATTGTTTTAGACGTGCAGCATGTTTCGCACCGTTATGGGAGCAAACGCGTACTCGAAGATGTTTCCTTACAGCTGCATCGGGGTGAAATGATGGGACTTGTCGGACCTAACGGGTCTGGCAAGTCTACTTTGCTTAAAGTTATTCTTGGCGCATTGCCCTTGCAGGAAGGAAATGTTACGTGGTTCGGTAAGCCGCTACGCAAGTTTGACGAATGGTCGCGTATTGGGTATGTTTCGCAGAAAGCGAATAGTTTTAATACCGGATTTCCGGCCACGGTATTCGAAGTCGTTATGATGGGATTGACTGCGAAGATGGGATTGTTTCGCAGGCCTGGCAAGAAGGAGAAAGAACGGGTCAGGGAGGCAATTGCGACAGTTGGTATGGGTGGATTTGAAGGGCGGAATATCGGTCGCCTGTCCGGGGGACAGCAGCAGCGTGTGTTTATTGCACGGGCGCTGGTCAGCGATCCGGATGTGCTCATTTTAGATGAACCGACCGTCGGCGTGGACGCACAATCAGAAGCGCATTTTTATGACTTGCTGAAGCGTTTGAACGAAGAAAATCGCATCTCTATTATTCTTGTTTCTCACGATTTAGGGGCTATTAGTACGAAAATGCATTCCATTTCCTGTCTAAACCGCAAGTTGCATTTTCACGGACGAGCCGAAGAATTCGAACGGATACGCCCCGAAATTTTGTTGAAGTCATACGGTTACGATGTACATGTGCTGCATCATAACCATTAGAAGGGAATCAGAAAGCGATGATTGAAGCGATACTAAGTTACAAATTCATGCAGCATGCGCTGCTATCCGGGTTAATTATCGGTTTTGTGGCCCCGCTAATCGGCGTGTTTCTTGTAGTACGCCGGATGTCGCTGATTGCGGATGCTCTGTCTCATATCACGCTATCGGGCGTAGCGGCGGGGTTGCTGCTTTCACAGTATATCCCGTCCTTTCAGAGCATCAGCCCGGTTTATACAGGAATGTTTTTCGCGGTAGGCGGCGCCTTTATGATAGATAAGCTGCGTCAAGCGTACAGGTTCTATCAGGAGCTTGCCATCCCGATTATTTTGTCCACCGGTATCGGACTTGGTGTAGTGCTTATTAGCCTGGCGAACGGCTTTAATGTCGATTTGTTCGGATATTTATTCGGCAGCTTGTTGTCTGTTACGGAAGAAGACTTGGTGCGGGTTGTGATCGCCAGCTTGGTTGTAATTGCAATTGTTTGGTTATTTTACAAAGAATTGCTATATCTTTCATTTGACGAAGAAGGAGCGCGCATTTCGGGCGTTCCACGCAATTTGATTAACGTTGTATTCAGTGTTTTGGTCGCGCTTGTCATTAGCATCTCCATGCAGGTGGTGGGCATTTTGCTTGTTTCGGCGCTAATTACGTTACCGGTGGCAGCCGCGTTGCAGTTGGCCAGCAGTTTCCGGCAGACATTTATCTATGCAATTGTCTTCGGAGAAGTATCCGTTTTGAGCGGACTGTTAATTGCCTATACGTTTGATTTGGCTTCGGGCGGCACGATTGTACTTGTTGCCGTCTTGCTGCTTGTGTGCGTACTTGTCGGCAAGCGGCTACGCAACTCTTGAAGTGAAGTAAAAGGCGGTGGAAATAATGACCGTGGAACAGGCTTTGCAGATTTTAAAGAAAAGTGGATATAAATATACGGGCAAGCGGGAAGAGATGATCCGCATTTTCGCCGAAGAAAAGCGGTATTTGTCGGCTCGCGATATGCTTGAGTATATGCAGGAGCATTATCCTGCGCTGAGTTTCGATACTGTATACCGGAATTTAACATTGTTCGCGGAGTTGAATATTTTGGAGGTAACCGAACTAGGCGGAGAGCGGAAGTACCGTTTCCGCTGTTCAACGGAAGACCATCACCATCATTTGATTTGCTTGTCCTGCGGAAAGACGCGCCATATTAGATTGTGTCCGCTGGATGGGGGATTTGGCGAGCCAGAAGGATTTACGATTACAGGGCATAAATTTGAAATTTACGGGTATTGCTCGGAATGTGAAGAGCAGCATGTGTGAAACCCCCTGATTTTTCAAGGGTTTTCTTTTAGCATCACGTGCCATTCTTTTACTAGCGGCATTAAGCGAGCGGAGTGCACCTTTCCAACCCATTATTTATCACCTCAAATATATTACATCTATGTAATAATTTTCTTTAAAGCTTACAAAAACACCCTGCTTGTCCAATGGTCAGGCAGGGTTATTTTTTCTTAAGCTTTTTAACAAGCTCGATGGCTTGTTTTGCTTCCTCATACATATGTTCACGAAAGGCTTTTTGTTCTTCAGGTGTGAGATCGTCGTATCCTTCAAGTCCATCGTAGAAGAAGAGGTTCATTTTCTTATCTTCTTTTGGTGACGGATCGTCAGTACGGCCTAAAAGATAGTCGACAGATACCTCAAAAAAGTCAGCTATTTTTTGTAAGGTATCATAGTCTGGTTGACGCTTATCTGATTCATAACTAGAAAGTGTATTGTTTCGCACACCAATTTTTTCTGCGACAAATTTTTGTGCATATCCATTTTTTTCACGAAGATATTTAATTCGTTCTCCAAGCGTCATTTTGGCCAACACTATCACCTCTTATTTCACCTCCTAATTTATCACAAATTCTCTAAAAGAGAAAAAAATATCTCAAATCGAGAATTTTAATATTGACTTTCACGAATTGAGAATTTATACTTGTCTCAAGAATTCACAAAATGAGAATTTAAAAGCGAGAATAAAGGCGGTGAACAAGTTGAGTAAGATCATCGGAAAGAGAATCAGAAAGATCCGCTTAGAAAAAGGTATGACTCAGGTTCATCTTTCCAAGAGACTCGGGTATAAATCACCTTCGATACTTAGCGAAATTGAATCGGGTAAAAAAGGTTTTGATGCCGATAAGGTTCCTTTGGTCGCTGAAATCTTAGGCGTTGAAGTAAATGCGCTTTTTTTTGATGAAGAAATTCTCGATTCGAGAATTAACTCGGCCTAACATCTAATTTTTTTTCCCACTTCAATTACCAAAACCAACCTCAGTTGGAAGGGGAAAGCTACCAAATAGGCGGTGGCTACTTGATACGCTTAAGTTCAGCTTCTTGCTGAATAGAACGAGCAGAGAGTAATTCGATAATACGTTGCTGACTATCCTGAATTTCTTCCAAACGCTTAACGGAGTCGGATGTATCAAGAAAAGCACGTTTGATAAGCGGAATATCGGAGACTGATTCCTTTATATCTTTGAGTTCTGCTTTTACATCTTTAAGTTCATTAAGGATTTGTTCAAGTAACTTTTCACTCATTCTGATTCATCCTTTCTAACATGGTTTGGAGCATATCAGTGACTTTTTTCCGCTCTTCCGGCGTGAGTTTCTTGGCAGTTTCGATGAGTTGCAGGAGGTCGGGAGGGAGTTGGTCGGAGTCGTCAGAGAGAAACTGAATAACTGTAATTCCGAGTGCGGAACAAAGTCTTTCAATTATATCCAATGTCGGTTGGCGCTGCCCGGCTTCGATATAGCTGATAAACGATTGTGACACTCCGGACATCTTAGCTAATTGGTTTTTGCTTAATCCAAGTGATTCTCGAATCTCAGTTAGTCTTTTGGAAACATCCATTAATCATCATTCCATTCGTTTTATCTCAACAGTGATTTTATCACAAAAAATTTTCGTCAAAATTATCATTATAGTTTTTACTAATCATAATATTAGTGATAGTGTATAAACACGGAAGTGATAAGGGTGAATAGGATTAAGAAACTTCGACTTGAAAAAGAATGGTCGCAATTAGAGCTTTTCAAACGTTCCGGCGTTTCTCAGTCGCACATCCACTACTTAGAATCTGGCAACAAACAACCGACGATTACGATACTTCGCAAATTAGCCGACGCCCTCGGCGTAACGGTCGCCGAACTGCTGGATGAAGAAGAACAAACAGCCTAAAAATTTTACCGCTTCAGTTACCAAAACATTAGGAGGCAAAACATCATGGCGGCCAATCCTATCGAGGAAATGTTCCGCGAAATCGTTCGTGAAGAAGTTGGCAAGGCAATTGCTGAAATCAAGAAAATGCTTGCTGGAACTTCCCTTGAAAAAGAAAAACTTATCGGTGCTGAAGAAATCAGCGAATTTCTAGGCATCTCCAAACGTCGTGCCTGCGAATTATTACCGGGGAGGGTGTTGCGATGAGCTGGAATATGCGTATGCAGGAAGTGCTAGAACGGACGGCTGACTACGATATGAGCTTGATGGATGCCGAAC
>JAAROH010007720.1_pt1 | contig 44877 bp, 41 predicted proteins | sample 7248631 | NCBI WGS metagenome assembly JAAROH01 (sample SAMN09772309, study PRJNA484901) | compost metagenome | isolation source: Vermicomposting unit | place: India | reverse complement strand
TCATCCTCGCTCACAGTAGCGGGGGCTGCGCGGGATTTACACCCGACTTCCCTTTCACCATAAGACTACAAAACTTTTATTCTTTTTTTAATAATTTTATCCCTATTTTCTAAACAAGTCAATAGTGTGCTCGTAACAATTCAAAAAAATATGTCAATATTGTATGTTAAATTTACTTTTATTGAGAACTATTTTATAGTATACTTGAACCATAAATTCTAGATGTAAAGAGCAGGTGATTTTATGATTGTCCTAGTTACTGGAGGTGCCCGCAGCGGAAAAAGCACCTTTGCAGAAAACCTGTATAAGGATAAAAAAGATGTAGTATATATTGCCACATCCATAGCATTAGATGAGGAAATGAAAGAGAGAATAATACGCCACAAGCAGACAAGGCCAGATACCTGGAGGACTTTTGAAGGCTATTATTCTTTAACTGACGCTTTAGGAACGGAAAAGAATTACCTATTGGACTGCATAACAGTTCTTACTTCCAACATAATGTTTGATATGACTAAAGATTTAGATACTATTCCTCAAAAGATTCAGGAAGAAGTAGAAGAGAAGGTATACATAGAACTTTACAATTTGATAGAAGCTATCAGGAAGAAAGGCTATAATCTGGTGATGGTAACCAATGAGGTTGGGTATTCCTTAGTTCCAGAAAACCATATTGGAAGGGTATTTAGGGACATACAGGGAAGGATAAATCAGAAAGTAGCAGCCTTATCCGATGAGGTCTATCTGGTATGCTGTGGAATACCGGTGAAGATAAAATGATAGATGGATTTGTGCTGGCTATTCAGTTCCTTACCAAGTTGCCTATAAAGAAACAGGTGGATTTTAACCATAAAAATCTAGCAGCAAGTACATTCTTCTATCCCCTAGTAGGGATGATAGTTGGAGCCATTGGATGGCTTTTTCATTACATTTTCAGCTACCTAAACAGAGATGTAGGCTCATTGTTGGCTTTAGTTGCCTTAATATTCGTTACAGGGGGACTCCATCTAGACGGCTTGTCTGATACCTGTGATGGATTTTTATCCTATAGAGACAAAGAAAAAGTACTGTAAATAATGAAGGATAGCCGGACAGGGGCTTTTGGTGTCATAGCCATAGTATTGGATATCCTAGCAAAATATGTCCTCATAAGGAGCATAGAAGAGAATATGCTTTTGGCATTAATTCTGTCCTATGGAAATAGCCGCCTTATTATATGCTATCTAATGTCCACTAAAAAAGTTGCTAGAAAAGGCGGATTGGGGGATATGTTCCATAGCAGCAATCCTAAAGGATATGCTCTAGCAGGAGGAATTGTGTACCTTATTCTAATCCTTATGATAGATCCCATATTTTTGCTGCCCCTAGTAGTGAACTTTTTATTAGGACAGGCAATGACTTTAGTTACATATAGAAAAATAGATGGCTTTACTGGAGATGTGTATGGAGCTTGCATTGAGCTTGGGGAGATAGCTTCACTATTGGCTTTTCTGGGGGTGTTTAAATGGATATAATACTAATTCGACACGGAGAGACCTATGATAATGTAAATATGCAGATTAGTTCAAAGGAAGTTAAACTGACAGATAGGGGGAGAAGGCAAGTAGAGAAAGCAAAAGCCATATTAGATAAACTATCCTTTGATAGGGTATATGTAAGCCCCCTTGCTAGAGCTATTGAAACCATGGAAATATTAGGGCTTGAAGGAGAAAGGGAGGAAAGGATCAGGGAAGTAGATTTTGGGCTATTTGAAGGAAAAACCTATGAGGAACTGAAGGAGAAGTTTCCAGATGAAATAAAGTTGTGGTTTGATGATGTTATAAACTATGTCGTTCCAGAAGGAGAAAGCATCAAAATGGCCTATGATAGGGTTGTATCTTTTTTAGAGGAGCTGGTGGACAAGAAAGAGAATGCTCTTTTAATCTGCCATGATGGAGTAATAAAGATTGCATTAAGCTGGGTATTTGATAATCCTGAATTCTTCTTTAAATTCAAAATTGACAATGGAAGCATCAGCATAATTTCCATTGATGAAATGGGATTTAAATACATAAAAAAAGCAAACTACACTGTAAAGTAGTCCATAAATCTAACTGTGGAGGTATAATAATATGCCAAATATAATGATTCAAGGAACAGCCTCATCAGCAGGAAAGTCCATAATGTGTACTGCCTTATGTAAGATTTTTAGAGAAGATGGCTATAAGGTAGCTCCTTTCAAATCTCAGAACCTGTCTTCCAAATTTTATGAGACAAAAGAAGGATATAAAATGAGTACAGCTCAAGCTTTACAGGCTAAAGCTTGCGGTCTTGAACCTAGTCCTAATTTTAATCCTATTCTGCTATTGTTCAACTCTGAAGGGCAAACAGATGTAATAATAAAGGGAAAGTTCTATAAAAAGATGGGTGCTTTAGAGTATTCTGATTATAAGCCTTTTTTGAAAACAATGATAACAGAAACCTATAAAGAGTTAGAAAAAGAGTATGAAATTCTCGTCCTAGAAGGAGCAGGCAGTCCTGCAGAGATAAATTTAAATAAAAATGATATTGTAAACATGGGGATGGCTAAAATAGCGGATGCACCAGTATTATTGGTGGCTGATATAGACAGAGGAGGAGTATTTGCTTCTTTATATGGTACAGTTATGCTGCTAGATGAAGAGGATAGAAATAGGATTAAAGGTTTGATTATTAACAAGTATAGAGGTGACAAGGTTTTTTTACAACCAGGCATTGAAAAAATAGAAAAGCTATTGAATATACCAGTAGTAGGAGTTATACCTTTTGTCCATTTGGAACTGGCAGATGAAGATTCCCTAATTGATTATGATAAAAGATGTAATTATACATATCAAAAAGAGGAAGAGCTGGAAAAAGAATTAAATAAGCTTTCAAAGATAGTTAGGGAAAATATGGATATGGATTATGTATATTCACTATTGAAATTAAAATAGGTGAGAATATGAAAAGCATTTTTATAGCAACTATATTGGATTTAATTTTGGGAGATCCACAAAGTTTTCCTCATCCAGTAAAATTGATGGGAAAGCTTATATATTTGGAAGATAAATACGTGAGAAAGTTTTTCAGTTCTAGTAGGGGCTTGAAATTAGCTGGGCTTATTATGTCAACTGTAAATATAGGATCAGCCTTTATACTTCCTCATGTATTATTAAAGAAACTGATGGGATATGAAATAATATACTACATTGTGAATGTTTATCTAATATACACCTGTATTGCAGCTCGATCTTTAAATAAGGAAGCTATGAAAGTTTATTATGCTTTTGATAAAGGAATTGAAGAAGCTAGGTATAAGCTATCTTTTATTGTAGGCAGGGATACCCAAAATTTAGCAGAAGGAGAAGTAATAAGGGCTGATGTGGAGACTGTAGCGGAAAATACCTCTGATGGAGTTATAGCTCCTCTTTTCTATATTATGCTATTAGGTGCTCCTGGAGGAATAATGTATAAGATGGTTAATACTATGGATTCTATGCTTGGTTATAAGAATGAAAAGTATAAAGATTTAGGATATTTCCCAGCTAAAATTGATGATGCGTTTAACTTCATACCTGCTAGGCTTACAGGTGTTTTAATGTGCTTATCGTCAATTTTGAGGTTTGATGTAAGAAGTGGAATTAAGATAATGATGAGAGATGGGAAAAGGCATACTAGTCCTAATGCAGGGATTCCTGAGGCAGCAGTAGCAGGGCTTCTAAACATACAATTAGGAGGAAACAATTATTATTTTGGAAAGTTAGTAGAAAAACCAACTATAGGGGATAAGATCAGGAACATAGAGAGAGATGATATTAGAAAAGCCATTGAAATAATGTATAGAACCGAACTTTTAATGCTTTTATTATATGGATTTATATTACTAATTTGTTAGGGAGGTTATCTCATGGAACATGGAGGAGATTTGTTATCTTACCGAAACTATTATGAAGGAGAGTTAATAGATTTTAGCAGCAACATAAATCCATTAGGTCCTCCGGAAGACTTGTTTGCGGAAATTAAGAAAGGTTTTGATAACATATCAAGATATCCAGACATAAAGTATAGGGAGCTTAAATCTAGTATTGCTGAATATCTCAAATGTAATAGTGAAAATGTAGTTGTCGGAAATGGAGCCATCGATTTGATTAACAATTTCATATTGCTATTTTCAAGAACAATAATTTTTGTTCCTTCCTTTTCTGAATATGAAAAAAGAGGACTAATTAATGGAAAAGAAACTGTAAGTCTTAGATATAGGGATGATTTTACTATAGATTTAGATGAACTCGAAAAGAATGTAAAATCTCAGGATTTGGTGATACTAGGAAATCCCAACAACCCCACTGGATTGAGAATAGATGAGAAAACACTTGTGGCTTTATATGAGATTGTTAACAAAAAAGATGGATTTTTGCTTTTAGATGAAGCTTTTTATGAATTCTGTCCAGAGGATTATGATAGCATTGAGATATTTAAGGATTATTCTTTTAAAAAGGTTGGAATTATAAGAGCTGCCACTAAATTTTTTGCTCTTCCTGGTATTCGCCTTGGATATGGTTGTGTATCTGAAGATATGGTAAAAAAGTATGAGAGGGTAGAAATTCCTTGGTCAGTTAATGCTCTTGCGGACATTGCAGGCAAGACCATATTTAAAGACAAAAGTTACATAAAAAAGAGCAAAGAGTATATGGAAAAAGAAAGAAGCTTTATGCTCAATGAACTTTCCAAGATTGAAGGCATAAAGCCTTTTACTACTCATGCCAATTTTATTTTAGTAAAACTACTCAAATGGGATGAAGAATATGTATTCGATTTCTTTGCTAAAAGAGGGGTTATCATCAGAAGATGTTCAAATTTCAAAGGATTGGATTCTTCATTTATTAGAGTAGCTGTAAAGGACAGGGATAGCAATATTAGACTTATTGACATTTTTAAAGAATTGGAGCAAATATCATGAAGATCATAATGATTACAGCTCCTTGTAGCAATACAGGAAAATCTTTAATTACATTAGGTATTGTTAGAATGCTAAAAAATATGGGAATGGACGTTAGTGCATTTAAAGTAGAACCAGATTTTTTTAGATGCAAAGTATCTAAGTTTGGCTTCAGGGAAAAGGGCAGGAAATTTAGATTTGTATATGCTAAGAGAGGAAGGGATAGAAACTGCTTTAGCTATGAATAATGGGCAGTATTGCGTTATTGAAGGAACAATGGGATATTTTGATGGCATATATAATACTTATGAGAATTCCAGCTATCACATTTCAAATATACTGGATATAAACGCTATTCTCATATATAGCCCCAAAGGGGAAATGTTTTTTTGCTATACCTAAAATTAAGGGAATGGTGGATTTTAAAGGATCCAAAATAAAAGGAGTTATATTGAATAGGATAAAAAAGGAAGTATATCCCCTTTTTAAAGAGCAAATTGAGAAGTATGTGGGAATAAAGGTGTTGGGATTTATAGAGGAAGATAGAAATTTAAAAATAGAAAGCAAATATTTAGGATTAGTAGATCCAGTGGAATATAAGAGCATAGAAAAGCGAGTTGATGATATAGAAGAATTTATAAGGAGGAATATATAGTGGAACATTCATATAGATTCTATAGAAACACAGCTTGCAAGTATATGCCGTGTCATAAAGTGAACAATGTAGAAGAATTTAACTGTTTATTTTGTTATTGTCCTCTATACTTTTTAAAGGAATGTGGAGGTAATTATTCCATTAAAGATGGAATCAAAGATTGTACTAACTGCCTAATTCCCCATGTACCCAAGGGATACGATTATATAAATAAAAAGATATTTGAAATAAATAAAAAAAGGAGAAATAATAATCTAGAGGAAGTATAATTATTACATAGCAAAGAAAGGAGAAACTATTTTGAGGAAAGCAATAGGCATAGATTTGGGAGGTACTAAAATCTCTGGTGGGATTGTGGATGAAAAGGGAAGGATACTTACTCTATTAAGAAGGGATACAGAAGCTGAAAAGGGCAGACAAGTTGTGTTGAAGAACCTATCAAAGGTCATAGAAGAACTCATGGAAATGGACAAAGTAGATGCCATTGGTATTGGCTCTCCGGGAACTGTTGATGTTAAAGAGGGAAGAGTTTTATCCATTGGAGGAAATATCAGTGGATGGGCTTATACCAATATAAGAGGAGAGCTTTCAAAGAAATTCAATTTACCCATCTTTGTAGAAAATGATGCCAATGCAGCAGCCCTATGCGAAGGTTGGATTGGAGCAGGAAAGAATCTGGATAGCTTTGTGATGATAACCCTAGGAACTGGAGTAGGGGGAAGTATTTATTCTACAAAAAATGGCATATGGCATGGCAAGAACTATCAAGGAGCTGAGCTAGGCCATGCCATATTATATCCTGAGGGAAAAAGCTGCAGTTGTGGACAAAAAGGGTGTTCAGAGCAGTATATTTCAGGAAGCTCCTTAGAAAGAGCCTACTATGGAAGAACAGGAAAACGACTAAGAGCAGTGGATGTATTTAAAAATTATAATTACGATAAATATGCAAGGGAAGTAGTTGATAGCTTTATAAAAGATCTGGGAACATTTTTGATAACCATAAAGAATCTACTTGATCCAGAAGGAATAATTATTGGTGGAGGAGTTATAAACTCCAAGGAATACTGGTGGGATAAGGTAATCGAATATTACAATAAAAACTGTAACAATCCTACTGGCACGAAGATATTACAAGCTAAGTATCTTAACGATGCAGGAGTTATTGGGGCAGCCAAGGTAGCCTTTGACGGACTAGCTAGTTTCAGTTAAATCGGATATGCAGTGAGGGCATTTTGTGGCATTGATGTGGATTTCAGAATAGCAGTAAGGGCAAATTTTTGTAGCAGGTGCTTTTTCCTCTGCTGGCTTTCTCAATCGGTTAATCCACCTTACCATTAAGAATACAACAAATGCCATTATCAAGAAGTTAAGAATCCCTGAAATAAATGCACCATAATTTATCGTAGCAACCCCTGCTTCTTTTGCAGCTTCTAAGGAGGGATATTTATTGCCATCTAGAGGGATGAAGAGGTTGCTGAAATCAATATTGTTTGTAAATACGCTTAGTACAGGCATTATGATGTCATTGACCAATGAGTTTACAATTCCATTAAATGCACCGCCAATTATGATACCAACAGCCATGTCAATCATGTTGCCTCTTAAGGCAAAGTTTTTAAATTCCTTTAGCATTTTTTCACCTCTTTTTCATAGGTTAAATCTATATTTTAATTATATAATTTTCATCAGCACATTAATAGATGATTGTAAACTTAATTCATGTTCCAATGTATGCCAATCATATATTAACTATATTTGAAATAATACTAAATAATCTATATAATTTAAGTATAAATCACTATAAAACAGACATATATGGAGGTTAAAATGATAACAGGAGATCTAAGAAACAAAGTAGATAAAATATGGGAAACCTTCTGGACTGGCGGTATAACAAACCCATTGGAAGTGATTGAGCAATTTACATATCTTTTGTTTATCAAACAATTGGATGAAACAGAGGAAATAAAAGAAAGGGAAGCTCAGTTTCTGGGAATACCTTATAGAAATATATTTCCTGAAGATAAACCCTATCTTCGCTGGAGTAAATTCAAAAATGAAGAAGCATCTAAAATGTATGATATTGTAGCCAATGAAGTATTTCCATTTATTAAATCTCTTCATGGAGATAAAAGTTCAGCTTATTCAAAATATATGTCAGATGCTATATTTAAAATACCAACACCCCAGATGTTATCCAAGATTGTTGATGGTATAGATAAATTGGATTTACCAGATATGGATGTAAAAGGAGACCTTTATGAGTATCTTTTATCTAAGATATCTACTTCAGGTACAAACGGACAGTTTAGGACACCGCGCCACATAATCAAGATGATGGTAGAACTTGTAAAGCCTACTCCTTCAGATATAATAGTGGACCCAGCTATGGGTACAGCAGGCTTTTTAGTAGCAGCTCAAGAGTACTTGAGAAAAAATCATTCGGATTTATTTTTAAATGCAGGATTAAGAGAGCATTTTAACAATACCATGTTCAATGGATTTGATATGGATAGGACTATGTTAAGAATTGGAGCAATGAATATGCTCCTGCACGGAGTGGACAATCCCAATATAGAATACAGGGACAGCTTATCAGAGGCAAATACAGACTACGAAAAATACACTTTAGTTCTAACAAATCCTCCTTTTAAAGGATCTTTGGATTATGAATCAGTAAATTCAGAATTATTGAAGATTGTAAAGACAAAAAAGACAGAGTTGTTATTCTTAGCTCTAATACTGAGGATATTAAAGAAGGGCGGAAGAAGTGCTACCATAGTACCGGATGGTGTACTCTTTGGTAGTAGTAAAGCCCATAAACAGATAAGAAAAGAAATAGTGGATAACAATAAATTAGAAGCAGTCATATCCATGCCGAGCGGAGTATTTAAGCCTTATGCAGGAGTATCCACTGCCATATTGATATTTACTAAAACTGGTACAGGCGGTACAGATAAGGTATGGTTCTATGATATGAAGGCTGACGGATATAGTTTAGATGACAAGAGACAGCCTATTAAAGAAAATGACATACCAGATATAATCGAGAGATTTAACAATCTAGATAAAGAACTTAATAGAAAGCGTACTGACCAGAGCTTTATGGTAGATGTGGAAGAAATAAGGAAAAATGATTATGATTTATCCATCAACAAATATAAGGAAATAGAGTATGAAGAAGTAGAATACCCCCATCCAAAAGAGATAATAGTAAAGATACAAGAATTGGAAAAGGAAATTCAACAGGGCATAGAAGAATTGACCAAAATGGTGGAGGGGTAGAGGATGAGGAAAGTAAAATTAGGAAAAATTTCAAAAGTGGTTTCTGGAAGTACTGCTCCTAAAGCTGAAGCATTTAATGAAAAAGAAGGATTACCTTTTGTTAGAGCAGGCCATTTAGAAGCATTATGTAATGGAGAGGATATAAATAATTTACCTAAAGTTAAAGAAGGTTCAGGTAAATTAGTAGCTGTACCGAAACATACAGTAATATTTGCAAAAAGCGGTATGAGCATTATGAAAAATAGAATATATACAACTACTGAAAAGGTATATATTGTAAATCATCTAGCAGGAGTAATATGTAATCAACAATTTATAATTCCACAATATCTTAAATATTTTTTACTTATTTTTAAACCTAGTACATTGATAGTAGATGAATCTTATCCTAGTATAAGATTAAAAGATATAGAAAATATTTATATTCCCTTACCTGATTTACAGATTCAACATAAAATAGTCCAAGTACTAGACAAAGCCCAATCCCTAATAGACAAAAGAAAAGAGCAAATCAAGCAATGTGATGAATTGATACAGAGTTTGTTTTATGATATGTTTGGGGATCCATTTGTTAAAAATTCAGTATTTAAGTGGTGTAAGTTAGGAGAAGTTACTGTAGTAAATCCCAATAAGAGTGAAATTGAAGACAGAAATTTTGAAGAAAAAGTTTCGTTTGTTCCGATGGAAAGTGTGGGAGTAAATGGAGAAATAGAAACGGATCAAATAAAAACTATTGAAGAAGTATACAAAGGATTTACTTATTTTAAAGAAGGGGATGTACTATTTGCTAAAATTACCCCATGTATGGAAAATGGAAAAGGTGCAATTGCGAAAAATTTATATAATGGAATTGGATTTGGTTCAACTGAATTTCATGTATTAAGACCAATAGAAAATGTTAGTACAAGTCCTTGGATTTTTTACTTAACAAAGTTAAAGAAATTTAGAAAAATGGCAGAGATGAAGATGACTGGCAGTGCTGGACAAAAACGTGTTCCAGTATCATTTTTGAAAGAAGTTAATATATCTGTTCCCCCAATAGAACTCCAAAACCAATTTTCAGAGAAAGTCCAAAAAATAGAACATCAAAAACAACTACTTCAGCAAAGTCTAACCTTGCTAGAAGACAACTTTAATTCATTGATGCAGAAAGCTTTTAAGGGAGAGCTGTTTCAATAAGCTTAGCCCTTTTAAGGAGGATATCCATGTTTACAAACTTTGATTTCTTGAAGGACAAACCTGAATTTGAAAGCTTTGCCGATAGTGCCATAGAGGCAGAAAAAAGCCTTATAGTCTCTCCAGCTACATGTGCCATACTTACAAGACGTGCTTTGGAGCTGGCAGTAAGGTGGGTATATAGTTTTGATGAGGATTTAACTATACCTTATCAAGACAATCTGTCCAGCTTAATCCATGAACCAACCTTCTTACAGATACTAGAGCCCAAACTCTTTCCTCTTCTTAAGTATATAGTAAAGCTAGGGAACACTGCTGTTCATACCAATAACATTATTAAAAGAGATGAAGCAGTGCTAGCATTAAGAAATCTATTTGAATTCATAGATTGGATTGATTACTGCTACGGTAAAGAATACAAAAACAAAGAATTTGATGAGTCATTGCTAGTAGAGAGCAAGGAAAAGAGAGTACGGCCACAGGAGCTTCAAGATTTATATGAAAGGTTAAGCGCAAAGGATAAAAAGCTTGAAGAGCTTCGCAAAGAGAATGAAGAGCTTAGGAAGATAATGACTGAAAATAGAATTGCAGCCTATAAACACTATGATTTTGAAGTAGATAAAATAAGCGAAGCTGAAACTCGTAAGAGATACATAGATGTGGAATTGAAGCTGGCTGGCTGGAGAATAGACTCAGACTGCATAAAAGAGGTAGAAGTAAGAGGCATGCCAAATGCTACTGGTATAGGATATGTGGACTATGTACTATATGGGGACAATGGTAAACCTTTAGCAGTTGTAGAAGCCAAAAAAACAAGTGCAGACCCAATTCAAGGTGCGCATCAGGCAAAGCTATATGCAGATTGCCTTCAAGCTCAGTATGGTCAAAGGCCTCTTATATTCATCACCAATGGATTTGAAATATATTTCATAGACGATTATGAAGGTTATCCTAAAAGGAAGGTATCTGGATTTTTTACTAAGGATGAACTACAGCTTATAGTGGATAGAAGAAGGCTTAAGAAACCCCTTGTTAATATAAATACAGAAATCAACAGAAATATAACTGATAGATATTATCAAATAGAAGCTGTAACTGCAGTATGCGATGCAATAGAGAATAAAAGAAGAAAGATGCTTCTTGTTATGGCAACGGGAACTGGAAAAACAAGAACTGCCATATCCATAGTAGATATCTTAACAAAGCATAATTATGTGAAGAATATATTATTCTTAGCAGACAGAATAACTCTTGTAAAGCAGGCAAAGAATAGCTTTAGCAAGCTTCTTCCAAATTTATCCCTATGTAACCTGTTAGATAAAAGGGAAGACCCTCAACAGGCAAGGATGATATTTTCCACCTATCCAACAATGATGAATGCAATAGATGAAACAAAAAGAGCAGATGGCAGTAAGCTTTTTACACCAGGGCACTTTGACCTAATAATCATAGATGAAAGCCACAGGAGCATATATAAAAAATATCAGGATATATTCAACTATTTTGATGCTATGCTTTTGGGACTAACTGCTACTCCAAAAGAGGATATTGACAGGAATACCTACAGCGTATTTGATTTGGAAAATGGTAATCCTACTTATGCCTATGAATATGAACAAGCAGTTGAAGATGGATATTTAGTTGATTATAGTACTATAGAAGTTAAAACAAAGATAATGGAAGATGGAATCAAATATGATGAATTAAGTGAAGAAGAGAAGGAAAAATTTGAGGAGACCTTTGAAGATGATGAAAATATACAAGACTATATATCCAGCAGTGCTGTAAATGAATGGCTTTTTAATGCAGATACCATAGATATGGTTATTGATATGCTCCTTGAAAAAGGCCTTAAAGTTGAAGGTGGAGATAAACTAGGGAAAACCATAATATTTGCTAAAAACAGCAAGCATGCAAAAGCCATTGTGGAGAGATTTAATAAAAGGTATCCAGAATATGGTGATGATTTCATTAAACAGGTAGATTACAGCATAAGGTATGTAGATAACATAATCGACAATTTTAGTCAAAAGGACAAATTGCCTCAGATAGCTGTATCAGTTGATATGCTTGATACAGGAGTTGATATCCCAGAGGTATTAAATTTGGTGTTTTTCAAAAAAGTTCGCTCCAAGTCTAAATTTTGGCAGATGATAGGAAGAGGTACAAGGCTATGTAAAGACCTTTTAGGAGCGGGAAAAGATAAAGAGAAGTTCTTGATATTTGATTTCTGCAACAATTTTGAGTTCTTCAGAGTAAATCCAAAGACCAACGAAGGTACCATTCAAATGTCCTTAACTGAAAAGATATACAATGCAAAGGTAGAGATAATAAGAGAGTTGCAGGATTCAAAATATCAGGAAGAGGAATATATTAGGTACAGAGATGAACTTGTAGATGATTTTCTAGCTAAGATTAGAGAATTAAATGACGACAGCTTTAGAGTTAAACTTAATTTACAATATGTTGAAAAATATAGAAATAAAGATATATGGCAAAGTTTAGACACGGTAAATGTTTCTGAAATCAAGAAGTATATAGTTCCCCTAATACAAAATCTAAATGACGATGAGCTTGCTAGAAGGTTTGATTATTTAATCTATACTATAGATTTGGCTATTTTGAGAAACAACAAGGCTACAAAGCCTATAAAGGCTGTAATAGAAACAGGGGAAAAGCTGGCTAAAAAGACCACAATACCTCAGGTGAAGGAGAAAAAGTACATTATAGATAAAATACAGACAGAAGAATTTTGGGAGAATGTGGATATATTTAAGCTTGAAGAAGTCCGTGAGGCTTTAAGAGAATTAATTAAATATTTGGAAAAACAAAATCAAAAGATATACTATACAGATTTTCAGGATACAGTAATTCAAGTAAAAGAAGGAGAAGCAATATACAATACTAATGACCTAAAGAACTATAGAAAGAAAGTAGAGCATTATCTAAAGGAGCATCAAGATGAATTAGCAGTATATAAGTTGCGCCACAATAAGAAGCTGACTAAGCAGGATGTAAAGCAACTTGAGAAAATACTTTGGGAAGAACTAGGGACAAAGAAGGATTATGAAAAGGAGTATGGGAATACTCCAGTAACAAAGCTGGTTAGAAAGATTGTTGGATTGGATAGAAAGGCTGCTAATGAGGCTTTTAGTGAATTCTTAAGCGAAGAGAAATTAAATTCTAACCAGATAAAGTTTGTTAAGTTAATAATAGATTATTTTGTAACCAATGGAGTAATAGAAGATAAGAGGATTTTCATGGAAGAACCCTTTAGAAGTATAGGCAGTATTACTATTCTATTTAAGGATAATATGGATATTGCTATGAAGATAATGAAAACAGTAGATCAAATCAATGAAAACTGTGAAGTAATAGCATAGTTGAATATGGACTAAAAAGTGCTTAGGAGTTTTTCCTAAGCACTTTTACATTTTTATAATTTACTTACAAATTGCCTTCCGAATTCCCTGCATTTTTCTAATTCTTCCTCATCTGGTTGCCACTGAATCTTTAATCCTTCATCCACTACTTCAAGTTTTGCTTCTTTAAGTTTTTCAGTAATCATGGGTACCGATTCTCCAGACCAACCGTAGGAACCAAAAGCTGCAGCCTTTTTCTTTTTAAATCCTATTCCTCTTATCATTGCAAGTATGGAAGCGGTGCTGGACATTATGCTTTTATTTACTGTAGAACAGCCTACTAATATGGCTTTAGATTTAAACAATTCCGTTATAACATCGTTTTTATCTGAACGACCAACATTGTATACTTTAACGGTTATGTCTTTATCGGCTGCCCTGATACCTTCTGCAATTGCTTCTGCCATTTTTCGTGTAGCATCCCACATGGTTTCATAGAGGATAGTTATTTGGTTTTCCTGATAATCGTTAGCCCATTCTAGATATTTTTCAACGATTTGAGTTGGATTATCCCTCCAAATTATTCCATGGCTTGTTGCTATCATATTTACTGGAAGGTTAAAGCTTAATATCTCTTTTATCTTATTGATAACAAGAGGGCTAAAGGGAGTAAGTATATTTGCATAGTATTTTATAGCTTCCTGATAAAGCTCGCATTGATCGACTAGATCGTTAAAAAGCCTTTCGCTAGCATAATGTTGACCAAAAGCATCATTGCTAAAAAGTATGCTTTCACCAGTCATATATGTAAACATGCTATCAGGCCAGTGTAGCATCTTAGCTTCTATGAAAATGAGCTTATTATTCTTGCCTATTTCAAGTTCATCGCCAGATTTAACTTCTACAAAATTCCAGTCCTCATGATAATGGGCTTTAAGTATTTTTGCTCCATTTGAAGTGCAGTATATTGGTACATGTGGGATTTCCTTCATTAGAAGTGGAAGAGCACCACTATGGTCTACTTCTGCATGATTTGATATTATATAGTCTATTTCATTTAAATCTATTTCTTTTTTTAAGTTTTCCACAAATTCTTCTGCAAAGGGTTCCCACACAGTATCGATAAGTACTGTTTTTCCATCGCGAATTATATAGGAATTATAGGATGTCCCTCTGTGAGTGGAATATTCTTCGCCGTGAAAAGTCCTCAACTCCCAGTCAATTTTGCCTACCCAAGTAACTTTATCTGTAATTTTAATCCCCATAAATCTACCTCCTAATTTAAATACATTGTTTATTTTTACTGTTTCCCAAAAAATGAAATTACTAACCAAATAATATTTTCTTAATAAGGGAATTTTTTAGGAGAATAAAAATAGGGTATATTACAAATACATCCATAAAACATTCAAGTATTTAAGAGAGGTGGATTTAATGAGAGAATTGAAGCTATACTACATGGAAAGATGTCCTTTTTGTAAAAAGGTAATCCAGTTTATGAAAAGAAATAACATAGAGGTTGAGATGGTAGATATAGAAGCTGATCCTAAAAATAAGGATGAACTAATAGCTCTTGGTGGCATGTATCAAGTACCTATGCTTTTAATTGATGGAAAACCCCTTTATGAGTCAGATGATATAATCCAGTGGTTTAAGGATAATTATAAAAATTAATGAGCAAGAGTAAGTCTTGCTCATTTTTTATTTTACATTTTTTGAAGGCTTATTGGATTTTTTAAAGATTTCCCTAGGATCTATTTGTGTCAACACTACAGCTATAAATACTAGAATGCACCCTATGATTTCCTTTGGAGTCATGGATTCCTTTAAGAATATGGCACCACTTATTGCAGAGAATACCGCTTCTAAGCTCATAATAAGCGAAGCAACTGTTGGGCTGGTATATCTTTGGCCTATTATCTGCAATGTATAAGCTACTCCCACAACCATAATTGCAGTGTAGAGAATAGGGCCAGCACAATCTATTATGGCTTTGATGTTAGGCTTTTCAAATATGAAAGCTGCAATTAAAGATAAAATGCCTGTAGTCACAAACTGCATACAGGATAGCTTAAGGCTTTCTGTTTTAGTTGTATAGTAATCCACAAGCATTATATGAAATGCCCAGAAAAGGGTTCCAGCAAGAACTATCCCGTCACCTATTTCCATTGAAAAGCCTTCTTTGATAGTAAGCATATAAAGGCCAACTACTGCTAGTATTACCCCTATCCATGTATATGAATCCACTTTTTTTCTCATGAACAAACCAATAATAGGAACAAGGACAATGTACAATGCTGTTATGAATCCAGCCTTTCCTGCTGTTGTATATACCAATCCCCACTGTTGCAATGAAACTCCACAGAACAGTGCTAAGCCGCAGAGAATTCCCCCTTTAATCAGGTCATTCTTATTGTATACCATATCGCCTTCACCATTGTTGGTGCCTGCTGTTTGATTTTCCTTTTTCTTTTTAGCAGCATCGAATATGAATATTAAAGGCAGAAGCACTACAGCTCCAAGAAGAAACCTTGAAGCTCCAAAGGTAAAGGGTTCAACGTAATTCATTCCTAATTTCTGGGATACAAAGGATGTTCCCCATATGATTGCAGTTAATAAGAGAAGTATACTTCCTTTTAAGCTTTTCATCCCATTCACCTGCCATATTGCATATTATAAGTACACAAGCTAATTATAGCATAATGAGGTTTTAAAATGTATATTTTCATGCCCATCAACTTTTTTCCTTTTATAAAGGAATTTTTATATTTTCGTAGAATTTGAGATATAAGAATATGTCTGATAGGGAAGGAGAATTTTTTATATGAAAGGAAAAGTTATGAAAATAATCGCTTTAGTATTGTTTTTTGTGATTATATTATTATTGATACCGAGAGTAAGCTTTTATATTATAAGCATTAGAAATAAAAGTAAGATAATAAGCTTAGTAAGAGATAACTTAGAGGTCCTCAACAATTCCATAGAAGAAGGTGTTTATGATGAGGCGCTTAAAATAGAAGGAATTGATGATATAAACTTGTTTAAGACTGATGAAGGCAATTTGTATGTTGATTACTTTTGCAGTGGATTTGGAATAGTTCCAAGTGGGGTGTATTTTGGATTTTATTATCACAGCATAGATGAACCCATAGGATATCAAGGGGAAAATGTTCAACTTACAGAAGATGGCAAAGGATGGTCATGGCATCAAATTCATGGTGATGACTGGTATTATACTGAAAAGATAGCAGACAACTGGTATTATTATGAAGCTGGATTTTAGAAATAAATAGTAAGACTATATGTTAATTAAAGAGGTGAGAAGTATGAAATATACCTTTGAGATAAGTATTGCTGGGTGTAATACTGATTGTTTGCATTGCTATGTAGACGGAGGGCCTGGGGCTGTTATGCCTTATGAAGACTACATCCTCTGTATTAAAAAGTTAAAACCTGTTTTGGACTGCCTAGATGGGGAGATTTCTGTAACCCTTGGAAATGAATTGTTTAACCATACTATGGCAAAGGATATTGTTAGAGAGACTCATAAATTTATGCCTGAATACTTTACCTATGAGGAGGTTGGAATCAATACTACCGGAATAGCACTACTTAAGATGCCTGAAGATGAAAGGGATGAACTAATGGATGCACTAGTTGATGCAGGAGCAAAAAGTGCCTGCTTGACATTGCATGGGAACGAGGAGCATCATAATGAGATAGTAAGGAATAATAAGGCCTTTGAAGCTATTAAAAAGACTGCAGATTATTTTAATTACTATGGTATTGAGCTGTTCTTTTCGATTATGATGAATAAGTACGTAGTAGAGGATTGGAGGGACATAGCAAAGTTTTTGAAGAAAACACCTCATTATGGAGCCTTTGCAGTTGTTCCATTATATTTACCTATAGAACGATTAAGAGAATATCAACAGATTAGGGCTGAATATGATGATTATTTTAAATTAAAAGGAAAAATGGAGTCTATAGGTATTGACGAGGATGACCTTTTCCACGCAGTAGAAACATGCAATGAAGAAGCAGTTGCAGACTTAGTGATGAATGGATTTGATTATGAGGAAGCTGAAGATAAATATCCTAATTGGACTTTTTTCAATATAGACCATAATTTAAATTTGTATTATGGTAATGCTGGTGCCAGAACTAAGCTAATAGGAAATCTTAAAAGTTTTTCAACTTCGGAATTAGTGGAAGCTATAAAAAATCTAAAAGCTAATTATGATTATTCTGCTTATTACGATATAGATGAACTTCCCCCAGTTAGTGAAATTTTACAGAAAATAAAGCCCCTTAAAACAAACTATGTATATCCAGATATAGCAAGTTGTTTATACAGCTGGTTTGATCTTTGTTCTATACCCAGCCGTATTATTACCTATTAGATACTATATCAGGATGTTTTGGAAATAATAAAATACGAAACAAATTAAGAAAGGCTTCAAATTATTGATTGTGTCAATAATATTAGTGGCTTTTTTCCAATATGGCTATACAAATGCGAAAGTATTTACAATATAAAGGACTTGCTAAACATTTGTCAATAAGTTATAGTATATAAGTTATAATATTGACAAGGAGGTATTTTAATGAAAAAATTTGGAAGTAGGGATTTTACTAAGATACGTACTCCGCATACTTATGCAATCATTTTTGGAGTAGTCGTACTCTGTTGGATTCTGACTTTTATAGTACCTGCAGGTAAATTCAGTACTCATGAAGTGGAGTATGTTGATTCAAATGGTGAGACAAAAACTAAGACTGTATTAAGAGCTGACACATTCAGATACAGTTACAATCTCAATAAGGAATTTTTGGCTGAAGAGTTGCCAAAACTAGCTGAAGATACTGCTACCTTAGAAGAACTAGGAATTGACAAGGAAGTATTAGATGAGTTTTTAACAACAGATCCATCAACCTGGGATCAATCTCAGCTTGATGAAATAGGACTAACTGATGATACTCTTTATGAGCTATACGGTGAAGATTTTTATGATACCAGCAAAAAACTTCACAAGACAGCAAGAATATGGGGAACAGATGATTTTGGAGGATTTGGATTTTTAAACTACATATTTGAAGGCCTTGTTACTGGAGATAAGTATGGTTCGGCTGTTGGTATAGTTGCATTGATACTAGTAGTTGGAGGCGCTTTTGGGATCATAATGAAAACAGGTGCTATTGACGCTGGTATATATGCATTCATAAGAAAAGCTAAAGGATTAGAAAGGCTAGCGTTGCCATTGTTGTTCTTCTTGTTCTCCCTTGGTGGAGCTACATTCGGTATGGCAGAAGAAGTAATACCTTTTGCCATGGTCATGGTTCCATTTGTAATAGCTTTAGGATATGATTCCATAGTGGCTGTTACAGTTACCTTTGTTGCTTCACAGGTTGGAAATGCTACATCCTGGATGAGCCCCTTTAGCGTAGCCGTTGCCCAGGGAATTGCAGGAATTCCTGTTTTATCCGGTGCAAATTTCAGGCTCATCATGTGGTTTGTAGTAACTGGTCTATCAGCTGCATATATGATGAGATATGCGGAAAAGATAAGGAAGAATCCTGAACTTTCAGTGGTATATGAAACTGATAAACATTTTAGAGATAAACTAGAGCAAACTACTGAGGAAGAAAGAGAATTCAACTTAGGCCACAAGCTTATACTATTAGAAATGCTAGCAGTGCTTATTTGGATAATTTGGGGAGTTACAACTAAGGGATATTATATACCAGAAATAGCATCTCAATTCTTTGTAATGGGTTTAGCTGCTGGTATAACAGCTGTTATATTCAAACTCAATGGCATGACTATCAATGATATAGCATCTTCCTTCCAAAGCGGTGTTGCTGACCTAGCTGGTACTGCAGTAGTAGTAGGTATGGCTAAGGGAATACTATTAGTATTGGGAGGTTCTGATGCCAATACTCCTTCAGCCCTTAATACAATATTGTATAGTATAGGAAATGCTCTAGAAGGAGTTCCAAACTTCATTGCAGCTTGGGGTATGTATTTATTCCAAAGCTTATTCAACTTAGTTGTTACTTCAAATTCCGGGCAAGCAGCTTTAACTATGCCAATTATGGCTCCTCTATCTGATATAGTTGGCATATCAAGACAGATTGCAGTATTGTGCTACCAATTAGGAGCTGGCTTTGTGGATGCATTTACGCCCGTATCTGCAAGCTTAATTGGGGTACTTGGCGTTGCCAGAATAGATTGGAGCAAATGGGCAAAGTTCCAGATAAAGATGCAGGCTTTCTTCTTATTAATAGGATCAATAATTATATTTATAGCAATAGCTATTAATTTTCAGTAAAAGGGATGATGAGCTTGATTACTATTATCAGAAATGTTAACGTATACAAACCTGAACCTATAGGAAAAAAAGATGTACTATTACTAGGCGATAAAATTGCTGCAGTAGAGGATAAAATAGATATAAATTTAAATGGGCTAGTAGAAGTTATGGAAATAGACGGTACTGATAAAATATTAGTACCAGGTTTTATAGATTGCCATGTCCACATATTAGGCGGAGGTGGAGAAGGGGGTTTCTCAACTAGAACTCCAGAAGCTACCTTAACGGGATTGACTACTGCAGGAGTTACAACTGTAGTTGGAACCCTTGGTACTGATGGTATTGCTAGAGATATGAGTGCTCTATTGGCTAAAGCTAAAGGACTGGAAGAAGAAGGTGTTACTACCTTTGTTTATACAGGTTCCTATAGAATACCTGTGAGAACCCTTACAGGGGATATAATGAAGGATATAATGTTCATAGATAAGGTTATAGGAATTGGTGAAGTAGCCATTTCTGACCACAGATCATCACAGCCTACCTTTGAAGAGTTCATAAGGGCTGCAGCCGATGCCCGTGTTGCAGGTATGTTATCAGGAAAGGCTGGAATTGTAAATATTCACGTAGGCGATGGTAAAAGAAAGCTTGAATTTCTATTTAGGGCTGTTGGAGAAACAGAAATACCTATTACCCAATTCCTTCCTACCCATATCAATAGAAATCCTGAGCTTTTTGAGGATGGCATAAAATATGCCAAAAAGGGTGGATATATTGATTTTACCGCTAGTGAGGATCCAGAGTTTTGGGAAAAGCATGATGGAGAGGTGAGATTCAGTAAGGGACTTAGGAGAATATTGGAAGAAGGAATATCCCTCGATAATTTCACTTTGACATCTGATGGGCAGGGAAGCCTTCCTATTTTCAATGAGAGAAAAGAATATATAGGCCTTGGTGTAGGAAAATCAACTAGTTTATTAATAAGCATAAAGGACTGTGTGTTCAATCAGAATATTCCTTTGGAAATAGCTCTAAGAGCAGTTACATGTAATCCAGCAAGGATACTTAAGCTCAAAGGCAAGGGTAGAATAGAAAAGGATTTTGATGCAGACCTTTGCTTATTAGACGAAAAAACTTTTGATATTGATACAGTAATAGCTAAAGGTAGGATTATGGTAGAGAATGGAAAGCCAATTGTATTTGGAACCTTTGAATAAAAAAAGGCTATCTGTTTCAGATAGCCTTTTTTTTCTATCTAGCAAGTATGCTTATTATTTCGTCTATTGTAGAATTCTTAGATATCTCAAATTCGCCATATCTCAATTTTTTTTCTGTACCTGTTTCAGCTACTCGTCTTAAAAAAGCATCTTTGCTTTCTACAAGTCCTTTAGATGTTAATATATTTCCAATATCACCAGGCAAGGAACCGGCAGGAATGCTTACAACAACAATCTCGCCGCTTGCTCCACTTTTCCCGCTATCTCCAGCACCTTTTGAATTGTCTTCTTTGGCTGTTTGGCTATTTTCAGACTTATCATTTTTTTCTTCCTGCTTGTCTACATTTTTTCCATTATTAGAATTTTCTTCAGTTTTATCTATATCTTCATCATTAGATGTTGGTTTTTCTTTATCATCTTCCTCTTCCACTGCTTCATTTTCGTCTTCTTTGCTTGCTATTTCCTCTTCTTTTTCATTTCTATCAGATGATTCTTCTGATCCTGAAGACTGGGCATATAATTCTTTAACATCTGATACAGCAAAAATTCCATTTAATTTCCAATTTATTGTAAAAGCTATAGCAGCTATAATTCCTATTATCAATATGTAATCAATTCCATCATACAATATGTCTTTAAACTTTTCTATAAAATTTCTCATACTTTCACCTCATTTAAATCTCTTATCGTGGTTTACGAAGGGAGAATTTTCGTATACTATAATTGTATATTATAATTATAGCAAAACTACATGATAAATTATAGCATAAATTAAAAAAAGGGGATAGTAAATTGAAAGAGGTAATTATTGACAAAAACGAAAGCGGTCAGAGATTGGATAGATTTTTGAAAAAATATCTGTCTGAAGCTTCTCAGGGCTTCATATATAAGATGCTTAGAAAAAAGAGAATAAAGCTTAACAATAAAAAAGCTGAGCCTAATACCATTCTCTCTGAAGGGGATGTTATTCAGTTTTATCTATCAGATGATACCCTTGAAAAGTTTCAAGCTGCTAATCAAATTAAAAAGAGCAAGCTTGTGCCAAGGATAATATATGAAGATGAAAATATACTTTTAATAAACAAACCTGTTGGGGTATTATCCCATTCTGCTAATAAGGAGTATGGCAACAATATAGTGGACAGCATGATCCATTATCTGACCATAAAAGGAGAATACAATCCTCGTGTGGAGAAAACCTTTAAACCTTCCATTTGCAATAGGTTGGATAGAAATACAAGTGGTATAATAATAGGTGCAAAGAATTATGAGGCATTGAGGATAGTCAACTCAGCCATTAAAAGAGGGGATGTTCATAAATATTATAAGACCATCGTAAAAGGAAGGGTAAAGGAAGAGGGAATAATTGAAGGATATTTATCAAAGGATGAGGAATTGAACAAAGTTAGGGTATTAGATGATAATGAGGGGAATGCTAAAAGGATACTGACAAAGATCAAAGTGTTGAAAGCCAATGATAAGTATTCCCTGCTTGAAATAGAATTGATAACAGGTAGGACTCATCAAATAAGAGCCCATCTATCCTCCATAGGCCATCCAATAATTGGCGATGTAAAGTATGGAGATAAGAAAGTAAATGAGTTTTTCAGAAAAAATTATGGTTTAGAAAGTCAGTTTCTTCATGCCTATAAGGTGGAGTTTTCAAAATTAGAGCCACCTTTAGATTATTTAGAGGGACGCACTTTTACAGCAAGTCCAAAGGATAAGTTTTTACAAATTGAGGAGGATTTGTTTGGGTAATAAGGATTGGAGGTTGGTCTTATGCCAGATAGGATAAGAGTTTATGTGGAAGATATAGGGCCAGTGGAAGTTGAAAGAGAAGCAAGTTTTGAAGAGGTATCCAAAAAGGCCTTTGGCAGCAACTATAAGGATTACTTAGGTGCTAGGGTTAACAATGAAGTGTTTCACCTTCAAAAAAAAGTAACGGAAAACTCTCATATTAAGTTTCTGGATTTGGGAACTGAAGATGGATATAGAATCTATACTAGAACCATTTCTCTAGTCTTCATAATGGCTTGTAAGGAGCTGTTCCCAGAGGATACAGTAACCATAGAGCAGTTTCTAGGAAATGGTCTTTATGCTGAATTTCAGGAGGGAAAGAGCTTAGGATACTCAGATATAGAGAAGCTTAAGAAAATCATGAGGAAAATCATAGATAAGGACCTTCCCATCCGTCGGGAGGCAGTGACCTATGATGAAGCCATTTCCCTATTTAAGAAACAAGGTCACCATGATAAGATAAGGCTCTATAAAACCTTAAATAAGGAACAAGTTCAGATTTATAGAGTTGGGGACTATATAGATAGCTTCCACGGATACTTAGCTCCATCCACAGGATATGTTAAATACTTCGATTTAAAATATTATCATCCAGGAGTTATCATTCTCTTCCCAACTGGGGAAAGCAAAACTAGCATACCGGAGTTTAAAGAACAGAAGAAGTTGGCAAAAGTATTCCAGGAAGCAAACAGATGGGCGGACATATTGGATTTAGGATTTGTAGGGTCTTTAAATGAGAAAATTCACAATGGAGAGATTGAGGAGATAATTAAGGTCAACGAAGCCCTACATGAGAAGAAAATAGCCAATATTGCTGACTTGATATGTGAAGATGATGATATAAAGGTAATACTTATAGCAGGGCCATCTTCTTCTGGAAAGACTACCTTTTCTAAAAGGTTGGCAGTCCATCTAACGGTAAACGGAAAAAGGCCTATAGCCATATCCTTAGATGATTACTTTGTTGATAGGGAGAAGACTCCCCTAAACGACAAAGGAGAATACGATTTTGAATCCATAGACGCTATAGATCTGAAGCTCTTAAATGAAGACCTATTGAAACTGTTAGAAGGTAAAGAAGTAGAGCTTCCTAGATTTAACTTTATCACTGGGAAAAGGGAGATGTCAGGAAAGAAAATTAAGCTGGATAAAGACCATCCAATAATTTTGGAGGGCATACATGGATTAAATCCTAGACTTACTGCCTATATACCTGAAAGGAACAAGTTTAAAATATATATTTCTGCCCTAACTCAGCTTAATATTGACGCTCATAATAGGATTTCTACAACCGATACAAGGCTTATAAGAAGAATGGTAAGGGATTATAAATTCAGAGGCAACGATGTATTTAGGACTTTCCAAATGTGGAGAGGAGTTGTAGAAGGGGAAGGAATAAACATATTTCCATATCAGGAAGAAGCGGATATCATGTTTAACAGCGCCTTAGTGTATGAATTATCAGTGCTTAAGAAATACGCTGTTCCCCTTTTGGAAAAGGTAGACAACACTAGCCCCTATTATTCGGAAAGCAAGAGATTGCTGAAGTTTTTGAAGTATTTCGAACCAATAGAGGATGAAAGGGCTATCCCTGCCAATTCCATTTTGAGGGAGTTTATTGGCGGCATATAATCATGGAAGAAACGGAGGAAAAATCATGTCTAGAAAAACTCTGATTATAATTCTATTAGGAATGCTCTTAGTTTTTAGTGGATGCAGCCCCAAAGGAGAAAAGCCTATTGGGGATAATAAAGACCAAATTCCTGGTGAAGTTGTAGAGGAGCCAGATGAAAATACTGAAGAAGAGGAAGAAATAGATCAGATACAGAAAATTGTGGATGATATGACCGTTGATGAGAAGATAGGCCAATTGTTCATATTTGGACTAGAGGGAACAGAGCTAGATGAAAACGTGATTAAAGCAATAGAGGAAAATCACATAGGCGGCTTCATATTTTTTAAGAACAATATAGTGAATGCTGGTCAGGCAGTTAAGCTGCTCAATGGGTTAAAGGAAAGAAACAGTTCCAACAGACTGCCCTTGTTCTTGGCTGTAGATGAAGAAGGGGGAATCGTATCAAGGCTTTCTGATATCTACTTAGACCTTCCTTCAGCAAGAACTATAGGGAATGTAAACGATGAAAAGATTTCATTGGAATACGGCAAGGTGCTAGGAGAAAGGGTAAAGGAATTGGGCTTTAACATGAACTTTGCTCCAGTACTGGATGTAAATTCAAATCCTAAAAATCCTGTAATAGGAAAGCGTGCCTTTGGCACAGAAGCAGAAGCAGTAGCTAAACATGGCCTTAAAGTTATGGAAGGCATCAATTCAAACAATGTAATATCTGTAGTAAAGCACTTTCCAGGCCATGGGGATACAAGCACTGACTCCCATATTGGTCTTCCTGTAATAGATAAGAGCCTAAAGCAGATGGAAAGCTTAGAGCTAATACCTTTTGCAAGGGCAATAGAAAAGGATGTAGATGCCATAATGGTTGCCCATATACTGTTTACCCAATTGGATGGAGAAAACCCTGCAACTCTTTCCCCTAAGGTGATTTCTGAACTGCTCAGAGAAGAGCTTTCCTTTGATGGAGTTGTAATTTCAGATGACATGACAATGGGAGCTATTACAGAAAACTATACCATTGAGGAAGCAGCATATAGGTTTCTTAAAGCTGGCGGGGATATACTATTAATATGCCATGAATACGAAAATCAGATGAAGGCCTTTAATAAAATAAAAGAAGAAGTTGAAAAGGGGAACATATCAGAACAAGAGCTAAATGATAAGGTATACAGAATTGTAAAGCTAAAGATGAAATACGCTTTAGAGGACCTACCAGTAGAACATTATAATGTGGCAGCTGTAAATTCCCATATACAAGAACTGCTTAAAAAAATTAATCCATAGGAGTTGTTGTTATGATGGAAAGGGTAGTCTATGTAGGGCCATATAACAGCAGAAAATCTGATTTTCTTTTTGGCAAAGCGGTAGAATACCTAAAGGAGAACAAAGGGGATAGGTTCTACTATATATTGCCAAATGGAAATTTGCTGGTAAAGTACAGGATGAAGTTCTTGGAAAAGGTTGAGCATGCCTTTAATATCAACCTTTTTACCTTTGACAATATAGTGGACAGGCTTTTAAAGGATAAGCATTATATCAACATAGATGAGGAAACTAAAGAGAGATTAGTGGCAACAGCTATTGACAATTTAAGAAAACAAGGGCTTATACCTTATTATGAGGAGATTTCCCATAAGAAAGGCTTTTCTCGGGCAGTTTCCAGCATAATTGGACAGATTAAAAGATCCCTTGTAAGCCCAGAGGATTATTTGAAAAAGTGTCCTGATGTGCCCTTTTATAAGGAAATAGGCCTCATCTATCAAGAATATGAAAAGAATTTAAGGGAGTTTCAGCTATTAGATAGGGAAGAGAGCTATATAAAGAGCTTGGAGATTTTAAAGGAAGACAACAGCTTCTTTGATGGCTTGGATTTTGTAATAATAGACTACTTCTTTGACTTTAGACCACAGGAGTTTGAGCTGCTTAAGGAATTGACTAAAGCCAAATGCTCTATATTTATTAACATGCCCTTTAATAGGGACGAAAACTTTAACACCTTTAGCGCAACATTAAGCTTGCTTGAGGATTTAGGCTTTGATATAGTCAAGGAACAGGATGAAAATAAGAATTACTTTGAAAAGCTAGGAAACATCTTATTTACTGAAGGTGAAATGAAATTAGATTATAATTCCAACATCCATGTAATAAAGGCTTCCAGCACCTACTTAGAGATAAAGAGAATCTGTGAGGAGATAAAAAGGCTCCATACAAAGGGATTTAAGTTAGAGGATATGGCTATAGTCCTTGCTAATACTGATAGGTATAAGGATAGATTGTTTCAGGTATTTGAAGAGGAAGGGATCCCCTTAAACTTAAACAAAGAAATTAGCCTTTTAGAGCTTCCACTGATGAAGGAGATAATCCACCTACTGGAAGTAAGGAAAAATCCTAATAGGACTAGTATCATAAATAGGGTAAAGAGCAACTTTTTCCCCTTATGCAGTAAGGAAATAAGGGAAGCTGTGGAGTATGTTTTAAGGAAGAAAAATGAAAACTCTTCCTTGAAGGATGAAGTGGATAGAATATTATCTGTAATAGAAGAGGAAAACAGCTCTATCCCTGACGTGGCAAAACCAGATAAGCTAGTTAAATGCGTTATGGCTTTGATAGATAAGTACAATGTAACAGGAAGAATACTGGATATTTACAATTCAATAGGGGATTATAATCTGCTTAACAGGGATTTTGCAGCCTTAAGCAAGTTGAAAGAAATATTTAATAAGATAAGCAAATTTGCTTCCATCATCTATGAAGAGATAACTTTAGAAGAATTTATGGAATTACTCCAGAGCTACTTAGAACAGGAATTTATAGTAGAGGTGGAAGGGAATATTGATGGAATAAATATACTTACTCCTGTAACAGCTAGGGGTCAAAGGTTCAAAGTGCTATTTGTGATGGGACTTTCTCAGGGAGATTACCCTGATATTGGTTCTCATAATTTTTTCTTCAGAGAGAACAACATAAAGATCTTAAAGGAAATAGGCTTAGATATGAAGAATTACTATGAAACATTGGATAAGGAATCCTTAATGTTCTCCATTATAATATCCTCTTGTGTGGAAAAACTGTATCTATCCTACTCTCAAGATACCACAGAAGATGAAGAAGCAATACCTTCCATGTTTTTGGACGAGCTAATAAATAGAGTTCAAGGCCAGGTGGATATTCAAGTTGTAGATATGGATTATCTCATAAAAGATGATTTGAATAAGCTTACAACTAAAGATGAACTATCTAGGTACATTTTAAGCAAATATCAGGATGGCCAATGTGAAGATGAACTGTTCCACATGTACAATCACCTTGACAATAGGAAATTTAAGGAAATAAACGATATTATATACTGTGAATTTGCCCGAAGTCATGATGAATTTGATGAATACAGGGGACTTATTGGAGATGAGCAGATTAAAAAGGACTTAAGGGATATTCATAAGGACAAGGTTTACTCTATCAGCTATCTAGAATCCTATGGTAGATGTCCTTATTATTTCTTGTTGAACAATCTGCTTAAAGTAGAGGAGATGGAAAGAGAGTTTCAGGATTTCAAACCTTTAGATAGAGGAACTATTAATCATGAAGTGCTTAAAGAGTACTATATTACCTTTAGAAGGCAGATGGAGGAGCATATTCTAGGAAAAGGTGAATTCAACCCAGATGAAACCTATGACTTCATACTGACCAGGGTAAGGGAGAAGATGAAGTCCATAGCAGACAATGTGGATTCCCCTGTATGGAGGTTAAGGGTTGAAAACAATGCCAGCATAATATTGGATTTTATAAAGTCCGACTTGGACCGATTGACAAAATTGAAGAAAAAAGTTTTGCCTTACGATTTTGAAGTTGCCTTTGGAAGAGACGAGGATTTTACACTTGAAATAGGAGATATTTCAGTTCCATTTACTGGAGTTATAGATAGAATAGATAAGTATGTAGATGAAGATAAGTATATTTTAATTGACTACAAAAACAGCACAGGTGGAGTAAGGAATTTATCCAGTATTATTTCTGGTGTATCTTTACAGTTGCCTTTATATATCCTCTCCCAAAAAGATAAAAATGTAGTTGCTGCCATGTATGGGGTATTATCTACAGGAGAGTTTAAGGTTGCATTAGGAAGTTCAGAGGAAACCCATTTGATAAGCAAGAGAAATAGTGGGGCCTTAAGTAGTGAAGAGATGAAGGAGCTTATAGGTATAGTTAAAGAGCACATTAAGTCCTATATAGATTCTATCCTTTCAGGGGATTTTTCCATAAATCCTAAGGAATGTTCAGATTACTGTATATATAAGGACATATGTAGATATAAGGATTCATTGGAGGTATTAATATGAGTAATACTAGGGAACAGGACTTGGCCATAAGGACCATAGATAAAAACTTAGCTGTTAATGCAGGAGCTGGAACTGGAAAGACCAAAGTCCTTACAGAAAGATATCTATACATTCTTGAAAATGGGAATCTGGAGAAGAATAAAGAGGTAGAATCCATAGTTGCCATTACCTTTACCAAGAAAGCAGCCCAGGAGATGAAGGATAGAATTAGGGAGGAGATAAGGAAGAGATTTTCTCAAGGCAGCAAGTGGCGTAGATTTTATAGGGATTTGGAGAAGGCCAACATTTCAACTATACACAGCTTCTGCGCCAATATGATTAGAGAAAACCCACTGAAAGCAAAAGTAGACCCTATGTTTAAAGTTATAGAGCAATCGGAAGGGGATTTGCTACTTGAAGAAGTTATACAGGATAAATTGCTAAAAGGCATTGAAGAGGATGAGCAAATATACAGTTTAATTAGATTGTTTAAAAAAGATGATATAAGCAGGATAGTTGAGGAATTGATAAACATATACCATAAGGTAAGGACAGCAGGGTTCTCCTTTGAACAAGTTAAATACATGACCTTATCCCATCTAAATAGCTTTTCTGTAGATGAAGAGGATGTTGCTAGGATAAGAGAATTATTCAGATACTTAATAGGCAGATCGAGAAAAAACACAAAGCTTGGGAAGTTATCTTCTGATGAGGTATGGATTAAGTTTAATGAAGGCAGTAACTCTGAAGAGGAATTAATCCCTATGCTAGAGTATCTATTGGATAATATTGGGACAAGCAAGCAGGAGCAGGATACCATAGATGAGCTAAAATACCTTATAAATAAGGTTTTACACGTTAAGGAAAAGGACAACCTTTGGGCTTATGAAACCTTCCTTGATCTATTGATTGACATTGACAGAGAATATAGAAGGAGAAAGGATGAGATAGGCTCCTTAGACTTTGATGATTTGCAGATTTTTGCTTTGAAGCTTTTGGAAGATGAATCCATTAGGGAAGAGTATCAAGAGAAATATAGGTATATCATGGTAGATGAATTTCAGGATACCAATGAGGTGCAAAAGCAGATCTTCTATAAGCTCTGTTCTAAAGAAAATCTTCTTGATAGGAACAATCTGTTTGTGGTTGGAGATCCTAAACAGTCCATATATGGTTTTAGAGGGGCTGATTTGGATGTGTTCTATCAGGTAGTAGAAGATATAGAGAGGGTTTCCAATCAGAAGCCTATCAGCTTGGATAAGAACTTTAGAACTGTGGATACAGTGCTTAACTTTATCAACTCCCTATTTTCACAAATTATGGGAGAGAGGTACATTAGTTTAAAAGAGCATCATAATTCAAATAATAAAATTGATGTGGAAATCCTTGAAAAGGAAGGTGTGGAACCTCCAACTAATGTAAGCAGAACCGATTATGACCTATACATAGAAAGCAGGCTAATAGCTGCTAGAATAAAGGAGTTAGTAGAAAAAGAAGCTTTCAACTATGGGGACTTTTGCTTGCTCTTTAGGGCTACTACTAATGATTACATATATGAAGATGCCTTAAAGGAATATGGAATTCCCTACTATAACTTTGGAGGTAAGGGGCTATTTGAAAGCCAGGAGATAAAGGATTTAATGAATGGCCTAAAGGCAATAAGCAACAGATATGATACTATAGCCACCATTGGTTTCTTAAGAAGCCCAATGATAGGCCTTTCAGATAGGACATTGTACTGGCTTTTAAGAAACAAAAGGGATAATCTGTTAAATACTTTAGAGGAAAATATCCCTCATATTGAAAATAAAGAAAGGGAAAAAGCCAATAGGGCAAAGGCAATATTAAATGAGTTTATCATAAAAAAAGATTTATACAGCGTTTCAAAGCTGGTTTCTATGCTAATAGCCAGAACCTATTATTTGGATAGTTTAATGATGCTTCCTGGTGGGAAGCAGATGGTTTCCAATGTGAATAAGTTCATGGACATCTGTATGGAATATGATAGGAACTCCTTAGGTTCCCTAGAGGATTTCATAGACTATATTGAGATGATGAAATCAAAGGGTAATTTGGAAGAGTCCCAGGCAAAGATTTACACAGAAGATGCCAATGTGGTGAAGTTGATGACCATCCATAAGTCTAAGGGCTTACAGTTTCCTGTTACCATAATTCCTCAAATGGCCAGAGGATTTAAAGTGGATAATTCCTTTGGACTCTTTGATAAAAACATGGGAATTGGTCTAAAGCTGGATGAAAATTCACCTTTTTATAAGAGCATAAGAGAAGAGATTAAAAAGAGGGAAGAAGAGGAAAATCAGAGGATACTCTATGTGGCCATGACTAGAGCACAGAAAAGGCTTATCATTGGATGGCAAGGGAGGGATAGCGGCTTTAAGAAGATGGTAAAGGATTTTATTGATATGAATCAGGTAACCTTTATAGACACTGCGATGGAAAAACCCTCTAACATAAACGTATTTAAGCCTTTGAAGCCAGAGCTGTTTGAAGTAAAAGCCTTTGATAAGGAGAAGTTCCCTCTTGTTATGCAAATTGACGGTTTTGGGCATAAGAAGTTTAGAAGTTTTAGCATAAGCCAGTTTTTGGATTTTAACCAGTGTAAGAGAAAGTTCTATATGAAATACTATAGGAAGCTTCCTATAGATATCATTGAGGATGAGGCCTACGAAGGGCAAAGCGGTGTTTTAATAGATGGTATAACTAAAGGAAATATAATCCACAGTTTTTGCCAATATTATAATAGAGGGAAGGATAAAAGAGAACTGCTTAAGCAGATTGTTAACTCCTATGGAATAGATTATAATGATGAGATTGAGGATTATTTGTCTCCTTATGTTGACAACTACTTAAAATACTTTAAGGATGACTATGATCAGATATATTCGGAAAAGGAATTCTTCTTAAAGGTTGAAGATGCCTATATTAAAGGGATAATAGACAGAATAAACGTAAAGGGAAATAGCTGTGAAATAGTAGATTTTAAGACTAATAGGATAGTAGACTTGGATAAGCTAAAAAGTGTATACACTCCTCAAGTTAAGCTATATGCAAATGCTTTAAAGAGGATTACCAACTGGAACATAAAAGGAGCATATATACTTTTTCTTGAGACAGGAGATAAAGTAGAGGTTGATGTTAGCGAAACTAGCTTAGAAGAAAATCTTAAAACCATAATGGAATTTATCCATTTTGTTAACAACCACAGCTCTATAGAGGACTATGAGAAGGCATGTGATTGCAACCATAATTGTGTATATAGTATAATGTGTAATCATAGTATTGAAGAGCTATAATGATAAGAATAAGAATGGAGCGAGTGATATGCTGATAATTGGAATAGCATTTTTTGTGATGAGCGGCTATTTTCTTCTTAGCGAAATATATTCCATTAAAAAGATTGAAAATGAATTGGTGGTGGTGCCAAAGAAAGTAAATAAGGATACAGAGAATTTTAGATATAAGATATTAATGGGTATCCTTTCCTTTGTTATTGGTGTATTTGCTATAATAAACAATATAATCTATTAAGGGTGTGTGTATGAAGGCATATATTTATTTTAGCTTATCTGTTGTATTTATTTTTTTGTTGGTCTTTACTCCTAAGGCATATGCTTCTAATGAGAAGACATTGTTCATTTTAGTAGATGAACTTAGCTTTAGTGATATTGATACAATTGTTAATAAAACTCCTTTTGGAGTAGGCTTTATAAATATTAAAACCTTAGAAAATGATATGGAGGAAAGCCTATATCTTTCCATAGCTTTAGGCAGAAAGGTAGGTTTATCAAGCCATTTTCAAGGCCTTAATAAGAAGCCCGATGGAAAAATACTCATATCAGGCTTTGAAGATATGCTAGATAGCACTATAAATGAAGGGGATGATTCTTTTAACAACCTGCTAGGAGAAAGGCTTAAAGATGAGGGCATCTCTTATATAGGAAATAGCCCTTCAGCAATAATTGCTGCTGATGAGAGAGGCCATATTAAATCTGGCGAGGTAGAAATTAACTATGACCTCGATTGGCTAACTGAAAGGACAAACTATTATTTAGCCAATTCTAATATATTAGTCCTAGACTATCAAATAGCCAAGGAAAAGGATAGGCTAATAATTTTAAGGGATTATTTAGATGAATTAAATGAAAATAGGATTATCCTTCTGCCAAAAAGGGTTTCTAAGGATATGGAAAATGCGTTTAATAGCTATTTAGTTCCAATATTGTATAAATCCCATGATAAAGGGGGAATCCTTACCAGCTCTTCTACAAGAAGAGATGGTTTTATTGTTTTAGAAGACCTATATGGGGAGCTTATATCCCTATACGATATCAAGGACAGCTCTACTATAGGAAATAAAATAGAATTGATAGAGAAGGCCAATAATCTTAAACACATAAAAAAAGTTTATTATGATACCGAGAACCTAATAAAGATAAGCTCAATCTTTCACGGTATCATATACTCTATCCAATTCTTTTGTGCTCTTGCTCTTTATGGTATAAGGAAAAAGGGCGTTGCTGAGAAGATACATTTACTGTACTCCCTTGCAGCTGTTAGCATATTTATAAGTTTCATAATGGGAATTTCAAAATACCAAGTAAACATCTTTGTATACGTATTGATGAATTTATTAGCATCCTATTTGGTTGCTTCAATAATGGAAAATAGAGGTATAAATGCTGTTGGCTTGTTTTCTCTGTTGATTTATGGGTTCATAGTTATAGCAGAATTATTCTTTTCTCAAGTCATATATAAATCCTACATTGGGGTTAACAATTTATTTTATGGAGCTAGGTACTATGGATTCAATAATGGGATGATGGGAATATTTATAGCCTCCTCTATAGTCAGCTGTTTATACCTGAAGGAAAGAATTAATAATAGATTCATTATAAATTTTGTTTATATCTTGTTCTCTTTAATCAACATGCTAATACTATCTGCAAGATATGGGGCTAATACAGGAGGATTTATAACTGCCTCTTTTCTGTTCTTGATTATAATCTACCAGAGGTTTTTTAAAAAAATTGGCAGTGTTAAGACCATAGTCATCTTAGCTCTTTTTGCTATCATCATATTTGCCTTAAATATGTATTTTGATGTTTTAAGTGCGGAAAAAAGCCATGCCATTAACTTCCTTATCAGAGTAAAGGAGTACGGGGCTAAGGAATTCTTTAGTATGGCCTTTATAAAGGCAAAGGAGCTGATTAAGCTTACCATACTTCCACCCTTTAGCATAGCTATAGTTTCACAACTGTATTCATTAAAGTATTTATATATAAGGATAAATAGACGATTTGCAAATGATGCTATGCTAATATTCCTAGTATCCTTGATAGCCTTTATGATAAACGATACAGGAAATATAGCTTTTATATTCATGAACCATTTTCTTATAGCTATGCTTTTAGATAAATATGTGGAGGATAGTTTATTGTAATTTAATTATCTTGTTTAGAGTTGAAAAAGGGAAAAGCCAGTGATATAATATCGTGAGACGAAATATTAGCCTGTCTAAATATAGAGGTGATCTTTTGGAACTACAACGGATTTCCGAATATATTTCCGATTATATAATAGGTATAAGCAAAATCATCCATAAAAGAGGTCATAAGATAGCTAAGGAATACGGTTTAACCTATGACCAGTTTCATCTTTTAATATATCTAAACAGTTCACAAAACCCTCCCACCATAAATGACATAGCAAATAAGTTGGATAGAGCCCAAAATACTATTTCAGAGAAGATTACTCGCCTCGAGGAAAAAGGATTGATAGCAAGGAGAGTGGATATAGATGATAGGAGAATTACAAGAGTTGAAATTACTCAAAAAGGGTCACAACTTATAAACAAAATAGAAAAGGAGAAAAACCATAAGGTTATCCTTTCAGCTTTAACCCATATGGAAGAGGAAGATGTATTACATCTGTTAGAGAACCTTAAGAAACTATACAACTGCTTAAAGGAGGTGGACTAAGGTGATAAGAAAATTCATATCCTACTATAAACCACATAAGAAGCTGTTTTTTATAGATATGTTTTTTGCTTTTTTGATATCAGCAATCGATTTAGTATTTCCCATGGTATCCAGGGAGATAGTCAACAACATAATACCAAATAGGCAATTGGATTTGCTGATAAAATGGAGCGTTGTTTTAACGGTACTATTTATCATAAGATATATTGGAGATTATATAGTGGCCTATTGGGGACATGTGTTAGGCGTCTATATTGAATATGATATGCGAAAGGAGCTATTTGCTCATTTGCAGACCCTACCCTTTAGCTACTATGATAATACAAAAACAGGCCATATAATGTCTAGGCTGGTCAACGATTTAAGGGATGTAGTAGAGCTCGCTCATCATGGCCCGGAAGATCTGTTCATATCAATAGTGATGTTAATAGGTTCTTTTATACTGCTACTTAGAATAGAGTGGAGGTTAACCCTTATAGTATTTTCCTTTATACCATTGATACTTTTTTTCACTATGTCTAAGAGGGTTAAGATGGAAAATGCCTTCAGAAAGCTAAGGAGTAAGCTATCTGATATAAATGCTTATCTTGAAAGCATCATTTCTGGAATAAGAGTTGTTAAGGCTTTTACCAATGAAAGATATGAGATAAAAAGGTTTAATAAGAACAATGAACAGTATAAGGATGCCAGAAAGGAAACTTATAAGTCCATGGCAGAGTTCTTATCTGGCATTAACATCACCACAGATGTGCTCAATCTTGTAGTAATAAGTATAGGTGGGTATTTTGCATATAGGGGATTAATAACTGTTGGAGACTTACTAGCCTATACCATGTTTATAAGCTATTTTACCCAGCCTATAAGAAGGATGGCAAACCTAATGCAGCAGCTTCAAGAAGGTATGACTGGGTTTGAAAGATTTGTTGAGGTAATGAATATCAAGCCTGATATTGTTGATAAGGAGAATGCAGTAGAATTAAAGGATGTTAAAGGACATATTCAATTTAAGGATGTTTCTTTCAGCTATAATAACGGTGGTAAACAGGTGTTGAAAGATATAAATATTGATATAAAACCTGGTAAAACTGTTGCATTAGTTGGACCATCTGGTGCAGGTAAAACCACTTTGTGTCATTTAATTCCTAGGTTTTATGATATAGATAGTGGAGCCATATTGATTGATGGAATTGATATAAGGGATATTAAGCTGGCATCTTTAAGAAAAAATATTGGGATAGTTCAGCAGGATGTTTTCCTCTTTACTGGTACTATAAAAGAGAACATAGCCTATGGTGATCCTACTAAATCTGATGAGGAAATAATTGAAGCAGCGAAAAAAGCTAGCATCCACGACTTCATAATGACCTTGCCCAATGGCTATGATACCAATATTGGAGAAAAAGGAGTAAAGCTATCAGGCGGGCAGAAGCAGAGGATATCCATTGCAAGGGTCTTTTTGAAGAATCCACCAATATTGATACTAGATGAAGCAACTTCTTCTTTGGATAATCAAACAGAGATATTGATCCAAAAGTCTTTAGATGAACTAGCAAAAGGAAGGACCACCTTGGTAATAGCCCATAGGCTTTCTACCATTAAAAACGCTGATGAGATTATTGTGCTCACCAATAATGGAATAGAAGAAAGGGGAAGCCATGAAGAGCTGTTAGCAAAAGGTGGCATATATAAGGAATTATATGAATCCCAGTTTAGATACAACTAATAGATAGTGGCAAATAAACCTCCCTTAACATATTATGTAATGAATATGAAGGGAGGTTTATTACATGAGAATGAACTATCCAGAGCTATATTACAGAATTTACCCTAAAGCCATTGATTGCATAGATAAATACTTAAAAAACAATCCAAATGTAATAGATATAACTGACGAAATGGTGGAGGAAATGGTTGATGAAGTATATGATAAATTAGTATACGAATGCCCTGAATTAGATGAGGATCCTATGGAAAGGAGAAGAGGTAGATATAGGTCCCTACAAAGGATTTTATATGGCAGGAGAAGGCTTGCTCGGGATATTATTGCTATAATCATCATTTCAGAGCTAATTCGAAGGTTAAATCCTCGTTTGTTTTACTAAAATAGGCTAAGATTTAGCCTATTTTTTTAAATGTAACTATTTTGTAAAGCATTTTACCGGATTATGTAGTATTCTATAATTAAAAATCGGACAGCAGCGGGATTTCGCTAAAGGGGGAATATTATGAAAAATGATAGCAGAAATGAATCGAAAAAAGGAAAAATAGGAGAAGTAATTACTTTAACTGTATTGATCATTTTATTTTTTATTGAAGCTTCTATAATATATGTAGAGAGGTTGACTGTCCAGAAGGTAGAGGCTGATAAAATAAATGAATCTGTTTCTGATAAAAAAATTGGAACTGACGAATTGGACGAGTTACCTGATAAAGAGGTTGTGGAGAATATAGATGTAGAGAAACCTGTTGAAGAAGAAATTGATGAAGTTGAACCACCAAATAGCACAGATGACCAGAAGATAGATGAAGACTCAGAAAATAGTTGGAAGGATAAAAGTGTATCTGAGCAGATAAAAGAACTTGATAAGGGTTATAAGGTCGCCTATTTAACCTTTGATGATGGTCCTTCTCGAACTGTAACCCCTAAAATATTGGATATATTATATAGCTATGATATAAAGGCTACCTTTTTTGTAGTAGGTAAACAAGCAGAAAAAAATCCCGATATTTTAAAGAGGATCTATGAAGAAGGCCATGCAATAGGCAACCACACATATACCCATAACTATGCTTATCTGTATAAAAATGTTAACAATTTTTATTATGAATTGAAGGTAACCGAAAAGGTTTTGAAGAATATATTAGGGGAGGACTTCGAAACCAAATTAATGAGATTCCCTGGAGGGTCTTTTGGAGCCCAAAAAGCCCCCTTTAGGAAGTTTGTTGTAGAAAAGGGTTATAATTATATAGATTGGAATAGTTTAAATGGAGATGCAGAAGGGTACCAGATTCCTGCTGATAAATTAATAAAGAGATTTAAAAGCACCTTTGCAAATCAGCAGACATTAGTAATATTGATGCACGATACTGATGCTAAAGAAACTACTGTTAAATCATTGCCAGCTATTATAGAGTTTTTAATGGAAAAGGGCTATCAATTTGCAACTTTGTAGTTGGAGGTAGTTTTTATGGAAGATAAAAAAACAATCCTGGTGGTAGAGGATGAGGATTCCATCAGGAAATTTATTAAGATCAATTTGGAAAGGGAAGGTTTTTACGTCCTAGAGGCAGAAACAGGGGAAAAGGCATTGGATATAGCCAGGAAAGAAAACATAGATGTGGTAGTATTGGATATAATGCTTCCTGGGATTGATGGATTTGAAGTATGTAAGATACTTAGGGAGGAATACGATAGGATTGGAATAATAATGCTAACTGCTAAATCCCAAGATGTAGACAAGATAATTGGCCTACAGGCTGGTACGGACGACTACATGGTAAAGCCATTCAATCCCTTGGAGTTAGTACTTAGGATAAAGTCCTTATTGAGAAGGATGGATAAAAATAAAGCAGACAAGGACATTATAGTTGATGGACCTTTTAAGATAGATAAGTATTCTAGAAAGTTTTATAAAAACGGAAAGGAAATAGATTTAACGCCAACAGAATATGCCATTATCAAGCTTTTTATTGAAAACCCTGGTAAAGCCTTTAACAGAGATGAAATTTTGAACCTGGTGTGGGGGTATGACTTTGTTGGAGATACAAAGATTGTAGATGTAAACATAAGAAGGCTTAGGTCAAAAATAGAGGATGATTCAAAAAAGCCTTTATTTATTGAAACCGTATGGGGTGTAGGATACAGATGGCGAGACAGTAAGTCACAAGGTGGGAATGATGAAAAGTAGCATTAAGAAAAGACTAACAGGAAATTTCATGATTGTAATTCTGATTACCGTTATAATACTTGAATTCTTTCTTTTTAACGCTATAAAAAAGTACTACTATAAAAGCATTGAAGAGATTCTATCCAACCAGGTCTCCTTTTCAGCAGAATATTATTCCAGATATTTCTCATCTAATCCATTGGAGGAGTTAGTTATAGACGATGTAGATGTGTTCTGGAACCAAACCTCAGCCCAAGTGCAGATATTGGATTCCGATGGAAATGTATTGATGGACTCCATTGGTGCCATTCATTCTGATAAAGCCATAGAGACCACCGATGTGATTACTGCTTTAAAAGGGAAATTGGGCACATGGATGGGCAATGTGGATTATGATACAGAACCGGTCATAGCTGTTTCCCATCCTCTTATGATAGAAGGAGAAGTAGTGGGAGTATTAAGATTTATTTCATCCCTCAGGGAAGCAAACAGCATAATAAAAAACATATATAAGATGTTGATATTTATAGGAATTGCTGTAATTGCCATATCCGGAATTGTAAGTTTATTTCTTGCTAATACCATAGTACAGCCTTTGAAAGAAATAACTCAAGTTGCGGAAAAAATGGCTGATGGACAGCTAAAGGTAAGGTCGGTAAAGAGATATGACGATGAAATTGGAAAGCTTTCAGATACATTGAACTATATGGCTGAGGAGTTAGTTCGGAAGGAACAGCTTAAGAATGATTTCATCTCATCCATATCCCATGAGCTGAGAACCCCTTTAACTTCCATTAAGGGATGGGCTATTACATTAAAATCTGATGAAATGAGAGATAAAAAGCTTTTGATGGATGGACTTGATATAATAGAGAAGGAAAGCGATAGGTTAAGCAGTATGGTAGAGGATTTATTGGATTTCTCTAGATTATTATCAGGAAGGATTACAGTAGAGAAGGATGAGATCAATATTGTTGAGTCGATAGAGCTTATTAGCAAACAGCTTCAACCAAGGGCTGAGGATAAAAATATTCAGTTTGATGTCATATATGATCCAAACCTTCCACAAATAATAGCCGATGCGAATCGAATCAAGCAAGTTTTGATAAATCTTTTGGATAATGCATTTAAGTTTACTCAAGAAGGCGGAAAGGTTACTTTAAAGGCTTATGCTACAAAGGATTTTCTTATAATAGAGGTTGCAGATAATGGACCAGGAATACCGGAAGATGATATTCCATACATTAAGGAGAAGTTTTACAAGGGCAAAAACAGCAAATCCACTACTGGACTAGGCTTGTCCATCTGCGATGAGATTGTAAAACTTCATGGAGGACAAATGGAAATAAAGAGTAAACTTGGTGAGGGTACTGTTGTAATTGTTTCTTTACCATTGAAGGGTGTGAATGAATAATGAGAAGGATTATGGGATTGATTTTAATCGTATTGTTAGTATTTATTATGACTGGTTGTGGTATAAGCACCTTTGAGATATCAGAAAATATTTCTGCCCCAAAGAATATGAATTTGCCTATTACTGGTGAGTGGATTATAGAGGATTATAAGCTAAGTCCAATTAGTTCAATGGATGAGGATGAAATTAAAAGCTATATTGGGGATAGAGTTATCTTTCATGAGAAGCTGGTTTCTGTAGGAAAAAATTATTTCCTAAATCCTTCTTTTAAGGTTAAGAATGTAGATGCAGAGGATTATCTGATCTATCACTATAAAACTAGCCCAGAGGCTTTAAATATTCAGTCAGAAAAGATACAGATAGTTTCCATATCCGATAAGGAACAGTTCTTCAATGATTTCATTAAGGTATCTGATGACTTGCTTATCGTAAATATAGATGGAGTATTTTTTTATCTAACAAAGGAGTCTCAAATGGTTCAAAAGGATAATGTAGATTTATCCAGTTTGCCTCATGAAATTGCAATTGTTGAAGACAGTTCAATGAGCAAAGAGGATATAAATACTGGTATACTTTTGGGTTTAAAGTCTTTTGAACTTAATGGAGAAGGGAATGTGGAGACTTGGAACTATAGGACTATTTATATTAGAAGTTACAATAAAAATGTAGTCAGCGTAAAAGAAACAGATGGGCTTCTTCTACCAAGAAGAAGCGGTTTTTGGAAGATACAAGTAGAACGAGAGAACAAGGATGGAAAGATAAACGACAATATAGTAGCTTATCAGCTAGATAAGAAACCTACGGTACAAACTGAGGAAGAAGTAAATTCCTTGGCTTATAACGGCAAAGAAGATAAACAAGAACAGAATACTATAAAAAATGTATTGTTTGTAAGCAATGATTACATTTCCATAGAAAACATCCACTATAGGAATAAGGGGCAAAGATATCTAGAGTTTTATCCAATAGACAATATAGGCAAGGGTACTCCTATTAAGATATCCGATATCATGGGAGAGGCAGGAAAAGAAGCTTTAATAAGAGGATTCAATAAGGAAATGGCCAAGGATGAAAGTTATAAAAATCTCATTTTAGACATAAACCCTAAAGAAAATAGCTTTGGCATGTTTAGAAGGAATGGAATGTGGATATTCAAAGGAAGAGTCAACTACATGGAGAACGGTAACTATCTTTATAAGGACTTCAACATAGACATTCTTCCAATAAAAGAGCTAATAAGCTATGATGAATTGCTTATTCCATGGAAGGTGATAAAGGCAAAAGTGCCAGAGGCTTTAGATGCATTTACCTCCCCTAATGAAGATATAGCAGTGGTTTTAACTTATGGCAATTTATTGATATTCAGAATTAACAATGGAAGCATATCTGATAAGCCAATTGAGAGGATAAAACTCAATTCTGGGGAAAAAGTGGTAATGGCCGAGTGGGCTTTAGGAAAGTATTCCCTACTATGGGAAGAACAATTTTAATAAATAACTAAAAAAGCTTCGTTGATTTATAACGAAGCTTTTTTAGTTAATAGAAAAGCTGTTGAATTTGTGTTAAAATTATTTTATGAGTAGAATGCTGTTTCAATTAATAACTATAATTAATAAAGGACAAAGAGGTGTTGAAACTGTTACTGATACTTTTTAGAAATCTGTTAAATCGTGTAGGGCTTATAATGGTCATGGCCTTTTTGATAACAAGGACAAATATATTCAGAAAGCTGGTATCTAAGCATAATTTAAGTTTATATGATAAGACCATATTAATTCTCGTATTTGGTATATTTGGTATCATTGGAACCTATATTGGGATACCAATAAAGGGAGCCATAGCTAATGGAAGGGTCATTGGAGTCTTTGTTGGAGGACTGTTAGGAGGCCCTCTTGTGGGAACCTTATCAGGGCTTTTGGCAGGAGGTCATAGGTTTTTGACTGATATTGGTGGATTTACAGCCTTCTCCTGTGGGCTTTCAACTTTTGTGGAAGGAATTATGGCTGGATTTTTGAAAAAGAAGATGGATACAGTAGACAATAAGGTGACTTTTTCACTGATTACTGGAGCTTTGGCTGAAGTCATACAAATGATTATAATATTGATATTTTCAAAGCCTTTTTCAGCAGCTTTAGATTTGGTAAAGATTATAGGAATACCCATGATAGTAACCAATTCTATAGGAATAGCCATCTTTATAGCAATAATAGAGACCGTATACAGGGATATAGAAGCTTTGGCGGCTTATCAAGCTCAGCTTGCCCTCAAGATTGCCAACAAGACTTTACAATATTTCAGAAAGGGATTAAATGAGAGTACAGCCTACGAGGCAGCGAAGATTATAAAAAACATGACAGGAGTAAAAGCTGTAGCTTTTACCGATAGAGAGAGAATACTTGCTCACGTAGGCATTGGGCAAGATCATCATACTCCGGGCTCACCTGTTAAGACAAGTCTAACCAAGAAGGTTATAGAAAGCGGAGAATTCGTCATTGCCAATCGTGAAGAGGAGATTGGATGTGAACATGTTGGCTGTAAGCTTAAATCAGCTATAATAGTACCGCTGAAAGAAGATGATAGGGTAATTGGAACTTTGAAGCTATATAAGGATGAAGAAAACTCCGTGACTCCAATAGAGCAAGAGTTAGCCTTAGGATTAGGAGTTATATTTTCAACTCAAATAGAGCTTGGGAAAATAGATTATCAAGCGGAACTACTAGCTAAAGCAGAGCTAAAAGCTTTACAAGCTCAAATCAATCCCCATTTTCTATTTAATGCTCTTAATACAATCATATCATTAATTAGGACTCAGCCAGAAGATGCTAGGAAACTACTACTTCACTTGGGGAACTATTTTAGAAACAATTTACAGGAATTTGATTCAGAAGTGGATTTTTACAAGGAGATCGATAATGTTAAATCCTATTTGGAGATTGAAAAGGCTAGGTTTAAGGATAAGCTAAATGTAGTGTATGATATACCTGACAACATAGATTGTAAGTTACCACCTCTCATATTACAGCCTTTAGTTGAAAATGCAGTTAAACATGGAATATGGGAAAAGGTAGAGGGAGGAACGGTTGTTATAAAGGCAAGAGAAAAAAGGAAAGCTACAGAAATAATTATTAAAGACAATGGAGTTGGTATGAGGCAAGATGAAATAGAGTATTTCTTGGAAGGAGATATGGATACCAACAAAATTGGGTTAAAGAATGTAAACGATAGGTTAAAAACAAGATACGGTAAGGATAACGGCCTTAAAATTAAGAGTCAACCAGGTGTTGGGACTACCATCAAGATAGTTATACCTAAGGATTTAAGGAGGGTAAATCAATATGCTAAAAGCTATAGTAGTTGATGATGAAGCTCCTGCCCGTGAAGAGTTGACGTATATTTTGGAGAAATCAAATAAGGTGAAGGTAGTTGGTCAAGCTTCTTATGGACTTCAGGTATTGGATTTAAATAGAAAGCATAAGCCTGATATTATATTTTTAGATATTAAGATGCCAGGGATAAGCGGGATTGAGGTTGCTGATATGCTGCTTAAAGAACCTCATATCCCCTATGTTGTATTTATTACCGCCTATGAGGAATACGCCTTAGATGCATTTGAAGTTAACGCTATAGATTATATATTGAAACCCATCAGTGAAGAACGCCTCAACAAGACCATAGATAGAATAATAAATAACATTCAAAATAGGGATAAGGATTATTACAACAAGCTGAATCAATTGATAAGGGATTTAAATGAAAAGGAAAATGAATGCTGTAGAATATCAGTTCATTACAAGGGGAAACTTATACCTATTCAATTGGATGATATACTGTATATAACTGTAGAGGGGAAAAATACAGTTATTGTAAGTACTAAAGGTAATTTTCAGGTTAACTATACTCTCAATCAACTAGAAAAAGTATTGCATTCCAGTTCTTTTTTTAGAAGTCACAAGAGCTTTATAATAAATATTGATAAGATTGAGTCTATTGAACCTTGGTTTAACAGCACCTATAACGTAATCCTTAAGGGTGTAAGTGAAAAAATTCCCGTTAGCAGAAGCCAATCGAAAAAATTTAAAGAGATAATGAACATATTATAATATTTTGCAGTTCATCTTTTTTTTTTGCATTTCACGTCTAAATATTAACATTTTAGTCCCAAAATCCCTATCAATGTCCAAAATATACTATAATTTAATAGAAATTCAATTTCAAAAAAAGAATAAATTCCATAGGAGGTAAAATGGATTATCTAGCTTATTTAGATAATATAGAAAATAAGCTTAAAGCTTACTTTGATATATATAGAAAATATAACATAAAAGGTCATGATTATGACTTATTTGCAAGATATCATATGAGAATGGAAAGGTATGTGCTTGTAAAGAAAGCAGTTATATATGCTATGGAAAACAACGAATACTGCTTGATTAAGTATTTTAATGAAGTAGATGAATATAAGCTAAAGGATTTTACTAATTCTCTAGTTGAATCCATCGATGAACTTGTCAATCCAGATGAAAATCACATGTCAAGCGTTATTACAGGAGTATTGGTTAGTGATAATATACCTAGCGATGATCTTGTTAAGCAAGTAAAGAAGTTCAAATATCATAAGGGGTTTGCTTTTGGATTTAGAGGATGGGTTGACATCAGGTTAATTTTGGTTGCTATGAATGATAATTATATAGTAACAAATAAGAAAGGGAAGGAGGTAAGGGAAGTCTACAGCATTTAGCACTAATATATAGTACTTTATTTAGTACTTTACTTATAAAATTCGCAGGAGGGAAACTTATGAGTTCATTGTTATTAATGATAAGTAGCATTGTCATATTCATTATTGCCTATGCAACTTATGGTGCATGGTTAGCTAAAAAATGGGG